>JAEEGJ010015317.1_pt1 | contig 17922 bp, 16 predicted proteins | sample 8958761 | NCBI WGS metagenome assembly JAEEGJ01 (sample SAMN16246546, study PRJNA631951) | gut metagenome | biome: gut microbiome; feature: rumen; material: RS-attached | host: Bos | place: Iran: Karaj | collected 2018-10
TCGAATACCTGACCCGCGCATTGGATATCTACGAGCAGCTGGTGGGCGTGGAGCATCCGTTTTACGGGAATGCCGTCAACAATCTGGGCCGCTGCTATTCCGACCTTGGCGACTATGTCAAGTCGAGCGAGTATTTTGCAAAAGCTACCGAAATCTATCGGAATGCTTTCGGCGAACAGAGTCCGTACTATGCGTTGGGCCTGGGCAATCTCGGAAACACGTATTTCGAGATGGGTGAATACGACAAGGCCATTGCGTATTTCAACGATGCCCTGGCGATTTATCGCGCCACGGTGGGCGAGGACAATATGTATTGTGCCGGCTTTTACTCAGGACTCGGCATCACGTATACGCTTCTGGGCGACTTTGCCCAATCGTATCCGTATTATCAGCAAGCGCTGGATATCACGCGGGAAATCGTCGGCGAAAAGCATCCCGATTATGCGAGGTATCTCAACAATCTCGGAACCTACTACCACAATGTGGGCGACGATGCCAAGGCAATCCCGTGTTTTCAGGAAGCCTTGAACGTCTATCGCGAACAGTTCGGCGACCGCTATCAGGATAACATCACGAGCCTCTTCTATCTCGGCAGTGCCTATGCAGCGCAAGGCGACCGGGACGCCTCATCCTCTTATTTCCGCGACTATCTTTCCCTCGTTTCCGGAACCGTGCTGGAAGCTTTCACCTATCTCTCGCAGAACCAGCGGAGCTTGTTCTGGGACAAGTATAAAAACGATTTTGCGAAAGAGATCGCACAGCAGACACGCATCCTCTCTGACGACAAGCCCTTCCTCAGCGCCTCCTACGACGCCGCCTTGTTCTCGAAGGGATTGTTGCTGAATGCGGAGACGGAGATGCGCCGGCTTATCCTTGAGAGTGGCGACGAAGCAGCGCTGTCGCTGTACGACCGGCTCCACATGGAACGCCTGCAACTGGACAGAATCCTCGAGTTGCCCATTGCGGAGCGCCCGATGCCGGCCGACTCCCTTGCCCGGGTCTGCGAGACGCTCGAGCAGGAGCTCCAGCAGAAAAGCAAAGCGTTCGGCGACTATACGAGGAACCTGTCGATCAATTGGAAGGACGTGCAGTCCGCCTTGGGGAAAAACGACATCGCCATTGAATTCCTGGAGGTTCCGGTGTCCGAAGATACGACCGTGTACTGCGCCCTCACGGTTAAGCCGGGTTACGATGCGCCGCATTTCGTCGAACTGTTCGACTTGAAGGACCTCAAAGCGCTGAAAGCGAAATACGAAGGACGAAGAAATTCTAATGGTCTGATTTACAGCGATAAGGAGTTATATAACCTGGTTTGGAAACCCCTTGCGTCGGAGCTGAGGGACGTTAGGGACATTTACTTCGGCCCTTCCGGCGAACTCTACCAGACTGCCATCGAGTATGCCGATCAGGGAAAGGGACCCTTCAACAACCAGAAGAATCTCTACCGCCTGTCCTCGACCCGGCAATTAGTCGTCGATCGCGGAGAGGCGGAACGCAGCCGCTCAGCCGTCTTCGGCGGCCTGAAGTACGGTGCTTCAGAAGAAGTGCTCTTGGCCGACAGCCGGAAATACGCGCAGCGCAGCATTTCGGATGACCTGTTCTTCAGCGTTGACTCGCTCGACATCCGCGGTGCAGGCGGCAGCCTGATGGTCGCCGATCTGCCCGGCACGGAATCGGAGGCCCGGGAAATCGATGCGATGCTCCGCCAATCCGGCCTGGACAACACGCTCCGCATGGGAGAAGAAGGCACCGAAGCCTCGTTCAAGGATCTCTCGGGAAGGCGCGAGAACATCATCCACATCGCCACACACGGTTTCTATTGGAATGGCCGGCAGGCCCGTTCCTTCGGCGAACGCCTCGGTCGTATTGTCGAAGACGGCGGTGTGCACGAAGATGTGTCGATGACACGGTCCGGTCTGTTGTTCGCCGGCGCCAACAACACCCTGCGCGGCCGCGAAAAGCAGGAAGGGGTGGAAGACGGCATCCTGACAGCCAAGGAAATCGCACATCTCGACCTCCGCGGAACGGATCTGCTGGTCCTCTCGGCTTGCCAGACAGGCCTCGGCGAAGTAAGCGGCGAAGGCGTCTTCGGGCTGCAGCGCGGCTTCAAGAAGGCCGGCGTCAACACCATCCTGATGAGCCTCTGGGAAGTCGATGACGATGCCACCCGTTTGCTGATGACCTCCTTCTACAAGCAACTGGCGAAGGGGCTTTCAAAAACCGACGCCCTGAAGGCTGCCCAGAAAGCGGTCAAGAACTACAAGGGCAAAGACTTCTCGTCGCCCTACTATTGGGCCGCTTTCATCTTGCTCGACGGAAAATAGATGGAGAAAAAAACAGCGCCAAGCATGCTTGAGCGCTGTTTTTTTAGCTATCTTTGCAGCCTATCGGGATGTGGCGCAGTTGGTAGCGCACTTGGTTTGGGACCAAGATGTCGCACGTTCGAGTCGTGTCATCCCGACCTTTATACTGGGGCTCTGCCCCAAACCCCGCGCCTCCCGGCCTTAGTACTTTTGCTATGCGAGCTTCCTGCGTATTCAAGCAGTTGCTGCAAAAGTACCGGCCTCCGGCGGTCCGCTGATGCGGACAAAAAAAAGCGGCTACGGCCGCTTTTTTCGTATCCCCTTCTACGCATCAGGTCAATGCCAGTAATAGCCGGTATCTTCCAGGGGGTTGATGGAGGCGGCGATACGTTGGCCTTTGGAAGCGGTCCACCAGGATTGATAGGCTTCAAGCACTTCTTTCTGCACTTTTTCGTCATTGACATACCAGGTAGGACCGCTTGCATCCTGTTTCTGGACGAACGAATTCTGTGACGGCCAGCCATAGCAATAGTCCCGTTCCGGGGGATTGCCTTTGTATAAGGTGTTGATCCGGGCGGCCTCCACCATCCAAAGTGCAAACATGCCCTCCGAACACTGGGTCATCAGATAGGAGGAAATCGGATTAGCAGGAAGTGCGCGGGCGCTGCCGGAAAAAGGGTCGTCACCGACAATTACCGTAGACTTGCCGTATTCAAGCAGGGCCGGAATGTGCTCCCAACGCACGCGCGGACAGCGCAGCCTTTCCATCGTCCCTTCTCGGAAGGCCGTCATCAGGCTGTCCACGAAATGCTGCGCCTCCGCTTTGGTGATGACATCGCCATAGATAGCGGCCTCCTCCATCTGAGAACACGAGGCCGGCAGCAGCAACAGCGACAGCAGAGATAAGATCAACAACTTTTTCATGGGTTCAAATGTCTTGTTCACCCACTAAATGCGGCTCCGTCCAAAACTTTGCGTCTAAATCTTGTGAATCAGCTTGAAGAGCGGCTTCATGCTGACTTTTTCGGTGACGATCTCGCGGAGGCGGGAGATGGGGATGCGTTCCTGGAGCATGGTGTCGCGGTCGCGGAGGGTTACGCAGCCGTCTTCCAGCGTGTCGTGGTCGATCGTGATGCAGTAGGGCGTACCGATGGCGTCCTGGCGGCGGTAGCGCTTGCCGATGGAGTCTTTCTCATCGTACTGGCAGTTGAACTCGAAGCGCAGGTCGTCCATGATCTCACGGGCTTTCTCCGGCAGGCCGTCCTTCTTGACGAGCGGCAGCACGGCCAGCTTGACCGGCGCGATGCAGGCCGGCAGGCGCAGCACGACGCGCTCCTCACCGTTTTCGAGCTTCTCTTCCGTATAGGCCGAGGAAAGCACGGCCAGGAAGGTACGGTCGAGGCCGATGGAGGTCTCGATGACGTACGGCGTGTAGCTCTCGTTGGTCTCGGGATCGAAATACTGGATCTTGCGGCCGGAGAACTTCTGGTGTTGCGACAGGTCGAAGTCGGTGCGGCTGTGGATGCCTTCGAGCTCCTTGAAGCCGAACGGGAATTCGAACTCGATGTCCGTAGCGGCGTTAGCGTAGTGCGCCAGCTTCTCGTGGTCGTGGAAGCGGTACTTCTCGTCGCCCAGGCCGAGGGCCTTGTGCCAGGCCAGGCGCGTCTGCTTCCACTGGTTGAACCACTTCATCTCCTCGCCGGGGCGGACGAAGAACTGCATTTCCATCTGCTCGAACTCGCGCATGCGGAAGATGAACTGGCGCGCCACGATCTCGTTGCGGAACGCCTTGCCGATCTGCGCGATGCCGAACGGCACTTTCATGCGACCGGTCTTCTGCACGTTGAGGAAGTTGACGAAGATGCCCTGCGCGGTCTCGGGACGCAGGTAGATGGTACCTACGCCACCGTCCACGTTGCCGAGCTGGGTGCTGAACATCAGGTTGAACTGGCGCACCTCGGTCCAGTTCTTCGTGCCGGAGATCGGGCAGGCAATCTCGCAGTCCACAATGATCTGGCGGAGTTCCTTCAAATCATTGTCGTTGAGCGCCTTGGTCATCCGGGCGTGGACTTCGTCGTATTTGGTCTTGCTGCGCAGGACGTTGGGATTGGTGGCGCGGAACTGCTCCTCGTTGAACGCCTCGCCCCACTTGCGGCGGCCTTTCTCGACCTCCTTGTCCATCTTCTCCTCGAGCTTGGCCAGATAATCTTCGATCAGCACGTCGGCGCGGTAGCGCTTCTTGGAATCCTTGTTGTCGATCAGCGGGTCGTTGAACGCGCCCACGTGGCCCGAGGCCTCCCAGATGCGGGGATGCATGAAGATGGCCGAATCGATGCCCACGATGTTGTCGTTGAGATGGACCATCGCCTCCCACCAGTATTTCTTGATGTTGTTCTTCATCTCGACGCCCATCTGGCCGTAGTCGTAGACGGCGCTCAGACCGTCGTAGATCTCGCTGGACTGAAAAATGAAACCATACTCCTTGGCGTGCGCCACGAGCGTCTTGAATACTTCTTCCTGTGTCATATCGTAATGTCGTTTAATAATTCTTGTACGTAGGGCCGCTCCCAAAGCTGGGGGTGCGGCACGGTGAGCCGGTCGGTGTGGATCTCCCGGTCGTTGAAACGGAGGATGTCGATGTCGATCGTCCGGTCGGCGTAGATGCGCCGGCCCGTCACGGGGTCAGACTTCGCCTCGTGACGCGGGCGGCCCAGCTGGACTTCGATATCCTGGCAAAGGTCGAGCAGCACTTCGGGCTCGATGTCGCTTTCGAAACATACGGCCTGGTTAAGGAAAGGCGGGCCATCGAAGCCCACCGCTTCGGTTTCAAGCACCTGCGAGCAGAGCATATCGGTCTTGAGCGCCTCGGAGAGACGGGCCAGCGCCTGCTCGAGGTTCCATTCCCGGTCGCCCAGGTTCGATCCCAGTACCAGATAGATCATAGCATTCCCAGTTCCAGTTTGGCTTCCTCGCTCATCCGGTCGGTGGTCCATTCCGGTTCGAAGACCAGTTCAACTTCGATGTCTTTCACGCCCGGCACGTCAGCCACGGCTTCGCGCACCTGCGCCACCACGTCGTCGGCGATGGGGCAGTTGGGCGCCGTGAGCGTCATTTTGATGAAAACCTGCCCGTCGGCATCGGCCTGCACGTCGTAGATCAGGCCCAGGTCGTAGACATTGACCGGAATCTCCGGGTCGTAGACCTGCCGCAGCGCGAGCACAATATCGTCTTCCAGGCCGCCCTTTCCGGGATCAGGCTCCGCCGGGGCGGCGGGCGCCTCCTGGAATGAAGCAGCGTAGGCCTTGATAGTGGCGATCATCGAAACGAGGCCGTTCGCGCGGGTTGGCGAAAGGTTTTCCTTCAAGCCGATCTGCTCGATGAAGGTTTCGTCTGAAGCGAAGATATCGGCAGGCGTCTGGCCATCGTAAACCCTGAGCAGCAGGGAGATGATGCCCTTGGTGATAATGGCGTCGCTGTCGGCGGCAAAGCGCAGCCGGCCGTCTTCGGCCCGGCACGAAAGCCATACCCGCGACTGGCAGCCGCGGATGAGTTTGTCTTCGGTCTTGTCTTTTTCGTCGATGAGGGGCATCTCCTTGCCCAGTTCGATCAGATATTCATATTTGTCCATCCAGTCGGTCAGGGCGGCGAAGTCCTGAACGATGTCGGCTTGTATTTCCTGTATCGTTTTCATCGTTTATCGCAGCATATCGACGGCCCGGCGAAGCGATTTGACGAACGTTTCGCATTCGGCCATCGTATTGTAAGGGGCCAGCGAGGCCCGCAGCATCGAAGTTTGTCCGTAGCGGCGCAGGAGCGGTTCGGCGCACATATGGCCCGAACGCAGGGCGATGCCCATCTTGTCGAGAATCTGCGCCAGATCGGACGGGAAGGCGCCTTCCACGGTGAAGGAAAAGAGCGGAATCTTGTGCGCTGCCTCGCGCGGCGTTCCGTAGATCCGCAAGCCTTCGATCCGGCCGAGTTCCTCGAGGAGATAGTCCCGCATGGCGTTCAGATTCGCCTGCAGGGCAGCATCTTCCGCCATTTCGCGCGCCATTTCCAAGGCCGATGCCATGCACGCGGCGGCTACGTAGTTCTGCGTACCGGCCTCGAACTTGAGCGGCAGCGGGGCATAGGTGGTCTTTTCGAAAGTCACCTGGTCGATCATCTCACCGCCGCCCATATAGGGCGGCATCTCGTTCAGATAACGCGTCTTGCCGTAGAGCACACCGATGCCCGTAGGAGCGTAGACCTTGTGTCCGGAGAAAGCATAAAAATCGCAGTCAAGAGCCTGTACGTCAACCGGTTCGTGGACGATACCCTGTGCGCCGTCGAGGAGCACCGGCACGCCGTGCCGATGGGCGGTCGCCACGATCTCCTGAACAGGATTGACGATGCCCAGCACATTGGAAATGTGGGTGACGGCCACCAGTTTGATCCGGCCCTCTGCAGCGGCCAGACGCGCTTCCAGCGCAGCGACTGAGAGCTCCCCTGCCTCATCGACCGGCAAAACTTCCAGCTTTGCTCCCGCCCGCTCACAGGCAAGCTGCCAGGGGACGAGATTGCTGTGGTGCTCGGCTTCGGAGATGAGGATGCGGTCGCCCGGCGCCACGTAACGCGCCGTGAAGCACGTGGCTACCAAATTAATAGCAGCGGTCGTTCCGCTGGTGAAGATCACGTTTTCGCGGCCAGGTGCGTTGAGGTAGCGACGCACGGCTTCCCGGCCGGCTTCGTAGAAGTCGGTGGCATCGGCGCTGAGCTTGTGGACGGCACGATGGATATTGCCGTTCGCTTCCACGCACAGGCGCTGCTGCAGGGCCAGAACGGTATCGGGGCGCTGCGCCGTAGCGGCGTTGTCGAAATAGATCAGCGGCTTACCGTAAACCTGCCGGTCCAGAGCCGGAAAATGTGTCCTCACGTCCATAAATTAGCGCAAAATTACTATTTTTACAAGAAAATTCAAGAAAGAAACGCCATGTACGAATATATCACCGGCCGGCTCGAAGAAGTCTCCCCCACCGACGCCATCGTCGAAGCCGCCGGCGTGGGTTACGACCTGCTCATCTCGCTGAGCACTTTTTCCAAAATCCAGGGCATGCAGGGCCAGACCGTCAAACTCTACACCAGCCACCTGGTCCGGGAAGACGACGAAACGCTCTACGGCTTCGCCGACCGCGGCGAACGGAGCGTCTTCCTCCACCTGATTTCGGTCAGCGGCGTCGGCCCCGGCTCGGCCCGGATGATCCTCTCGGCCATGACCGCCGACGAAGTCCGGCAAGCCGTACTCACGGGCGACGTGAATCGTTTCAAATCGGTCAAAGGTATCGGCCTGAAGACCGCCCAGCGCATCATCGTCGACCTCAAGGACAAGATCGGCAAGGGCGGCGAAGAATTCTCGCTCGCCACGGCGCCGTCCTCTTCGCCCGTCCGCGAAGAAGCCATGGGCGCCCTGACAATGCTCGGCTTCTCGAAGCCGGCCGTCGAAAAGACGCTCGACAAACTCCTCAAGGAAAACCCCGACTGTTCCCTCGAAGACCTTATCAAGAAGGCACTTAAGCTGATGTAGCCAGCGCCTGGCGTACCAACGCGCAGATCCGCTCTACCTGTTCCGGCTCCAAATCGGCCGACAGCGGGAGCGTAAGCACTTGCGCCGCCATCCGGGCGGCAACCGGCGTCGCAGAAGGGTCGGCCCAAGGGCAACCCTTGTACGCCTCAACCGCCGAAGTCAGCGGCCAGAAATACTTGCGGGAGCCGATGCCTTCGGCCGCCAGTGCCTCTTTCACGCGGTCGCGAACCCCTTCGCCTTCGAAAAGAACCGGAAAATAAGCATAGTTCGGCGTGACGCCGGGCCTCGGCAACAGCATCTGCAGGCCGGGAACACCAGCCAGCAAGGCCCGATACTGTGCATCCAACGCCTTTCGACGCGCCAACTCACCTTCCAGCAGCCGCAGGTTGCAAAGGCCCATCGCCGCCTGGAATTCGCTCATCTTCGCGTTGCCGCCTGCAGCCACGCAGGTTTCTTCGTCCCGGATGCCGTAGTTCCGCTCATCGGCCAGGCGCCGCGCCAGGGCGGCGTCGCTGCAGCACACGGCCCCGCCCTCGATGGTCGAAAAGACCTTCGTGGCGTGGAAACTCAGCATCACGGCCTCGCCCAACTGGGCCACAGGCACGCCGCGATAGCGGACGCCGAAGGCGTGGGCGGCATCGTAGAGCACTTTCAGGCCATGGCGTTTCGCCACGGCTCCGATCGCATCCACGTCACAGACATGGCCATACACGTGTACCGGAAGGATGGCGACGGTCCGTTCGTTGATAAGCGGCTCAATCTTCGCCGCATCCATCGTGCCGTCTTCCGGGCAGACGTCGCAGAAGACGGGGGTCAGGCCGCAGCGCACAAGGGCGTTCGTCGTAGAGACGAAGGTTAGGGGCGTAGTGATGACCTCCCCGCCTTGCGGCAAGCCGAGTGTCCGGAGCGCCGCTTCCAGCGCCAGATGTCCGTTGGTGAAGAGCACCACATGCGGCACACCCAGATACTGCTGCAGGGCATCCCGGAGAGCATCGTGCTCCACACCCATATTGGTCAGGATATGGCTGTCCCAAAGCTTTCGGATTTCCTCGCAGTAATCTTCGAACGGAGGGAGAGAAGTGCGTGTAACGTTGATTTTCATGACTTTACAAGCGATAAAAGGAACGAGCGGACCACGCGGCCCAAGGAACGGCGGATCTGGAGGAAAGTGATACGGAGCTGCCGTGGGGCGATCATCGCCACCCAGCGCCGCTGCGACACGAGGTCGTCGGAATCGTACAGCGCCTGCCGCAGCGCTACGGCGCGGTGGAAGCATCCTTCCGAATAACGATCAAACACTTGCAGCATCGCCCGGTTCGTATCGCGGGCAGCCTGACGGCGTCCGCTGTGGCGGGCGTTCCACGAGCCCGGCACACCGACCCGATAGACCGACATGCAGTCGGCCAGATAGTACAGTCCTCCCCGCATCGCTCCTTGCAGTTGAAGGACATAATCGCTCACCAAAACGTCGCGCATCGGCGTCCAGCGGCAGAAAACTTCCGCCCGGCAGAGCAAGGAGGCGGTCGCCACATAGCGGCTCCCGCCGCCGACAATCACCTTTTCCGCCGGAATCAGTCCGCTGCGCAGGCGCGGCGCCACGAAGCCCGCCCGCTTTCCGTCGCGCATCTTCAAGGCCGCATGCGCTGCAATATCCACTTCCGGCCGGGCTTCCAGCGCCGCCACCTGCTTCGCCAGCTTGAAAGGATCGGTCCAGTAATCATCTCCTTCACAAAGCGCCACATACCGGCCCCTGACTAGCGGCGCGACAAAGCGCTGCATCACCGGCTCGCCGCGCGAATACTGGTTTTCACGCTGGAAAACCGGCACAATCAGGTCGGGATACCGAGCCTGATAGTCGCGGATAATCTCCGCCGTTCCATCGGTCGAAGCATCGTCGTGGACCAGCACCTCGAAACGGAACGGTGCCTGCTGCGTCACGATGCCTTCCAGCGCGTCGCGGATCCAGGCCTCGTGGTTATAGGCCATGCAGATGACCGATACGACAATCTCATCCATCGATCAGCGTATATTCGTCGAGCATCTCGTGCAGACGCTCGCGCGGATTGAACATGATGGCATCGAGCACGGAGAGATTCGCGTGGAACGGCCCGTCGAACTGCGGGTAGGGCGAAAGCCTGGCCTTGAGGAACTTGAGCTGGATTCCCTCCCGGGCGAAAGCATCCTGATCATAGAGTGCCGTCCCGCCGATGGCGTTGATATATGTGTCGGCGCCCAGGCGATGGCAAAAATCATAGATGCGTTGCTCCCGTTTCAGCAAGCTGTTCCCGGTCAGATCGGACGTCCGCCCGATCGGTGTCGTGATGCCCAAATACGCACACACCTCCCGGATCGCGTACTCCAGGAAGAGCGCGAGATTGCGCTCGGGATTGCGCACGATCCGCTGCGCCAGCTCGAATCCCGCCGCAAAATAAGGCGCCCTGTGATAGGCCATCTCCAGCGTTTTGAGCTTGTCCTCAACGGGCAGGGGCGCCAGGCGCGTCTCGCTGATGAGGCGCTTGCAACTCTTGTGGTCGATTTCCATCCGGAAAAAGGTGGGCCGTCCCTGCACCAGAATCCGGTTGCGCGGAATCCAGCTTCCCATCTTATAGGCGAAGTCATCGCCGATGAGGAACAGGTCTGCCGCGTGAATCAACTGCCAGTAAGGCAGATACGGGAGAAAATAAGGCTGGTTCGAAGCAAGGATCATAGCACGTCGCAATGGCGCAGGAGCGCCGGGTCATCGGTATGCAGCGGCGCAGCCTTTCGGTCGTCGACCAGGTTGGTCACGGGACAGCTTGAGGTACGGAACAAACCCGAATCGAAGAAACGGTCGTCCACGCAGAGCATCATGCCGCAGAGATAATCGTCATACACCTGGCCTTCCCACAGCGTCGGGAAGGTGCGCTGGCGCAGGAAAGGCTGCAGGACCTTGGTTTCGGCACCGTGCTCCCACAGGCGCTGCCACTGCGCTTCATCGGTCAAAGGGCCCGCATGGACATTTTCACTTTTGCCCAAGTCCCAGGGTTTGAGGATGTAAGCATCTTTGTTCCGGATGGCGTCTTCCACCACGGGACCCCCTTCCCGGCAGATATAGGTCGGAATAGCGTGGGCGCGGAGGAAGGCCGCCTCTTCGTCCGTCAGGCAATCTTTCGTAAAAGCGTCTTCGAACCACAGGCGCATAAAACGCTTGTCGTGAAGCAGGAAGACATTGCGCAGGTCGCTGACCATCCCCTCTTCCAGCATTACGTGCAGGGTTTCGTCGTCCAGGGCCATCAGGTCGCGCTGGTTGAGGGCACTCAAGAGCAGCGCATCGTGCGACCAGTCGCAGCGCCGTGCCACCACCTGATCCTGCTCCAGCACCGTCACTTCGCAGCCCTGCGCCTCGTAGAAGCGCTTGTAGAGCCGAATCTCATTGGTACGGTCCGCGCTCTTGAAGACGAAGATGCGCTTTTTCCCGCCCGGCAGCTGCCGCATATACGCCAGCAGTTCGCCGTAACGCGATTCCTGCCGGGTGCCAGGGAATCGCTGCAGAAAGCGCTCCGCGGCTTGATACGCGAACCAGCTCATGAAGATGCCGTGCCCGAAGAAGCGTGAGGTGATCTCGCAGAGTTTCAGCGCTCCTTCTTCCGTAATCAGATAGTCCGGACGCCAGGTGCCGGCCCGAAACGGAAAGGCTTTCTGCCAATCGAGCAGTTGCAGCGCCCTGTCACTGAGCGGCATCCAGCGCGGTACATACGCCTCGTAGTGCAGGGCGAAGTGCTCCGCGCACTTGTAGAGCACGGCGTGGAGCCTCCGCAGCTCTTCGCGGCGCGGCGTCGTGATGGCCACGGGACGGTCGTGAAACCAGCGCAAATAATAGTCTGACAGGTCACTGAACATGGTCGAACAGACGGGATTGATAGCCCAGGCACTGGAAACCGTTTGCATTGATCAGTGGAATCTGCGTTTCCGCGATGCCGAGCTGCTTGCGCACCCAGTAGCAGATGCTAACGGTCAGGCCGAGTGCGTCGGAATGCCGCTTCATCCGCTCGAGCAGCGCTACGCTCAAGGCTCGGTCGGGCGCCGTACGGCCGCGCTGCTTGCGATGGTCGGCGTTCGTGGGCGGAAGATAATCTTCGTAAAGCTGCCGCTCCATCTCTTTGTCGAAGCGGCCCAGCAGTGGACCGATCAGAGCCAGGTTTTCCATGCAGACGGTCAGGAATTCGGGCTTGTAGTTGCGGATACCGGCCTGACGGAGCGTCTCGAAGAAGGTCCGGATCCGCTCGTCCGACAGGAAAGGCGGGAAGATGGGCTGCACGAGCGCCGATTCGGCCAGAATCCCGCGTTCCCGGCACAGCAGCACCGCTTCCAGCCGCTCCTCGATGGGCGCCGCGTACGGTTCGAGGATCTGCCGCAGGGCGGGCGGCATCATCGACACGCTGGTATTGAACTGCATACGTCCCTTCAGCTGTTCGAAGAGTTCGAGCACCGAAACGCCGTCCGCCTTCACCTGCAGATGCCGTACACCTGCCTTCGACGCGATGAAAAGCCGCGCCTGCGAAGCAGGAAAACGCTTGAAATGCGCAATGAATGTCCGCAGGATGCCGTGTGCGATGCCAGTCTGCAACGTAGCCTCCTGCAGGGCCTCGGTTTTCGGAGAAAAGTAATAGTAATGCCTGTCATTCGGACTGTCCGGACCATTTTCCCGCTCCAGCAGGCGGGCCACATACTCCGGATAATTCTCCAGCGCCACAAGCGGCTGCTCGTGCACGCCGTCTGTCACCAGGCAATATTGGCAGCCGATGCCGCAGCCGCGGACTGGATTGAGTTCGTAGGTAAGGGTCGGGCAACGGCCAGTATAATTGTGGATTTCCGTCTCGACCGTTTCCGGATCGATGGGTTCCAGACGACACCGCTGAGCCGGAAAGAGCGTCTTCCCCTCGAGACGGGCACGGAACCAGGCCGAGCCGCGCGAAAGGGCTTCAAGCGTATCGTCCGAAGGATCGACACGGACGCCAAGCGACTGGAGATAAGCGCGATCCACGACAGGCGGCGTAAAAACCTGCAAGTCGCGAAGGCTGTCGGAAACGGGATAACAAGGCGTCAAATCGAGGGTACGAACCATGTTTTTTCGCTTTGGAATGCAAAAATATACAATTAGATGCAGATTCGCGGGAAAATATTGCGTCATCCAAAATATTTTATTATATTTGCACGTTGGAAGTTTTATATAGCAAAACTATGAATACACCTGCTGAACTTAAATACACGAAAGATCACGAATGGGTACGCCTCGAAGGCGACGTAGCCATTGTCGGTATCACCGACTTCGCCCAGAGCGAATTGGGTGACATCGTCTTTGTAGACATCCAGACCGAAGGCGAAACCCTCGCCAAGGAAGAGGTGTTCGGAACCATCGAGGCCGTCAAGACGGTCGCCGACGCTTTCATGCCGGTCTCCGGCGAAGTGTGCGAGGTCAACCCCGCCCTCGAAGGCGCCCCCGAGCTGGTGAACTCCGATCCCTACGGTGAAGGATGGATGATCAAGATCAAATACTCCGATCCCTCGGAATTTGATACGCTCCTTTCTGCTGCGCAGTATGAGGAAATAATCTGATTTGTAAAAATCAAAAATGTGATGTGTTCAAGGGGAGTCCCAACCGGGATTCCCCTTGGTTATTTGTGTCTACTGGTGTCTACTGGGGCGCTGCCCCAAACTCTGCCGCTACGGCCTGCTATCACACAAGCTCACACAACGGCCTCCGCTAGCGCCTGATGGCGCTTGTGTCTACTGGACTCCGCCCAGACCTGCCGCTACGGCCTGCTATCGCACAGGGCCCGCCCTCACGGCCTCCGCTAGCGGCTGATGCCGCTTGTGTCTACTGGGCTCTGCCCAGACCTGCCGCTACGGCCTGCTATCGCACAAGGCCCGCCCTCACGGCCTCCGCTAACGGCTGATGCCGCTGTGCACAATCGTTTTTCGCCGCGAAAACACTATGAGATGCTTCAGGTTGTTGTCGCGGACCCAAAACAGCCAAAACCGCCGAAAAACACGCCGCGAAAACAACGTAGGCTCATCCAGATTGTCGTCGCGGAGAATATTGGCTTTTACCTCCAGTCTCGCAGCTATCGATTCAAAAACCTTCCGCTTCAAAGCGGAATCAGCCGCTAGCGAAGGCCGTGAGGGAAGGCCTTGTGTAATTGCAGGCCGTAGCGGTAGGGTTTACTCCCAAGGGTCGTGCTCTCGCCTACGGCTCGGGTGGGGCAGCGCCCCAGTAGACACAGATGGCCATGGGTTTTTGACTCAATAGCTGACTCGCCTTCCTGCAAAAGCATCCATTTCGCCGCGAAAACAATGTAAGATCGCCTAGAATGTCGTCGCGACAGATTTTCGTTAACGAGACTTCTCGCCAAACTGCCGCAAGTTGATTAACAATAACTCGCTGATAATCAACCCTCTGATTCTTCAAGCCTGACGCCTACGCCTTATTTCGGCCTGTGGCGCAACAAGAAGGGCTCCATATGCGTTTATGGAGCCCATGATCTTGCGCCTGTTTGGCGATTCCTTTGATTATTTCCAGTCGGTGATCGTGCGGGTTTCGGTGCCGATGCCTCGGAATTGCCAGTCGCCGAAGGAGCCGCCGCCGGTGGCGGGCTGCTTGAAGGACATGTCCTTCATCATGATCTTGCCGTTGTAGGAGTAGATCAGGTAGGATCCCTTGTAGCGGGCCGTAATGACGCCCAGCTCGTTGCGGTCGTAGTTCCAGCCGGCGTCGCGGATGATGACCTTCTTGATGTCCACACCCTGCGATAGCGCCTGCGATTTCATAGCGAGTGCCTTGAACTTCGCCTCGAGCGAAGCGTCGCTCATGCCCGCCTTCGGAAGATCCGCCATCGTCATCTTGCTCCCCTCCTCGTGCGCCTTGATGTTGTTCTTTCGGAACAGATCGTAGCTTTTCGCATCCATGTCTTTCAGCCGCGCCCTGTGCTTTTTCAAGATCTCGTTGCACTTCGTCTGCGTCTCCGCGTCGCCATGAATCACATCGGGATGCCCTTCCATCAGACTCACCAGCTCGCGGTACTCATAGAAGTAGAACAGCACAAAGTTGTCCTTCGCCATCTGCTTCTCGTAACGACCGTTGATGTCCTCAGCCAGAAAATCGAGAAGCCCGAAGGGCGCATTCTCCACAACCTTGCTGTGCGCTTCCTGCTGCATCCTGCGGTTGCGGGCCATTCGATCGACGTCCTTTTCTACCAGACGGATGGAACTTCCGTCATTGTTCTTGAGTTCCTGCGAATTGGCGTTGAATCCGTAGGCCGCCGAAGCCTCGCCCGATATAATCAGAACCGAGCAAGCGCGCAGATAATGATTAAGCGGCCAGGTGTTGCCCTGGTCCGCCATGGCTTCCGCAAAGCCGGCGTGCATGACATGTTCCCCGTAAGGAACCGCACGGTCGCCCTGGCCGGGAATGTTGTTCACAAAATTATTGATCGCAGTAATTCCGACACCGTATTCCTCCTGCGCTTTCGACAGGAACCAGAAGTAGCAGTTGTCCAGATACTCCTTCGACGTGTCGTTCACATAGTAGAAATAGGTGTTTTCCCCTTCATAATAAGGTTGATAGATGAAGGCTGCCGGGTCCAGGTTCTCGAAGATGGCACGGATCTCCGACGTCGGCTTGCTGTATCCGTTCTTCACCGTATTGTCGGATGCGCCCGGATCAGCGGCGATGGCCGCTGCGGAAGGTTTCGGTTTGACCGGGGTCTGAGGCTTTGCCTCCGCCTGATTATCGACCTGCGGTTTCGTCGTGTTCGTTGTCGAAGACGCTTTCTGGTCATTTCCTTTGTCATTCCCCTCAACGGCATTGATGGCAGTGCCGGTGGCACTTTGCTTCTGTTTGCTGACTTCCTGTTTGACAGCGTTCTTCGCCTTGTTCTTCAAGGAGTTGAGATTGAGCTGGGCCCCGGCGGGAACGGAGACCAGCAGCGCGCACAGGATGAGCAGTGCGATTTGTATCCGTTTCATGGTCGTAGTGGTTTTTATCTGATACAACTTATTTCACATAGAACTTGCTTCCGCCGACACCGTAGCAGTGAAGCGGGCCGTAGGAGCCGCCCTTGTAGTCTTCCGCCCAGGACACACGGTTGGCCGACTTGCCGTGCTTGGTCTGAACGATGGAATAACCGTAGATGACCCTTCTGACGATATTGCCCGCCGCATCCTTCTGCACTTCCCAACTGTCCGAGGTAACGACACAATCCACGACCGCGTCCGTCACGGTTTTTTCCAGCGGAAGCACCTTGGCCTTCATCGAAGCATTCATCGCACCGGCCTTCGGCATCGGCTGGTATTGGATCTCGACCTTGTCGTTGTTCTCGATAGCCTTAGTCACGGAATCCAGATAAAGCAGACAAGTCTGGTATGTGCGTTCAAATTGCTCCTGATCGTCCGGATACCACTCTTTCAGGATCGCCAAAGCACCCGACTCATAGATAATGCCGATGTTGCGCATCAAGACAAAGGAAACTTGCGCGAGATAGATTTCATCATCGTCTGCAACAACGGGAATGAACCCGCCGCCGAACGGCATTTCACAGAAATAATACTTATAATCTACCATGCAGACATTGTATCCCAATACATTGTCTTTTTTCTTGGCAGCAGGGACTTTCGTCGTCCATCTGGAGGTGTAAAACTCCGGCGCCGGGGTTACCGGATAGGTCCAATCCCCGTTAGCGGTCTTTGTCATCTTGACATTGGTATGCTGTCCGGCAATAATGCCCAATTCAAGCATAAACGACACAAAATTCTTCCGTTCATCGATCAAACGCTGAGCAAAGGCTTCATCCTCGGGCCTTTGTCCATTGATCATTTCATCGATAATCTGTTTGTCCCATTTCGCTCTGGCGCAAAGCTTGGCTGCAAACGCTTTTACCTGGTCTGGTTTCATGAAAACGAGTTCATATCCAGTTCTTTCAAAATACAGTCCTGTTTCGTCGTCCCATCTTTCCATCGGTTTAAGGCTCATCAGTTCAGGCAATTCCGGACCCTGCGGAAGCGTCTGTCCTACGGCGGAAGCGGTTATCAGCAGTGCGCACAACAATGCGGGGAAGATACGGCTCGTTTTCATGGTAGAAGGTATTTGAGATTATTTATACGTATCAGCGATGGTCTGCTCGTAGCGCTTGAGCAGGTTGCGACGTTTCGGCTTGAGGGTCTGGGAAAGCATTTCGTTGTCGGGAGTCCATTCGTCGAACACGAAGTGTGCCTTCTTGATGTTCTCGTGGGCGGCGAGTTTCGCGTTGACGGCGGCCACTTCCGCGTTCAGGAGATCCATGACGCCCTTGTTTTCCAGCAGCTGCTCTTTCTTTTCAACTTTGGCGCCATGCGACTCGGCGTATTCTTTCACTTTGGCGTAGGCCGGGATGATGATGGCCGAAGCAAATTTTTCGTTGGCGCCGAACACGAAGGCGTTTTCAATGTACGGACTCTCGCGCAACAGCGTCTCGAGGACCTGCGGAGCGATGTATTTGCCCGACGAGAGCTTGAAGATCTCTTTCTTGCGGTCGGTGATCTTGAGGAATTTACCATCCTTCAGGAAACCGATGTCGCCCGTGTGGAGCCAGCCTTCCTCGTCGATCATCTCTTTCGTGGCTTCGGGATTCTTGTAGTAGCCCAGCATCACGTGCGGGCCGCGGGTGAGGATCTCTCCGTCTTCGGCAAACGAGAGTTCCGTGCCGTCCATGGCCTTGCCCACCGTGCCGATTACATTGTATTTGTCGGCCGGCGAGTTGACGGCGATGACAGGCGAGGTCTCGGTAAGACCGTATCCCTCAAAGATATAGAGCTTGGCTGCGTTAAAGCAGCGCACAATCTTGGCCTGGATCGAGGAGCCACCGCTCACGACCAGCATCTCGTGACCGCCCAGGTTCTCGCGCCACTTGCTGTAAACCAGTTTGTCGAAGAGTTTCTGCTTCTGGAGATACAACCAGCTCGTGTTTTCGTTGTCGAAATTGTTGGCGTAATCCCAGGCCGCGTCGTAGATCTTTTTCTTGATGCCCGTGAGTTTCTTGCCGG
>JAEEGJ010015318.1_pt1 | contig 17922 bp, 13 predicted proteins | sample 8958761 | NCBI WGS metagenome assembly JAEEGJ01 (sample SAMN16246546, study PRJNA631951) | gut metagenome | biome: gut microbiome; feature: rumen; material: RS-attached | host: Bos | place: Iran: Karaj | collected 2018-10
ACTCCAAACCTGCGAATATTGCGGAAATAGCCTTATATTTGCAAGTCAAAATTGCAATTTATCAATTCTCTATCTGCGTTCGGTAATCAATAATGACTATCAAAAATGATTAGTTTTCTTCTCGCCTTGGCCGCTCTCATTATCGGCTATCTTGTCTATGGGCGTTTCATCAGCCGAGTGTTCGGTGTCGATGACGCACGTACTACGCCTTGCTATACTCGCCAGGATGGCATTGACTACATTCCGCTGCCTACTTGGAAGGTGTATATGATACAATTCTTGAATATCGCAGGTTTAGGTCCTATATTTGGTGCCATTATGGGTGCGAAGTTTGGCACTGCTTCCTATCTTTGGATCGTGTTGGGTACCATTTTTGCGGGAGCAACTCATGATTACCTCGCAGGTATGATTTCATTGCGAATGAATGGTGCTTCTCTGCCCGAAATCATCGGTTTCTTCCTGGGCCGCCATGCCCGTCGGTTAATGGGTATCTTCATTACCGTGCTGATGATTCTTGTGGGCGCCGTCTTTATCAGTGGACCTGCCGAATTGTTGGGCAACATGACCTCAGGCTTTGGCATCACTAACTATTGGTGGATTGGCATCATATTCGTCTATTATGTGATAGCTACGCTTTGTCCCGTCGATAAGATCATCGGCCGTATCTATCCTTTCTTTGCCGCATGTCTCATCTTTATGGCTGTCGGCATCTTGTGCTACCTCCTGGTCGTGCGTCCCCAGCTGCCCGAACTGTGGAGCACCGGCTCGTTGGTCAATCGTGAGTGGGAGGTCAATCCCATCTTCCCGATGATGTTCATCTCGATAGCCTGTGGTGCAATTTCTGGCTTCCATGCCACCCAGTCGCCTCTGATGGCGCGTTGCATCAAGAGTGAGAAGATGGGCCGCCGATGCTTCTATGGCGCCATGGTCACCGAAGGTGTCGTAGCCCTCATTTGGGCTGCCGCTGCCACCTGTTTCTTCCAGGAGAATGGTACCGTCAATCCCGATACGGGCAAGGCCTATACGGGCGCTTTTGTCGCTTCGACCATCTGCAACAACTGGCTCGGTCTCGTCGGTGGCATCCTGGCCATCCTCGGCATTGCCATCGCACCTATCACTTCCGGTGATACTGCTTTGCGCAGTGGCCGACTCATCATTGCCGACTTCTTCAAGAAGGAGCAGAAGAGCATGAAGAGTCGTCTTCTCATTGCCATCCCGATGTTCATCCTCACCACTTCGGTACTGGTTTGGTCGATGAACGATGCCAAGGGCTTCGGCATCCTGTGGCGCTATTTCGCATGGTGCAACCAGGCACTTTCGGTCTTCACGCTTTGGGCCATCACGGTCTATCTGCTGCGCGAAAAGAAGCCTTGGCTCGTCACCTTCCTGCCTTCGGTGTTTATGACCTGCGTCTGCACCACCTATATTCTGGTGGCACCCGAAGGCCTCGCCTTGCCCTATCATGTGGGTCTGGGCATCAGTGTTGTGATCTCCCTCTTCATCTCCATCTCCACCTTGGTGGGTCACTTCCAGCATGTCAGGCAGCACAGGGTCTATCCCAAGTTGTGAAAATACTTATTTAAATATACACGATTATGGTCAGTTTTCTAGTTGCATTAGCCGCGCTGATTGTCGGCTATCTCACCTATGGCCGCTTTGTCAGCCGAGTGTTTCATCCTGAAGAGGATCGCGAAACGCCTGCCTACACCAAGGAGGACGGCGTCGACTATGTCCCCATGCCCACTTGGAAGGTCTACATGGTCCAGTTCCTCAACATTGCAGGTCTGGGTCCCATCTTCGGTGCCATCATGGGTGCCAAGTTCGGAACGGCATCCTACCTGTGGATTGTGTTCGGTTGTATCTTTGCGGGTGCAGTTCACGACTATCTGACCTCGATGGTGAGCATCCGTATGAATGGTGCTTCCCTCTCCGAGATCATCGGTGCCTATCTGGGCGAGTTTGCGCGCAAGGTGATGTGTGTCTTCATCTGTGTGCTGCTCATCCTTCTTGCTGCCACGTTCGTCAGCGGTCCTGCCGAGCTGCTCAGTGCCATGACTTCGGGTTGGGGCCTCAATGCCTACGGCTGGATTGTCATCATCTTCCTCTACTATGTCATTGCCACCCTTTGCCCGGTCGATAAGATCATCGGCAACATCTATCCCGTCTTTGCCTTCTGTCTCATCTTCATGGCTGTCGGCATCGGCGCTTATCTTGTGGTGGCCAATCCCGGCCTTCCCGAACTCTGGGACGGTTCGTTGGTCAACAAGGAATGGCAGTCGGCACCTGTCTTCCCGATGATGTTCATCACCATCGCCTGTGGAGCCATCTCGGGCTTCCATGGCACCCAGTCGCCACTCATGGCCCGCTGCTTGAAGAACGAGCGTATGGGCCGTCGCTGTTTCTATGGTGCCATGATCACCGAAGGCATCGTAGCCCTCGTCTGGGCGGCTGCTGCCACTTGTTTCTATCAGGACAATGGTGTAGTCAATCCCGAGACCGGTAAGGCATTCAGCGGCGCTTATATCGCCAATTTCGTCAGCAACAACTGGCTGGGCGTTGCAGGTGGTGTCCTGGCTGTATTGGGTATTGCTGTGGCTCCTATCACTTCGGGCGACACCGCATTGCGCAGTGCACGTCTTGTGGTGGCCGACTTCATCAACTTCGAGCAGAAGAGCATCTGGCGTCGTCTGGTCATTGCTGTCCCCATCTTCATCCTCACGGCTATCGCTCTCGTCTGGAGCCTCAGTGATGCCGATGGCTTCAACATCCTCTGGCGCTATTTCTCCTGGACCAACCAGACCCTCTCCGTCTTCACGCTTTGGGCTTTGTCGGTCTATATGCTTCGTGCCAGGAAGCTTTGGATCATCGCCTATCTGCCTGCCATCTTCATGACCTGCGTCTGCACCACCTACATCCTCGTGGCTCCCGAAGGCTTCCAGCTCAACTATGCCTTCAGCCTCACCGTGGGCATCGTGGCATCCATCGTTTGTGCAGTGGCCTTCCTCATGTATCGTAGCTCATTCTTGAAGAAGAACGCCTGATGCCTTTGAGCGACCTTCAGTACATACCCGGCGTAGGGCCCAAAAAGGCCGAGCTCCTCGAAAAGGAATGCAACCTGCATTCCATCGAGGAGCTGCTGGGTTATTACCCTTATCGCTATGTCGATAAGTCGAAGGTCTATCGCATCTGCGATGTCCCTGCCATGAACCCCAGTCCGGGCAGTGGCACGACATTGCCGTTCATCCTGCTCCGTGGCCACTTCACGCTCTTCACCGAAGAGGGCATCGGCATGAAAGGTCCCCAGCACCATCTGAAGGCGCTTTTCACCGATGGTACGGGTGTCATCGAATGCATCTGGTTCAATGGCATCAAATACATCCAGTCGAGTGTGCAGAAGGGTAGGGAATACCTGATTTTCGGCCAGCCGAAGGAGTTCAATGGCACCTACAGCATCTCCCATCCCGAAATCGAGACGGTCAAACCCGACGACGATCCCGAGTCGAAGGCGGGTCTCTATGGTATGTACAATACCTCGGAGAAGATGAAGCGCTACGGCGTCAATTCCAAGACCATCCAGCGCATTATCCTCAACTATCTTCAGAAGAATCCCGCTCCCTTCCCCGAAACCTTGCCTGCCTACATCGTCGAGCAGCAGAAGCTGATGCCCTACAACCAGGCCATCCGCCAGATCCACTTCCCGGCCAATGCCGACAATCTTCGTCGCGCACAGTACCGTCTCAAGTTCGAGGAACTGTTCTATCTGCAGCTCTACCTGGTGCGCTCGTTCAAGATGCGTCATCAGGTCAATGGCGGTTTCCATTTCTCCAGGATTGGCGATTACTTCAACAACTTCTACAATCTCATCCCCTTCGAACTCACCAACGCCCAGAAGCGTGTGCTTCGCGAGATTCGTGCCGATGTGGGTTCTGGCAAGCAGATGAACCGTCTGCTCCAGGGTGATGTGGGTTCTGGCAAGACGATGGTTGCCACCTTGACGATGCTCATGGCGCTCGACAATGGCTTCCAGGCCTGTCTGATGGCTCCCACCGAGATCCTGGCCACCCAGCACTACGACAGTCTCCGTCCTCAGTTGGAGCACGTCGGCATCAAGGTGGCACTCCTCACAGGCAGCACCACGCAGAAGAATCGTCGTCTTATCCACGAACAGCTCGAAAATGGTCAGCTCAACATCCTCATCGGCACCCATGCCCTGATCGAACCCGATGTGAAGTTCCAGAACCTGGGTATGGTGGTCATCGACGAACAGCATCGTTTTGGTGTCGAACAGCGCTCCAAGCTGTGGACCAAGAACCACCGTCCGCCCCATGTCCTGGTAATGACGGCTACGCCCATTCCTCGCACCTTGGCTATGACGGTCTATGGCGATCTCGATGTCAGTGTCATCGACGAATTGCCTCCTGGTCGCAAACCCATCGCCACCATCCATCGATGGGATTCGCAGCGCATGGGACTGACGCGTGCCATTCGTGGCGAATTGGCCAAGGGCCATCAGGCCTACATCGTCTATCCGCTTGTCGAAGAGAACGAGAAGCTCAAGTACAAGGCGGTCGAGCAGGGCTTTCTCGATGCGCAGCGGTCGTTTGGGCCTGAGTATCGTGTTGCGATGGTCCACGGACGCATGCGTTCGAAGGACAAGGATGCTGCCATGCAGCGTTTTGTACAGAACGAGGCCCAGGTGCTGGTGGCTACCACGGTCATCGAGGTGGGTGTGAATGTGCCCAATGCCTCGGTCATGGTCATCGAGAATGCCGAGCGTTTTGGCCTCAGTCAGTTGCACCAGCTGCGTGGTCGTGTCGGTCGTGGTGCCGAACAGTCCTATTGCATCCTCGTCACGTCCGACAAGTTGTCGAGCGACACCCGTCAGCGTATCGACGTGATGTGCCGCACCACCGATGGCTTCGAGATTGCCGAGGCCGACCTCCGTCTCCGTGGCCCTGGCGATCTGGAGGGTACACAGCAGTCTGGCCTCGCTTTTGACCTCAAGATTGCTTCGCTCGCCAAGGATGGAATGATACTCGAGACGGCACGCAATTGGGCCAAGCAGATTGTCGAAGCCGACCCGATGCTCGAGTCCCAACCCAATGGTATTTTGCGTCGTAGGATGCAGACATTGTTCGCTGGAAAGGTTGACTGGTCTATGATTTCATAGATCAGTCGTCGTTTTTATGTTAAAATTGTAATAAATTAAGTTAAATTCTTGCATTTGTTTCTTTTTTTCTATACCTTTGCGTCATAAAAATCCTTAATTATCCTTGATATCATTTCAGCGACTTTATTTTTGTCTATATCATGCTATCACGTACCGACATTCAAAACATTCTGAAGCTTCTGCGTAAGGAAGTGTTACCAGCCATCGGTGGCAACGAGACGAGGATGGTGGCTTTGGCTTGTGCCAAGGCGCGTGAGGTCTTGGGCCAGGAACCCGACATGGTGAAAGCCAAATTGAGTAGTTATATCATCAAGTTTGCCATGGGTGTGGGTGTCCCCAACGCCTGTGGAATGGTAGGTATACCTGCCGCCATCGCCCTGGGTTCGTTGGCTGGCAAGCCTGAATTGGGCTTGGAATTGTTGAAGGACATCACTCCCGACGATTGCGCACGTGCCAGGCAGTTCGTGGCCGACAAGCGTTGGTCGGTGGTTACTGCACGCAATACGTTCGAAGTCGTTTATGCCGAAGTCAAGGCCATTGCCGGCGACCATCAGGCCAAGGTCATCATCGCCAAGGATTACGCCAATGTGGTCTATGTCAAGCGCGACAACGAGGTGCTCTTCGACGAACGTTGCTCCTTGGCTACCGAACACGACCGCAAGCACGAGTCCGATCTGACCATCGCCAAAATCTATGAGTTCGCCACCAAGTGTCCGCTCGATTCCCTCGAGTTCCTGTTGAAGGGTGCCCAGATGAATAAGAAGGTCGCCGAGATGGCTTATTTGCCCGATGCCAACTATGGTCTCAACCTCGGCAAGATGCTCAAGGGTGAGTTCGAGTCACGCATGGTGGGGCAGAATGCCATGCCCCGTGTCGTCAGCTATACGTGTGCAGCATGCGACGTCCGTATGAGTGGCGTGTCTGTGCCCATTTCCACCAACTCCGGTTCTGGCAATCAGGGTATTACCGTCTCGCTTCCTATCCTGATCTTTGCCGAGGAGACACTCTGTACCGAGGCGAAGACCATCCGTGCCCTGGCCATCGGCAACCTGGTTAATATCTATATCCGTCAGCTTTTGGGCAAACTGTCGGCCCACTGCAGCTGTGTGCTGGCTGCCACCGGCGCAGCTTGCGGCATCACTTACCTGATGGGTGGTAACTACGATCAGATCACCTATGCCGTCAAGAACCAGCTGGCTGGTGCCACCGGAATGATCTGCGACGGCTGCAAGCCTTCCTGCGTGCTCAAGCTTTCTTCGGCAGTAAGTTCCGCCTTCCAGAGTGCAATGATGGCCATGGAGAATATCCATGTCGCATCCACCGATGGCATCATCGAGGACGATGTTGACAAGTGCATCGACAACCTGGCAAGCATCGGTCGCGATGCAATGCTCGAAGTTGACAATGTGGTTTTGAATATTATGACCGACAAACACTTCTTCTAAATGGCTTCCATGTATGACCTGCTGATGCAGTTGCCGATGTTCCAGGGCGTCAGCGTCGATCAGATGACTCATATCCTTGAGGTCATTCCCTTCGATTTTCGCACCTATAAGGTAGGCGAAGTCATTCTCAGTGGCGGCGATTCTTGCCCTGGCACCACCTTCCTCCTCTCGGGCAGGGTGCGCGTTGAGACGCCTGTCTTCAATCGGCGCGTTCGCATCACGCAGATGTTCGATGCCCCCTACACGTTCTCGATCCATCATCTGTTCGGTGCCGAGACGCGTGTGCATAGCACCATGACCGCTTGCTCCGAAAAGACGGGCATCATGCTGCTCAAGAAGAAGGATTTCCTCCGTATCCTTCAGGAGAACGATGTCGCTCTCGTCAACACGCTCAATATGCTCTGCACCCGTGCACAGAAGCAGCACAAGGCCATCGACTTTTCGGGCGAGACCGATCCCGTCTTGAAGCTCGCTTCCTGGATGCTGGCTTTCACCGAACGTGCAGCCAAGGAGGTGGTCATCGAGGCGAAGGAATCCGACTGGTGCGACATGATGCAGCTCGACAAACCTTCCTTCTGGCGTTGTGTCGCTTCAATGGAGGGCCAGCACATTCTCGAAACTGAAAACGGAAGGTTGAAATTGTTAGATAGATATGGCTTAAAAAGCCTCGTTGGCAACAAAACGGCTCAAAAACTGTAAATTTTGAGCCGATTTTTGTTTCTGTTCAAAATTTTCAATATATTTGCACCAATATATGTGAATCTTTTGGAAGTGAAATTTTTTATAGAAAATATCTTACAGTGGTAAATTTAGAATTAAGCGAGCAGGAGATCATCCGACGCAGTTCGCTCGAAGAGTTGCGCAAGTTAGGTATCGAACCCTATCCGGCAGCCGAGTACGTGGTTACCGGCTATTCCGACGAGATACGTGAGAATTTTGTCGATCTGCCCAAGATGCTGAACGACGAGGGCGTCGAAGTGCCCACCCCGGCCAATGCCGACAATTCGCGTTGTGTCTCGGTGGCAGGTCGTATCATGAGCCGTCGTATCATGGGTAAGGCTGCCTTCATGGAGCTTCAGGACTCCAAGGGCCGCATCCAGGTCTATGTGAGCCGCGATGCCCTGTGTCCCGATCCCAACGATACGGTGATGTACAACACTGTCTTCAAGCGTTTGCTCGACATCGGCGACTTCGTAGGTGTCGAGGGTTACGTTTTCCGTACCCAGACGGGCGAAATCTCCGTACATTGCCAGCGTCTCACCGTGCTCAGCAAGAGCATCCGTCCCCTGCCTATCGTCAAGTATAAGGATGGTGTGGCCTACGATGGCTTCAACGACCCCGAGCTGCGTTATCGTCAGCGCTACCTCGACCTGATTGTCAACGAGGGCGTGAAGGACGTGTTCCAGAAGCGTGCCACCGTCATCCGTACCATGCGTCAGGTGTTCGACGAGGCTGGTTACACCGAAGTCGAGACACCAATCCTCCAGCAGATTGCCGGTGGTGCCAGTGCTCGTCCGTTCATCACCCACCACAATGCGCTCGACATCGACCTCTATCTCCGCATCGCCACCGAGCTTTACCTCAAGCGTCTCATCGTAGGAGGTTTCGAAGGTGTGTATGAGATCGGTCGTAACTTCCGCAACGAGGGCATGGACCGCAGCCACAACCCCGAGTTCACCTGCATGGAGTTGTACGTCAGCTACAAGGACTACAACTGGATGATGACGTTCACCGAGAACCTTCTCGAGCGCATCTGTCTGGCTGTCAACGGCACCACCGAGGTGAAGATTGGCGACAACATGGTCAGCTTCAAGGCTCCCTATCGCCGTCTGCCCATCCTCGAAGCCATTCGTGAGAAGACCGGCTACGACCTCTCTGTCATGTCCGAGGACGAGATGCGCGAAATTGCCAAGCGACTGGGCGTCGAGGACACCGACACCATGGGCAAGGGCAAGCTCATCGACGAGATCTTTGGCGAGACTTGCGAAGGCTCGTTCATCCAGCCTACGTTCATCACCGACTATCCGGTCGAGATGTCTCCGCTCACCAAGATGCATCGTTCGAAGCCCGGTCTCACCGAGCGTTTCGAACTGATGGTCAATGGCAAGGAGCTGGCCAATGCCTATTCCGAGCTCAACGACCCCATCGATCAGTACAATCGTTTCGTCGATCAGATGAAGCTTGCTGCCAAGGGTGACGACGAGGCTATGGTCATCGACCACGACTTTGTTCGCGCCCTCGAATATGGCATGCCGCCCACATCGGGCATCGGCATCGGCATCGATCGCCTTTGCATCCTGATGACGGGTCAGCCCACCATCCAGGAGGTGCTCCTGTTCCCCACCATGAAGCCCGAGAAGGTCGAGCGCAGGGATCCCGTCGAGAAGTTCCTGGCCCTCGGTGTGCCTTCTGAGGATTGGGTGGCTGTGCTCTGGAAGGCCGGCTATCTCACCACCGAAAGCCTCGCCGACGAAAAGCCTGGCAAGGTCCTCCAGCAAATGATCGATATCAAGAAGAAGTATAAGGCGCTCATCGGCGAACTTCAGAACCCTTCGCAGGCCGACGTCCAGGCATGGATCGAGGCTGCGGCTAAATGATTTGCTTATGAATATCCCCGGTATTGTAGCCATCCTCGGCAGTGGCTCCTGGAGTACAGCTATCGCTAAGATTGTCCAGGATAATGATGCCGACATCTGGTGGTATATGCGCAACCCGCAGAAGATCACCGAATTCAAGCAGCTGGGTCACAATCCCACCTACCTTTCGAGTGTGCGTTTCAATTTGGATCGTATCCATTTCACCGACGATATCAACGAAGCCATCCGCAACTCCGACATGGTCATCTTCGGTATGCCGTCGCCCTATCTGCGTCAGCATGTCGAGAAGATCACCGAGTCGTTCACCGACAAGATGGTCATCTCTATCATCAAGGGTATCGTCCAGGACCTCAACATTCCCATCAGTCAGTACCTGACCGAACGCTTCTCGCTCAAGCCCGAGCAGTTTGCCACCCTTTCAGGACCCTCTCATGCCGAGGAGGTAGCTTGGGAGCGACTCACCTATCTCACCGTGGGTTGCCCCAATACGGAGATAGGGCAGGAGATAGCCGATTTCTTCCAGAACCACTACGTGCACACCACCGTCAGCGAGGACGTCATCGGTGTGCAGTTCGCAGGCGTCTTGAAGAACATCTATGCCATCGCTTCGGGCATTTGTTCAGGTCTCAAGTATGGCGACAACTTCCAGGCTGTCCTTGTGGCCAATGCCATGCGCGAGATGAAGCGTTTCATCAATGGCATCGACCCTGCGCGTGCCTCCACACGCCACATCTCCGAATCGGTCTATACCGGCGACCTCCTGGTTACCGCTTACAGCCGCTTCTCCCGCAATCACATGTTCGGAGCCATGATCGGCAAGGGTTACAGCGTCAAGAGCGCCCAGCTCGAGATGGAGATGGTCGCCGAAGGCTACTACGGCACCAAGTGCATCAAGGAGATCAACCAGAAGTACGGCATCCAGATCCCCATCGTCGACTGCGTCTACAACATCCTCTACAAGCGCATGTCCCCCTTCGTCGAGTTCAAGCTCCTCAGCGACATGCTGAGATAGCCCCCTTTGTCCCGTAAGGCGCGATTCCATCGCGCCCTTCCTTGGTCCCCGCTGTCGTCCCTCATGTTTCGTCGCAGCCAAGTTTGGCTGCTAAGCGTCCCTGTCGCGGCCATCTATGGCCGCCCTCCTCGATAACCCCTTATAACCAACAAATAATATCTATTATGAAACTATCAATCGAAAAAGCACAATGCTTTGTTCCCGCTGGAACATTGGCAACCGTCGCCGCTCAGACCGCCGCTTGCAACGAACTCCTCGAGTCCGGCAAGGGTGCTGGTAACGACTTCCTGGGTTGGGTTCACCTTCCCTCTAGCATCACCGAAGAATTCCTCAACGACGTTCAGGCTACCGCCGACCTCCTTCGCGAGAAGTGCGAAGTCGTTGTCGTAGCTGGCATCGGTGGCTCCTATCTCGGCCCTCGTGCCGTCAACGAGGCTTTGGCAAGCGCTTTCGATGCTTACCAGACAACCCGTAAGAATCCTATCGTAGTCTATGCCGGCAACAACATCGGTGAGGACTACCTCGCCGACCTCTTCGACATCCTGAAAGAGAAGGAGTTCGGTATCATCAATATCTCCAAGTCAGGTACCACCACCGAGACCGCCCTCACCTTCCGTATCCTCAAGACCATGCTCGAAGAGAAGGTTGGCAAGGCCGAGGCTCAGAAGCGCATCGTGGCTGTTACCGATGCCAAGCGTGGCGCTCTCTGCACCCTCGCTACCAAGGAGGGTTACAAGAAGTATGTCATCCCCGATGACGTAGGAGGTCGTTTCTCTGTGCTCACTCCCGTAGGTCTCATCGCCATCGCCGTTGCTGGCAACGACATCAAGGCCCTCGTACGTGGCGCTCAGGATATGGAGAAGGCCACTGGCGTCGATGTTCCTTATGCTGAGAACCCCGCTGCCCAGTATGCTGCCGTTCGTAACGCGCTCTATCAGTTTGGCAAGAAGACCGAGATTCTGGTCAACTATCAGCCCAAGCTCCATTACATGTCCGAATGGTGGAAGCAGCTCTACGGCGAGTCTGAGGGCAAGGACCACAAGGGCATCTTCCCGGCTTCTGTCGACTTCACCACCGACCTGCACTCTATGGGCCAGTGGATCCAGGAAGGCGAGCGCACCATCTTCGAGACCGTCATCTCCATCAAGAACCCCAACCGCACCGTGGTTGTTCCTTCCGACGAAGAGAACCTCGATGGCCTGAACTTCCTCGCTGGCAAGCGTGTCGACCAGGTCAACAAGATGGCTGAGCTCGGCACCCAGATCGCCCATGTCGATGGCGGTGTGCCCAACATGAAGATCGAGATCGACAAGCTCGACGAGTACAACCTCGGCCAGCTCATCTACTTCTTCGAGCGCGCCTGCGGTATCTCTGGCTACATCCTCGGTGTCAACCCATTCAACCAGCCAGGTGTTGAGGCTTACAAGAAGAACATGTTCGCTCTCCTCGAGAAGCCAGGTTACGAAGAGGCTACAAAGGCCATCAAGGCTCGTCTCGCCGAATAATTGCCGAACGGGTCCATCCCGTCCCTCACATTAAGGTTCGAGGGGTTTCGTCCCAATGGAACGAACCCCTCGACTCTTTTTAATTTAAATCATTTTTCGTTATCCAGGAATCCCGCTTCCTCGGTATCCCGATATTCCGAAATCCCGAATCCCGAAATAACGAAAAAAATATATTTTCTCTCCAATGCTAAAAGCATTTCTTTTCGATATGGACGGCGTGCTCTTCGACAGCATGCCAAAACATGCGGAAGCATGGTATCAGGTCATGGGCGAACACTATGGCTTCGCCTGCGATCGCACCTTCTTCTATCTCTGCGAAGGTGCAACAGGTCAACAGGTCATCGATGACTTCTTCGTTGAGCAACGCGGACGTCATGCCGAACCTTGGGAGATTGAGATGATTTACAAGGAGAAGTCGCAGGCCTTCGTGCAAATGGGCCAGGCTGAACCCATGCCCGGCGCTGCCGATGTGCTTCGTAAAGTAGGGGAGAAGGGCCTCATTCGCGTCCTGGTGACAGGCAGCGGCCAGCCCTCGCTCCTCAGCAAACTGAATTTTGTTTATCCTAACGTCTTCGATCCCAGTCGAATGGTCTCCGCGAAGGATTGTCCCATCGGTCATGGCAAGCCCATGCCCGATCCCTATCTCATGGGCCTGCGTAAGGCAGGCAACCTTGATCCCTCCGAAGCCATCGTCGTCGAGAATGCCCCGCTAGGTGTCCAGGCTGGTCATGCCGCCGGCATCTTCACCGTCGCCGTCAACACCGGTCCCCTCGACCCCAAGGTCCTCCGCAAGGCCGGCGCCGACATCGTTCTCTCCAGCATGTCCGAACTCGCCACCCGCTTCGACGAAATCCTCACCCTCCACGCCGCTCACACCCGCTAATAAAGCATTGCGGACATTTGAAGATCAGATCTCGGTGACGTTTTCGTGATTGCGGTACATTTCGATGATTTCGGAGATGGCAACGCTTTCGCGACGACGTAGCTTGTAGCAGCTCTTGCGATGGTTGACAATCATCGAGAACCACTCCTGAATCTCGTAGCGGAGACCTTCGCCGTCGTAGCTGTAGAAGTACTTCTTGTTTTTGGTCTGGTCTTCGTAACGTACCTCGAAGAAGCTGGTGAGCCACCAAGGGGCGGGCACGTAGATGTAGCCCTTGGTGCCACTGATGACGAGGTTGCCTTCGGTCTTGACACCAATGCCGAGGGTGAAGGAGGCAGTGGCATGGGGGTAGTTGATGACGCCCTTGGTGTAGATGTCGACTCCATTCTCCATGCGGCTGTGGAAATTGACGTCGTGCCATTCGAGGCCGAGCAGCTTGACGATGGCCATCACGGTCAAGGGGGCATGTTCGGTGAGGGCTCCGCCTGCCTGTGCTGCATCCAGCTCACGGGTGGGCGGATCGACCATCTTACTCAATGATGCCTGCACATCGACAACATCGCCGATGATGCCGCTCTTCACCAGGGTGACAACGTGGCCGAAAGCGGGGCAATAGGCAGTCTTGCTGGCTTCCATAAGGATGAGGTCGCGTTCCTCAGCGATGCGGTAGAGTTCGAGAGTTTCGGCCTTGCTGAGCGTGAAGGGGATTTCGCACAACACATGCTTGCCGGCAAGAAGACTGCGCTTGGCGTAGTCGTAGTGCGTGAGATGCGGGGAGGCTATATAAACGGCATCGACGTGGGAGATGAACTCGTCGAAGTCGGTGAAGCCTTCAATGCTGTGTACCTTGGCGAAGGCCTCTGCCTGTTCCTTGTCGGGATTCAGGACAGCCACTACCTCAGCCCCATTCACCACCTTGGTTTCGGGCACGAAACGATGGGCGATGCGACCGCTGCCGATGATGCCAATGCGATAGACGTCCTGGCTCTTGGCACGGAGCATGGTGCTGCTGATACCTTCGGTACGGGGCAGATAGACGACCTTGCAGTATTCGTTGAGGTAGTCGAACTTGCCCACCCAGTCGCTGCCGATGGCGAAGATATCGACATCGTACTTCTGGATATCGTCGATCTTCTGGCCGAGGTAGTCCTCGATGATGACTTCGTCGGCATAGCCTGTGGCCTTGACGGCCTCGACACGCTCAAGGACGTTGTTGCGGACGTTGAGCTTGCCGCGTCCGCGGTCGAAGCTGTCACTGGTGACACCAACAATGAGGTAGTCGCCGAGCTCCTTAGCGCGGCGCAGGAGGTTGATATGTCCCTGATGCAGGAGGTCGTATGTACCGTAGGTAATAACTTTGATCATATGCTTGTTTTTGGGAGGTTGTTCGTAATATGCTCTACAGATCGAAACGGAAACAGATTTACTATTTGCCCCGATTTACAGAAATCCGTGAAATCTGCGTAAATCCGTAGAGCTAGACAATTTTCTAATTCTTAAATTCGTGACAAAATCAGAGGAGCAGTTTCGTGCTCACCACGTCAGCCATCAGGATCATGATAGAGCTGATGACAACTGCCTGCGTCGAGTTGCGGCCTACCTGCAAGGCGCCACCATTGACCGTGTAGCCGAAATAACCTGAGACCGTGGTGATGATGAATCCGAAGATCATCGACTTCTGGATGGCATAATCGATGTGGCCGATGTCGAAATAAAACTGTATGCCCGTGACGTAATCGTCGACAGTGGGTTGACCCGTCAGCATGCAAAGGATGCCACCACCCACCAAACCCAGTGCGATGGAGAGAATGACGAGGATGGGCATCAGCGAAATCACGGCACACACCTTCGGCAAGATCAGGTAGTTGGCCGAATTCACGCCCATGATCTCCATGGCATCGATCTGCTCCGTCACACGCATCGTGCCGATCTCGGAGGCAATGTTCGACCCCACCTTGCCGGCAAGGATCAGACAGAGGATGGCCGACGAGAATTCGAGCATCAGCATCTCGCGCGTTGCAAAGCCGATGAGGTATTGCGGGAGGAACGGGTTGTCGAGGTTCTTCTGTATCTGGATGCACGACACGGCACCGATGAACAACGAGATGATGCCGATGATGCCTATCGAGTCGATCACCAGGCCCGTACTCTCATGCAGGTATTGGCGACCGAACATGTTCCAACGATCGGGCTTGGTGAAGACACGCTTCATCAAGAGAACATATTTACCGAAATCACGTATCCAATTTGTCAGCAGCATATCTACTTTTTCTTTTTTGCGGTGCAAAGATAACTAAAAAAATGATAAAGTGGACAAAATTTGTGCCGATATTGAGAAAAATTCACTATCTTTGCGCCGCAATACATCGAAATTCGAACTTTTGTCCGCTCCAGGCGAACAATATTATTCAGTAATTCTAATTCGTGATATAAAGATGGAAGAGCATGTGAGTGTGCTTCGCACCGACAACCTCGTCAAGCGATATGGGCCTCGTACGGTGGCCGATCATGTGAGCATCGATGTCCGCCAGGGCGAGATCGTAGGTCTGCTGGGCCCCAATGGCGCCGGCAAGACGACCACGTTCTATATGACTACGGGACTGGTGACGCCCAACGAGGGACGCATCTTCCTCGACGACCAGGAGATCACCAAGCTGCCCGTCTATCGTCGTGCCAAACTGGGCATCGGCTACCTGGCACAGGAGGCGTCGGTCTATCGCAAGATGTCGGTGGAGGACAACCTGCGTGCCACGCTCGAGATGACGCCCATGACGCCCGAAGAGCAGCGCGACAAGCTCGAGTCGCTCATCGCCGAGTTCCGACTGCAGAAGGTGCGCAAGAACCTGGGCGACCGTCTGTCGGGTGGCGAACGTCGTCGTTGTGAGATTGCACGCTGCCTGGCCATCAGTCCCAAGTTCATCATGCTCGACGAGCCTTTTGCAGGCGTCGACCCCATTGCCGTTGAGGACATCCAGTACATCGTCTATAAGCTCAAGGACAAGAACATCGGCATCCTCATCACCGACCACAATGCGCCTGAGACGCTCTCGATTGTCGATCGTGCCTACCTGCTCTTCGAGGGCAAGATCCTATTCCAGGGCACCAGCGAAGAACTTGCAGCCAATCCTATCGTGCGCGAAAAGTACCTTGGACGCAACTTCGTCTTCATCCGCAAGAAGTTCGACCAGCCTTCCACAACGGAAGAGGTTGCCATGCGTGCCGCTGCTGCTGAAAAGAACAAGCAATAATCGGTTTTCTGGCAACGCGAGCTGTCGGAAACATAGCCGACAAGCTCCGATAATGCAGAATTCTGAAAATATTTCACCGAAAATTTGGAAATCTCGAAGATAATCGCTATCTTTGCGCCCGCAAAAATGATGGTTCGATAGCTCAGCTGGATAGAGCAACTGCCTTCTAAGCAGTCGGTCCGGGGTTCGAATCCCCGTCGAATCACTTGCAACAAGAGGACCGTTTGGCCCTCTTTTGATTTTTAACGATACCCTCCCTGTCAGATATGCCATCGAATCCGAAGAGAATAGTCCCTGCCGAAATATCATCGATCGTCAGAATCACCCGATTCCCGCTGATATTTTGTGTGGTTCTGATGCATACGTGCCTGCCGATGGGCAATGATCTTCCGACGACGGTTTTCAAGGTGTTGCCGCCGAGGGTCGAGATGTGGTTCTTGATCTCTTCCTTTTTGTTTTTCTACTCATTTGAGGGTTGGGATTGGGGATTGTTTGGTGACAAGCTACGCAGACGTTTTCATAGTCTGTTCATTCCCTATCTTATTTGGAATGCTTTTGCTTTGCTGGTTTTCTTTCTGGTGCACCAGATCTTCCCAGGTCAGATTTCTTCGGGGTTCATGGATGTGAGCCAGTTCACGGCGATGGACTATCTGAGGTCTTTCTGGGACGTGTTTGACGGCAATCCGATCTCCTATCCGCTCTGGTTCTTGCGCGATCTGATGGTCTTGTTCCTATTTGCTCCGTTGTTCTATGTTCTGCTACGTGGTCGGCTGGGATGGGCTGTCATTGCCGTTATCTTTCTGAATGAGCTGTTCCAGTTTGTGGATCTCCGCGCAGTTAACTCTGCTTCATGGTTCGCCATCGGTTCATTTCTGGCAATACAGCAGTTCGATGTGGTCGAACGACTGAAGGATAGCCGGTATGTTACCATCATGTTGTATCTGATTTTTATGGTGGCGTCGTTCTTCTCTGATCGCTTTGTATCGGTTTCTCATTTCTTTGGTGTTTTTGCGGCGTTCGACGTGGCACGCATGCTGGTCAACAGACGGGTGAAGGTCCCTGACTTGTTGACGGAGGTGACGTTCTTCGTGTATGTGTTCCATGGGTGCGTTATCATGATGATTACCAAAGTCATAGCAATGCTTTGCCACGGAAACCAGATTTTGCTGGTGGTCGGCTATTTCGTGGCGCCAGTAGTGATGACGGTCATTTGTGTCGCGATTTATTGCGGGTTGAAACGGATGATGCCACGAGTTACCTCGGTTATTGTGGGGAAAAGAATGAAAAAAGAATCTAACACTCGTTTTGTCCCTGCAAAAGCTTGACCACGTTTTATTTCCTCAAAAGATTTCCTCAAGGATTTCTAGCGAAGCTATAAAACTCTACGGATTCACCAGATTTATCGGATTTTATTTAATTGCGACGAGCAGATAATCCGTTTAATCCGTTCCGTAGCGCTTGATAATTCTCAAATTCGTGATAACAGAATCTGGACCCGGATGGTTCGTCCCCCTAAGCAGGTATTCAGCCCCCGCTGTTCGGGGGATAGAGGGGGTGCGGGGGAATGAGGGGGGCTTGGACCCGGACGGCCTTATTCTGCGTCAGCTTTTTTCTAGCTCCTAAGATAGGAGCTCTTTCTCTTTTGAAGAAGATAGCCCATTCGTGAATGGGCGCTATTGGAAAGTATCATGCAGAAGGGAAAGCTCGCTTTCACGAATGCATGATACTTCCCAATAGCTCATGGGACATCGTCCCTATCTTCTTCAAAAGTTTTTTTTTTCTTATAATTTATGATAGGGTATAGCCAATATTTTTTAATATTTTTCATCTTCTTATAAAAAAATCTCAAATTCCTGATAAAAGAATCTGGACCCGGATGGTCATTCCCCTTTAAGGGCAAACGTGGACGTTTATGGTTTCAAAAAGCACCATCATACGTTGCAATTTAACTTTTTATTCTTTTTAAAATAGTGAAATTTGCGCTTTTTCTTCACTTTTATTTTGTCATATCTATTAAATTTATTATATTTGGACCGTTTTATTGGCGGATGCACGAGATACC
>JAEEGJ010015319.1_pt1 | contig 17922 bp, 18 predicted proteins | sample 8958761 | NCBI WGS metagenome assembly JAEEGJ01 (sample SAMN16246546, study PRJNA631951) | gut metagenome | biome: gut microbiome; feature: rumen; material: RS-attached | host: Bos | place: Iran: Karaj | collected 2018-10
TCAGAACTGTAGGTTACCTCGCAAACCCTTGTATTTATTGACTTTTTACGGCGCCCGTTTCAAATTTGGCGGAGAAGGAGGGATTCGAACCCTCGAAACCCTTTTGGGGTTTACACGATTTCCAGTCGTGCGCCCTCGACCAGGCTAGGCGACTTCTCCATTCGTATGGTTTTGTTGAAAGATGCCAACAAAAATGCTTAATGATTTTATAATCTTTGATTGCCTTTGTCAACTTGAATGCGTTTTTCATGATATAATTGAGCGGTTTAATTCTTAACCTGCGGAGGTATGGCAATGAAAGTTACTTTTAAAGTTAAGACGGCGGCGGTAATTCTGGCCCTTGCCTCTTCTCTCATGCTCTTCACAGGCTGCGGGAAAAAGATCTATTCCAATCCCGACATGACTTCTTCCGCAACGTCATCCGGAAACAACGGAGACATTGCATATTCCGAGCTTTCCACGGCTCTTTCCAAATATGACGCTTCGCTCAACGACTACATGCACAAGCACAGATCCGAGTGCAAGATCAAGGTGGTCGATGACAAGACTCTTGGCGGAATCCCCTGCCACAGCACGTTCACGGTCTCCCCTGACAACAACTACCGCATTCTCCAGCAGGAGAAAAAGTATGAGGACAAGACCGTCGTTGATGAGTATTTCGATCTCGGAGAGGCTTTGTTCGTTGCAAGATCCACGATCTATAAGAACGGTGAGTACGATCCGGTCGATAAGTACTACATCGCCGGCAAGGCAGTATATAAGCTCGATTACGCATCACAGTCCGTGATCAAGCTGGTAGATCTCGGAACCGATTCGGCTAATGACATTCAGAAGAAACTCGATCTGTATTTTTCATTCAGCGATATCATGACAAAGTATGCCTGACGATTCAGATACAAAACGAAATGCATCAGTTCCCGCCGCAGCAAACGGCGGGACTTTTCGCGAAGGATTAAGAGACGGCCTTGCGATCGGCTTGGGCTATCTGTCAGTATCCTTCTCTTTCGGCATTCTTGCCGTCGCTTCCGGACTGTCATGGTGGCAGGCTGTCCTCGTGTCATTGACTAACATCACATCTGCAGGACAGGTTGCAGGCGTAGGCATCATGGCCGCTTCCGGCGGACTTATCGAAATGATGGTCTCGCAGATAGTCATCAATCTGCGCTATTCGCTCATGGCTATCTCGCTGTCGCAAAGGACCGACAAGTCAATGAATACGCTTATGCGCGCCCTTCTTGCCTACGGTCTGACCGATGAGATCTTTGGAGTTGCAGTCAGCAAAAAGCACGAAGTCGGTTCGAAATACTTTTTCGGCCTCACGGTACTGCCGGTCGCCGGCTGGGTATCAGGAACACTGCTCGGAGCCGTCTTAGGCGGAATATTCCCGGATTTCCTCACCAACGCTCTGGCAGTCGGAATCTACGGAATGTTCATCTCCATAGTCATCCCTAAGGCAAAGCACAGCCGCATGATTGCCATCTGCGCGCTTCTGGCATGCGTGATCTCCTGCCTGTTCTACTATGCGCCGTGGCTCAAAGCTCACGTATCTTCGGGCTTTGCGGTCATAATATCAGCCGTTGTCGCGGCTCTTGCCGGAGTTTTCTGCTTCCCTCATGACGCGGAATCTCCCGAGAAGGAGGCCGCATCATGAACCTGGCTGTTTTCATCCCGCTCGCAGTCGTCATGGCGCTCACGACATATCTTGTCCGCGCCCTGCCCTTCACGCTTTTCCGCCGCCGCATCACCAATGCGCGCGTCAAAGCGTTTTTCGATCTGATACCGTACACGGTACTCTCGGCTATGACATTCCCCGCAATCCTTTACGCAACGGGCTCATTCCCGTCAGCCTGCGCGGGCCTCGTTGTCGCCTTGCTCCTGAGCTTTCTCGAGAAGTCGCTTCTCACTGTCGCCATCGGCACGTGCCTAGCAACGCTCGCCGCTTCCGGAGTACTGATGCTTATCCAAAGATAACAAAAATCCCGCCCGGATAACCGGACGGGATTTATTCTGGAGCCCCCAGCCAGATTCGAACTGGCGACCTCATCCTTACCATGGATGCGCTCTACCTGCTGAGCTATAGGGGCAGAACTCAAACAGCCTTTGAAGTATATCACAGACATTTTGCGTTGACAATAAACATAAAAACGGGCGTAATTGATTATCGCTTTATTTTCTACTATAATGCGCAGGTACTTATTATGAGGGGGCATACGATGCGTAAAATATCCGCTTTTATTATGGCATGCATCATGACCGTAGCGGCGTTCACAGGCTGCGGCTTAAGGTTCAAAGAGCCTGAGGTTGATATGTCTTCTCTTACCGTCTGCAAAGAAGACGCTTTCATCAGTGCCCTCGAGAAGGTCGGCGTACCCAAGGAGAAGCATACAATCCACAGGGATCACGCTTTCAAGTTCACCGAGGAAGAGACCGCATACACTTACGAATACTGCCTCGAGGCGACCGCCGACAACGAGAACTATTTCAGCTATGTACGCTGTTTTGACGAGGCCGTCGCGAAAAGCCTTTTCGAGCACTATTACACTAAATACAAGGAAGTCTGGTCTGCCAAAGGATTCTTCGGGATCCATTCTGAGAGCTCGGATGCCTCAAGCGGCTATGTCCTCATCAGCGGCAAGCTCAACGAGAAAGACGGAAAAACATACATTGCCTATCACGATGCCCTTTATTTCAAGGACAAGACCGTGATCATCATGATGGCAAGTGATAACAGAAGTGATATCGAAAGGCAGATCGACAATCTCTGCAAAGAGATCGGCTGCCAGAATCCCTGATCAACCGTTCTTTGATCTCTCGTTCAAAACCTTTGCATACGCAACGACGTAAGGAGTCTTGAAGTTCTTGTCCTTGCTTACGATAACGCAGTAATAGCCGGGCTTTAAGGACTTCTTGCACTCGATGTTATAGTAAGCGTTGCCGTCTTTATAGTAAGAAGGCGCTATCTCCGCGCTGTATTTGGGAGAGCCGAGTTCTGTCTTGTCGAAATCATCGTCCTTGCTGTAGTAGAACGCGTAATAAACCTTCTCTTTGGTATTCTCATCAACACGGATGGAGAAAGCCATATTCTTGGTGTCCTTATAGTACACACCCTGGCTCTTCAGCGTGCCGTCATAGTCCCACCATCTGGCCTCCTCGATCTTCTTGTTGAAAGCCTGATTATATACGGTGTAGTTCTTGCCGGATGATACCTCTTCCATTACCTCGATCCTGTCTAAGATCGTGCCGTTTCCGTTCGGAACCGTGTTGTTAAAGCCGCTGAAGTCTCCTGCGAACATGAAGAACAATCCGATCCCGAGCAGTGAGATGAATACGACTCCGCCGCAAACAAGACCGACGATAAGGCCGGCATTGCTCTTCTTCTGAGGTGCAGCGGGATGAACAGTATAATCAGGAACGGGGGAAGGTGCTGGAGCAACGGGCGCTGCGGGCGTTGCCGGAACGGCAGGTGCCGCCGGAACGAGTTCTGCCGTAACGGGAACTGAAGGAATAGCCTGTGCTTCAGATGCGTCAATTACTTCAGGAACCTGATTGAGGGCTCCCTCAGGAAGATCGACCTTAACGGGCTCTGCCGGATGATAAGTAACAACAGTCTGCAGAGGTTGAGGCATTGCGGGAGCTTCTGACTGAACCTCGGGCTCAGCCTTCTCAGCGGGTTCTGCCGCAGCAACAGGCTGGGCAGCGGGTTCGGCTGCGGGAGCAGCCGCAGGCGCAGGTTCGGCAACAGCGGCGGCCGCCGGTTCGGCAGCAGGTGCCGGAGCGGATTCTATGCTGACGACTTTGGTTCCGCAATTACCGCAGAACGGTTTGCCTTCTGTAAGTCTGAAGCCGCAGTTACGGCAGAAATTTGATGCCATATCGAACCTCCGATACTTATTACTTATAGAAATTCTTTGAGAATTCTAACACATATTAGTATAGAATTCTTGTGTGGAAATGAGGCATAAGTACGTTCTTTTAGATATGGATATGATGCTCCTCAACTTCAAGAGATCTGAGGAATATGCCTTCCGCGGGAAGCTATGGTGAACTTCAGGACTTGTTAGGAATCCCGTAATTCTCTTCAAGAAGATCGATCGCTTCGATATATCCGTCAAAGCCTTTTCCCATTATCGTCTTGAAACAATAGTAGGACACATAGGATATCTGTCTGAATGCCTCGCGCTCGCTGACCTGCGAGATGTGGACTTCCACCGCGGGGATAGACACTGCCTTGAGCGCGTCAAGCAGGGCAACCGAAGTGTGGGTGTATGCACCCGGATTGATAACTATGCCGTCGACCTTATCAAAATAAGCCTGCTGGATCATGTCAACAAGCTCGCCCTCGTGATTGCTCTGACTGCAGACGACGTCTATTCCCTTCTCGCCGCAATGCTTAACGATCATGGCGACAAGGTCATCATAGGTCGAGCTCCCGTAGATCCCGGGCTCCCTGATGCCGAGCATATTGAGGTTAGGTCCGTTTAATACAAGTATCTTCATGCGTCGTTCTCTATCTTTTCTATGAGTTTCATTGCCTCGAGCGGTCCGTTGTCTATGTAAGACTGCTTGTCGGGATATGTGTCCAGAGCAAGCCTGTAATCGCACCAGGTCTCGTACTTGTCCTTGCGCTGGCTGAAGAGCTTCTCGACGCCGTGCTGTATGGATACCGGACGGTTGTGATCCGAGAGCGTCTCCAAAGGCCTCTCAAGATATATAACGTAGGAATTGCATCTTACATAGAACTTATTCTCGGGACGTGTAACGATACCGCCGCCGCAGGAGATTACGAGTCCGCTCTGGGGAAGGATCTCCGCAGCGACTTCGCACTCATTGTCGCGGAAAGCGTCTTCGCCGAGACCTGAGATCGCCTCGGCTGAAGTCATTCCGTATTTGTCCCTGTATGCGTAATCGAGATCGACGAGCTTTCTTCCCGTGATGGCGGAGATGCGCTTTGCCATTGTGGTCTTGCCGCATCCCGGCATTCCGATGAGGGTGATGTTCCTCATCTTGAGCTTTAATGATCTGATTATCTGCTCGATCGTATCGTTCTTCTCTACCCCAAGCTTTTCGGCTGACTCCGTGTCACCCTTGAAAAGCATGGATGCCTTGTAAGCCTGAGCAACGAGCATCGATAATCCGCCGCAGAACTTAAGACCCAAGTCTTCCGCATCCTGCAAAAACCTCGTGCGCGAGGGATTGTAGATAAGGTCACAGCAAGCCTCAAGCCTCGGGAAGCCGTCAAGATCGATGAGCCTTTCGTTGACGTTGGGATACATGCCGACGGGCGTCGTGTTTACGATGACCTGGACGTTGCACGCCACGTCATAGACATTCTCGTAATTGATCTCCGAAGTGCGTCCGCAAGACAGGACGTTGGCTGCGCCAAGGGTCTTGAGCGCATAATTGATCGCAGCCGCGGCACCGCCCGTTCCAAGGACCAGGACGTCCTTGCCGGCGATCTCAATGCCCTTGCGGTTAACCATATATATGAAGCCGTAGTAATCGGTATTATAACCGTAAGTCTTTCCGTCGCTTCCAAAAACAACGGTATTGACGCTTCCGCACTCTCTCGCGGCCTCATCAAGGACATCGCAGCGGGCAGCGGCTTCCTTCTTGTAAGGGATCGTTACGTTGAAGCCCTTGAATACCTTGCCGGCGAAAAGCTCATCAAGTTCTTCGGGCTCTCTTTCAATAACGGAATATGTATATGAAGGATCCAACAGATTATGGATCTCAGGTGAATACGTGTGCGGGAGCGAACGGCCTAACACGCCGAACGCGGGCTTGTTCTGGTGAGTTTTGGAAAGCTTAAGGATCTCACGGTAAAGATCTTCCACGTAGGGTTTGCTCTCCGAGCCTGCGGCCTTTTTGAGCTTAGCGAATAATACCTCTTCGCGTGCACCGTCAACAACGGCCATTCCTTCGGCGCGTTTCAGATTACCGATCTTACGTGAGACCGCCGTCCTTCTCTCGAAGGCATCAAGGATATCACGGTCAATGGAATCAATTTCGCTGCGAAGCTTCTCAAGGTCTTCCATGGCTACTACCCCCTTGAAAGAATAATATCATTATACTTATCTTTTTTGATGAGTGGGCAGAATTATTATCCAAAAAACAATTGCGATATACTCCTGTAAGAAAAGTGCATTCTGAATCGTTATATAGGTGAGATCTCAAATAACACCGGAGGCAAAAGATTTTGAAAAACGAAGATGTAGTCAGATTATTTGATGCTTATTCTGATGATCTTTACAGGTTCGCCGTTTATTATTCGGGTTCCAAGCACGATGCTGAAGACATAGTTCAGGACGTGTTTTTGAAACTCCTCGGTAATCATGTCGAATTTAAACCTAACAAGGAGAAAACGTATCTCCTTACCATGACGGCCAACAAATGTAAGGATTATCTCAAGTCAGCATCACGTCAGACCGGAGTCGATCTCGAGTCTGCGGAAAACGAACTGCAGTATTTCGATGATTTCAACGAGAGAAACCGTGCGGTATTTGATGAACTCATGCGCCTGGACAAACAGTTCAGGATGCCCATCTACCTGCACTATTATGCGGGTTACTCTTACAAAGACATCGCCGGAATACTGAAAATATCCGAATCAGCAGTTGCCGTAAGGATCAACAGAGGCAAATCACTGATGAGGATAGGACTGGAGGAATATCTATGAGAGACACCTCAGACAAAATAAGAATGGAAGTATCAAGAAAAATGGAAATGAGAAATATGCTTATGTCCGCACCTGCGGAAGTTACAGAAATGCCTAAGAAGAGTACTAAAAAGAAAGCCGTAACGATCATCCTGGTCGCTGCAATAGTGTCCGCACTCGGACTCTCGGTCTATGCCGCAATAAAGGGGCTCGAAAATCAGACCTTCGGCAAGTCTTCCTGGGGTCCATCGATCGAAGAAGACATCAAGAATTCAGTGCCGCCAAGAGAATTTGTTTCGCTGGTGGGTTATTCCGATTCTCCCGAATACAAGGCAACTGCGGAGTGGATAAAATTCGAGGAAAGCTACAATCGTGAACACCAGGATCTCATGACCGCATACGATGAGGAGGTCAGGCGCACAGGCAAAGATCCGTTTGAGAAATACGCTTACGATATTTACACACAGGAGATGGCAGATAAACTCGAAGAGATAATGGCGAAATATGGCCTTAAGTCTCGTGGAAAACATGACGACTGCGACGAAAAGATCCTCAAAGAAAAAGCGGGCATCAACGTCTTTTTCACCACCGCTTCCGGAGACGGATGGATGTTCGAAAGCGGAGCCTTTCATATCGATTCGACATATGAAGGTATCCATTTCCAGCTGGGAAGAGCCATGCGAGGCTATTTCGATACCTCATATCTCAACATCGGAAACAAGCAGGATTACGAGGAATGGACCTATAAGACTAAGAGCGGAGTAACCGTAAACATTGCATATAACAATAAAGGCGGTGAATTCCAGAAGGCTATCATCTCCGCAAATCTCGAAAAGAGCTTCGTATCAGTAAACGTCCTCCCCTGGAACGACGATCTGGAACTTAACAACTTAACAAAGGCAGACATTGAGAAGCTGGCTGATGAGATCAACTTCGCAGCACTCGGATGATCTGATACCACATCTCAAAACAGTAAGAGCCGGAATTACCCGGCTCTTATTTTTCTTTTTAGTTTTGCGAAAGGATCATGTCGTAAAGCGCGATCGCTGAGGCGGCCTCTACGACAGGAACAGCTCTCGGAGCAACGCAGGGATCGTGTCTTCCCTCGATGCTGACCGTCGTATTTTTCTTTGCGTTAAGATCGACCGTATCCTGTGTTTTGGAGATGGAAGGTGTGGGCTTTAATGCACAGTCGAAAACAACAGGAGCTGCTTCTCCTACGCTGATTCCGCCCAATATTCCGCCGCAGCGGTTGGTCTTGAGTCTTACCTTTTCTTCACCATCGAAGAAGAACGCATCGTTATTCTCAGAGCCCCTGAGGACCGTGCTGTCATATCCTGCACCGAATTCGATTGCTTTTACCGCAGGGATGGCGAAAATGATCTGCGAGATCTTTCCTTCAATTCCGTCAAAGATCGGGCCTCCGATTCCTGCGGGAAGTCCTGAAATAACACACTCGATGACTCCGCCCACGGAATCCTGATCCATTCTTGCTTCTTCTATCCTTGCCTTCATCTTCTCTGCCGCCTCATCAGAGATCGCGGGGAAATCCTTTTTCGCGCAAGCTGCAAGGTCTTCCAGAAACTTATTGTCCCTTGGGTCGTGATCGAAATACGAATCATCGAAAGCGTCGTAGACCTGCTTCAGATGCGCATGGATCTCAATTCCCATCTTCTTGAGTTCTGTCAGACAGATGGCGCCTGCAATGCACAAAGGCGCGGTCATCCTTCCGGAGAAGATACCGCCGCCCGACTGCGCGGCCTCGTCACCGTAAAGGATGCCTGCGGTATAGTCCGCGTGGGAAGGCCTCGGGCAGTTCATTATCGAAGCGTAATCCTTGGGCTTGGTGTTCGTGTTGTAAATGAATCCGTGAAGCACTCCGTCTTTGGAATCGAAGTTGACTTCGTCGGCTTCTTTTCTCGGAGTCGACCAGGCATTCTTTCCGGGGGCGCGCCTTGCCATGAATTCCTTTATGAATCCGGCATCAGGCTTTACGCCAGCCGGAAGTCCCTTGATATAAACGCCTATAGTCTCACTATGAGACTGGCCGTAAATCGTGAGTTCAAGTTTGTCGCCATGATATGTACTTTGCATGCTCATAAGATCTTCATCCCGTTCTCTACTATCTTAATGAATTCCGGGAAGGATTTTGACAGGCATGAGATATCGTCTATCGTGATCTTTCTTCCGGTTCCGGCAGCGCAGAGCACTGCGGCCATTGCCATCCGGTGGTCATTTGAAGACGTGAGCGAGATTTCTTCGGGTATCTCGCTTTTAACCGCGCCGTAAACCGTGATGGAATCTTCTTTCAATTCAGTCTTTATTCCGCAAGAAGCGAGCATTTCGCAGATCGCAGATGCCCTGTCGGACTCTTTGACGCGAAGGCGCTTAATTCCTGTAAGAACAGTCTTTTTCGCCTTGAAAGCTCCCGTCACCGCCATGTAAGGAACGATGTCGGGAATGTCGTTGCAGCTCATGTTTATCTCATCAACGGGCGGTTCGCCGTCAGGTCCCATGACCGAGACCGCGCCGTCTTCCGTATCGACTTCGACTCCGAGGCCTTCTAAGAAATCAACAATAGCCCTGTCGCCCTGGACCGATTCGGGATCGAGGCCTGTTATCATGGCGCCGCCGTTCTTCATGAGAGAACCGAGGCAGAGCAGAAAAGCTCCGTTGCTCCAGTCGCCTTCAACAGTAAACTTGCCTGAGGGAGTATCAACTCCCGATCTTCCGGGAACGTTGTAAACGTTGCCTTCTTTTGTAACTTCCACTCCGTATTTACGCAGGACTGCTACCGTGAGTTCAATATAGTGAATTGAAGACATCTCTCCGGTAACCGTGATCTTTGACGGCCTGTTAAAGTTGGAGAGAGCCATCAGAAGTCCTGAAATGTACTGCGAAGATACGCTTCCGTCTATTGTGTAATCGCCTGCCATGAGGAAACCAGTTACTGTAACGGTGCGCTTTTCGATGTCTTTTTCGATCTTAACGCCAAAAGGAGCAAGACAATCCGCGAGATCGTCAACGGGGCGTTCTACTAATCGTCCCTTTGTCGTGAATATGATCTTGCGTTCGGGTGAACCCTTGAGCGCGAGTGCTGCCGGGATCATGAACCTCAATGTCGAACCGCTCTCATTGGCGGGAAGGACTATGTCGTCCGAGCCCGCATCGGATGCTGCCATGAGTTCTTCAAGGCATCTTTTCGTTGCGATGACATCATCGTTGTCGTCCTTCTTAATGTTGAGGTATTCGCCTCTCGCACCAAGAACGAAGTTAACGATAAGCTCCCTGTGATACGCCGATTTTGACGCCGGTGCCTTGAGATCAAGCATCAGGTTCTTGCAGGCAATTATCATTTCGAAAGAAACCTCATGAATTCTTCAGGTGTCATCTTCCTGATTTCGGCTTCGCCGATCTTGTTAACAAGTATAACCGAAAGATTGCTGCCGCGCTTCTTCTTGTCGTTCATCGCGCCGGCTACGATAGCTTCGGGAGTGATATCGTCGCTTACCGGAAGCTTGTAGAGCTTAAGGAGATCCTTCATCCTCTTGGCATCACCTTCTGATAGAGTTCCCGCTCTGACACAAGCGTCGATCATGAACCCCATGCCCTTGGCAACGCAAATTCCGTGCGGCTTTGTATATCCGCTGTCACGCTCGATCACGTGACCTACCGTATGTCCGTAGTTAAGGATCTGGCGTCTGCCGTTGTCATTCTCGTCCTCTCTGACAACGCCCGCCTTATCGGAGACGTTCATGGCGACGATGTCTTCTAAGAGTTCCTCGTCATCTCTGATGCTGCCGTTTGCTTTTTCGAGCTTATCAAGGAGCACAGGATCAACTATGAATGCGTGCTTGATGACCTCTCCCATTCCCTCGGTGAACACCTCATCGGGAAGCGTCTTAAGAAAAGAAGTGTCCTCTATAACGACTGTCGGCTGCCAGAATGCGCCGACCTGGTTCTTGCCCATGGCGATGTCTATTCCGGTCTTGCCTCCGATCGATGCATCGACCATCGCCAGAAGAGAAGTCGGAAGCTGTATAACGTTTATTCCGCGCAGGAAAGTCGCGGCCGCAAATCCTGCCATGTCAGTGGTAACGCCGCCGCCAAGACCGATAACGATGTCAGTTCTCGTAAAGCCTGATTCGGCCATCTTATTCCACATCGCGGCAACTGCTTCGATCCCCTTGGATCTCTCGCCCGCCTCGAAAACATAATCAACAGCTTCGATTCCCGCTTTGACTATTTCTTCCCTGACCTTTTCAAGATACAAAGGGGCGACATTGGTCTCGGATACGATCAGCGCCTTCATTGCGCCAGGGCAAAGCTTTTTGACTTCAGAACCGAGGACAGAGACTGCTCCCGATCCTATGATCACGTCGTACTCTTTTGAAGCTGCCGGAAAACGGACTGTCCTCATATTCCGTCAACCTCCTCTTTTATCTGTCTGCCTTCATCAAGCAGATCGCGGAGGCCGTCAAAATCATCATCCTCCAGAGCTTTTCTGTACTTTGCCAGTTCTTGCTGAAGATGATCTATCTCGAAAATAAGATTGTCCTTGTTCTCCAAAAACAGCTGTGTCCACATGGTCGGATTGAGCCATGCGACTCTCGTCATATCCTTGTATGAACCTGCTGAAAACCCTTTGTGATTTCTTGCCGAAGGGCTCTTGATGTAAGCGTTTGAGACAAGATGAGCCATCTGTGACGTGAAAGCTATCATCTTGTCGTGCTCGTCGGCATGAGACAGATGGAAGCTTCCGAATCCGCAGGGTTCAAGGAGTTCCTTTACCCTGTCGAGCAGGAACATGTCGTCAAACACGGGCGGGACAACGACCATCGGTGCGCCCTTGTACATGTCGCCTTTTGCATATGCCATGCCCGAGAACTTCGTGCCTGCCATGGGGTGGCAGCCGACAAACAGGAAACCTGTTTCTTTGGCGATCTTGAAACCCTTTTCGCATACGAGCCTTTTCGTTCCGCACGCGTCGATCACCATGCCTTCTTTGTTGAAGCTGTCTTTATGCTCTTCCATCCATTTTATGGTTGCCTCAGGATAGAGCGACAGGATGACGAGGTCACATTTGCCCAGATTCTCATCAGTCAGTTCACCGTCGATGATGCCCTGCATCTGAGCCATCTGCGTAACGGTCTTTGTACGGTTCCATCCATAGACCGTCGATCCGGAATTCTCTTTATATGCCTTTGCAAAAGATGCACCGATAAGACCTAATCCGACTACGCCAACTGTTATGTTCATAACTGCACTTCCTTACAGAATACTTCTTGCCTTAGAGATAGCGTCCATTACCTCGGTGAATTGAGCCGGAGTAAGCTGCTGTGCCGCATCCGAAAGAGCCTTCTCGGGACATGTGTGAACTTCGATCTCGAGAGCGTCAGCGCCCGATACGACAGCTGCCATGGACATGGGCTTGATGAGGTTAGATTTGCCCGTTGCGTGCGAAGGATCGCCAACGACAGGGAGATGTGTGATCTGCTTCAGCACGGAGATCGCGCTTACATCGAAAGTATTTCTCGTGTATGTCTCATATGTTCTGATTCCGCGCTCGCAAAGGATTACGTTCGGGTTGCCTTCGCTCATGATGTACTCTGCGCTCATGAGGAGTTCCTTGATCGTAGCGGAAAGGCCGCGCTTCAAGAGGACTGGCTTGCCCGTCTTGCCGAGCGCCTTGAGAAGGTCGAAATTCTGCATGTTGCGTGCGCCGACCTGGAGGAAATCAACATCCTCGAAAATCGGGGGCTGATCAGGGCTCATGATCTCGGAGCAGATGGGAAGACCTGTCTCCTTCTTGGCTTCAAGCAGGAGCCTGATGCCTTCTTCGTGAAGTCCCTGGAAATCGTAAGGTGAAGTCCTCGGCTTGAATGCGCCGCCCCTGAGGATCGTTGCGCCCGCTTCCTTGACTGCTCTGGCGCAGCTTAAGATCTGCTCTTCGCTCTCGACTGAGCAGGGACCTGCGATGACACAGAAATTGCCTCCGCCGATCTTTACTCCGCTGACATCTACTACTGTATCTTCAGGATGGAATTTTCTGTTTGCCTTCTTGAACGTCTCGGATACTCTCGTAACGCTCTCGATGATATCAAGACCCTGGAGCAGATTGATGTCGATTGCGGAAGTATCTCCGATAAGACCTAATACAGTGCAATAATCGCCCTTTGATTCATTGACTTTGAGTCCTAAACTTTCAAACCATGAGACGAGGTTTGCTATCTGGTCCTTCGTAGCCGTGTTCTTAAGTACTGCAATCATATTCTTTCTCCTCCAATTTGGTCTTTAAACAAAAACGCTGCCCGGGCTTTGCGTACCCTTGCAGCGTTTATTCTTAACTCGGTAAATTAAGGTTTTCTCGCGCAACAAAAGCCGCCTTAGGCATTCTCCCTAAAGTAGTAATAATAGTTAAACGCAAAATAGAAAACCGCAGTCTTCATTTAAGGAATCTCCTATAGAAAAACTGCGGTAATTAAAACACAATTCTTTAACTGCTGTCAAGGTATTAAGCGAAATCAACTTCGCCCGTCTTCTCATTGATCAGCTCAACGACATTCTCAGGTTCGATGTCGAGTGCCAAAGCAATCTCGTTGTTCATCCTGACCTTTGCGTCGTTCAGCGCGCGCTCATCCTGCGCATTGAGGTGCTTGCCCTCACCTGAGAGCTTCCTTGCATGACTCTTGATAAGGTGGATCATGCTCATGATATCCTCGCGTGAGCCGTTGACGATGATGTCCGCAAAGGCATCCTTGCGGTCATTCCTGTCCTCGATCCACTCGAGTTTGTCATAAGGGATCTTGTCTATAAGAGCGATGGCTTCCTTCTTGGAAAGAACCGGACGGATACGGTCGACCTGTGACTTATTCTCATAAGGCACATATACGACCTGGGACTGTCTCACGAAAAGAGGCTTTAAGACATAGTATTTCTGCGGCTTCTCTTTGAAAAAGCTGATGTCTTTAATCGCATCGATCTGGCAGACTCCGCTGCCTGCATAAACAATATTGTCCCCGACCTTAAAGTTCATATAGACCACCTTTCTTATATTTTTTTGACAATTTCAGAAAAAACTATTTGTAAATGCGAAAATTAGGGGTATAATAACTAATTTTTATTGTATCACGGCATATGAATAATGCCCGTGGTCATTTTGTCAAAAAAACGCCCCGGGCATAACTATTCTGTTGACAATCAGTCTTTAGAGACCGCTGTTTTACTTAGATTCGCAAGCTTTTTTGAGTTCTTCGACCACAATCTCGAGTGCCTTGATCCTCGCATACTTCTTATCGACGGATTCCAGGATGTACCAGGGGGCAAATTCGGTCGATGTTTTCTGTATCATCTCATCGATCGCCTGCTCATACTGATTCCACTTCTCGCGGTTGCGCCAGTCCTCATCCGTGATCTTCCACTGCTTCTCGGGCGTCGCCTGTCGCTCCTTGAAACGCTTGAGCTGCGTGCGCTTGTCTATCTGAACCCAGAACTTAATGACGACCGCGCCCCAGTCAGTGAGCTCTTTTTCGAACTCATTGATCTCGTTATAAGCGCGCTGCCAGTCGTTTTCGCTGCAGAAGCCCTCGATCCTTTCGACCATGACGCGGCCGTACCAGGTGCGGTCAAAGATCGCGATATGTCCCGTTTTGGGAAGTCTCGTCCAGAATCTCCAGAGGAAATGTCTCGCCTTCTCATGCGGCTCGGGGCTCGCTATAGGCTGAACCTCAAAGCCTCTGGGGTCTAAAGCTCCCGTAATTCTTTTGATGTTGCCGCCCTTGCCTGCGGCGTCCCAGCCTTCATAAGCGATTATGACCGGGATCTTCTTTCTGTAGAGCTTGTAGTGAAGCTGAGACAGTTCATCCTGCAGGTCATCTAACTTCTTGTCATATTCCTCATCGGTCAGCGTCTTGCCCTTCAGATCGACGTCCTTGAGCAGAGGCGTCTTCTTGAGCTTATACGTATTCTGCAGGATCGGTGATGCCAGGCCCTTATTCTTGAGCGCGGTCTCAATGCCCTGATTCAGGAACTCTAAGACCTGGAGCTCGGCAAGCTTCTTGTCCTTCGCGTCAATGATGTACCACGGGGCAGTCGGGCTGTTGGTGTCCTTCAAGTACTTGTCATAGACCTCAAGGACCTCGTCGTAATGCTTGTTCTCGTGCAGGTCGTATTTGTCGACTCTCCACTTGGTGTCCTTGTCAGAAAGCAGGAGATCGAGCCTTCTTTTTTGTTCCTTTTTACCGATCTGGAAAAAGAACTTCATCACGAGATAGCCGTTATCGACGAGAGAACGCTCGGTCCTGGTGATCGAGTCGATCTTCTCCTCGTAATCCTTGTCATCCATTTTGCTGCTGATCCTGGCATCAGTGATCTCTTCCATCCAGTACGTGTCATAGAACACGAACTTGCCCTTCTCGGGGATGTCCTTCATGTATCTGTACAGGAACGGATATCTCTTGTCATCGGCTGTCGGTGCCGCATAGGTCTTGACCTTGAAGAACCTCGGATCGATATTCTTGATGATTTTTCCCAAGACGCTGCCCTTGCCGGCCGCGCCCCATCCTTCAAAGATGACCATTACGGGAAGACCGGCTTCCTTGATCTTAAGTTGGCTTGCGAAAAGCCTTGATCTCTCATCTGCAAGTCTGGCCGTAAATTCTTCATCCGCAGGTTTTTGCGCTTTGATCATATTCTTGAGCATGGTCTTCCCTCCCTTAATAAATCTGATAATTAAACTATAGGAGCCCCGCGGCCGGTTTTAAAGACTTCAATTGCAAACTTTTAAAGAATTTTGATAATTGCGGCTGAATTGCGCCCTCATTTTTGACCGTGATCAACAATAAAAAGCTCGAAGCTTTATGCCCCTGGCGAATGAATCTTATTATACTTCTTGACCTTAGACTTCTTGACCTTAACGGTCTTAACAGAAGATTCCTTAAGCGAGTTCTTTTGCATAAACAAAAGAAGGAACCGATGCCACGATCATCACCGTGCTGAGTACCATTGCCAATAAACGTTATAGTTTCATACTTAACCGCCCGTAACTCCACCTTTATTACAGATTAGTACGCGCTAACCTGTATTCATATGGTAAAAGTTAGACAAAGATAATTGAGATTTTTGTACAAAAGAATGTCTCCGGACCTGTAGCCCGGAGACATTGATGATACGTTTATTTGATTGCCTGATCAGCCGTCAGATCCTGATCTCTTCAAGGAGAGTCTCGTAATCAACTCTGTCGAGGATGGCTTCCTCAGTCAGTGAGACAACGATGGCACGTGTACCGGAAGGGTCGCTATGCTCGCTTTCGACTTTGTTATCGTAAGAATGAGACATATCTTCCATAACAGTTCCCCCTGTTTCGTTTCAGTTATTCTACTATTAAATCTCTGTTTTTCTTGAATTCTTACCAAAAAGTAATATTACTATCTTGTTACAAAATTACTGTTTTGTTACAAAAGAACAGCCCCTGTTTGATTGCATTTCTTCCTTATTCCCCTTTTGGGGAACTTGATTATAATATCTCTGTTATTTACCTTTTCAGGAGGATCAGATGAGAGGCATCGTTTTCGACATCGATGACACGCTTTACTGCAGGCAGATCATGCTGATCAAGGCGGCCGAGATCGTTCTCGGCGTGAATATCCCCGACTGGCAGGAGTTCATGCGCATCTATTACGAGAAGAGCGACGTCAACATGCAGATGCTCGAATCAGGCGAAGTCTCCACCCACGACATCAACGGCTGGCGCTACAACGAGACCTTCCGCATCCTGGGACTTCCCTACAGGCCCGAAGACGGCGGCAAGGCAGCCGACACTTACCTTGAGCTTCAAACGCATATGCAGGTAAGCGACGACATGGCAAAAGTCCTGGATACCATTTCTTCTGACCCTTCGATTAAGATCGGCATCCTTACCGCAGGCGAGTCAAAGCATCAGTGGAACAAGGTCGGCATGCTGGGCCTGGACCGCTGGTTTGACCGTGAAAACATCATCGTCTCCGGCGATACCCCATACATGAAGCCTGACGTCGAGCTCTTCCGTATTTTCGAAAAGAAGTTCGATCTTACCCCTTCCAATCTGTGGATGATCGGCGACTCCTACAAGCACGACATCAAAGGCGCATTAGATGCCGGCTGGCACGCGCTATGGATCAACCGCAGGTTCTTAGGTCCGCAGGAGATCGATCCTGACATCACGGTGGAATCGGACAAAGAACTGACCGATGCGCTGATTCGCGAATTCTGCTGAACAATAAATATTCTTTCAGTCTCAATTATTGTCTCAATTCACGTGCAATTTGAGACAGGTTTTGAGACAAAAGGCCATCCCAAAAACACCTGCCCGGCAAAAACGGGTCCCGAAGGACCCGTTTTCATTTTCTTGGCCGGACGCTGATCAGTCTCAGGCTTTGATGCCCTTGCAGTCGTTCATGTACTGCCTGATCGCGGGAACGTCTGTGTACTTGTTTACGCCGTCTGTTGTCGGGATGACAAGAGTAGGAACGTTGACGATCTCAAGCTTCTGAGCGAGATCAGGCTGGTCGTCAGCGTAGATCATGTCATAGTCGAAGCTCTGCTCATCGAACATTGCCTTTACGACTTTGCACTTAGGGCAGGTGTGTGTCGTGAAGAGCATCGGCTTCATTGTTCCGTTTTCGAGAGGGAGAAGCTCAGGGACATCCTTCGCAGCCTGGTCTGTAACGGTAACAGTAGCCGTTCTCGGACGCATTGTCGAAGTCTCGATGTCGTATGTCTGTCTGTCCTTGAACTCCTGGCTCTTACCGTCGTTCCAGTTCTTGATCGGACGGTAGTAACCTGTGATACGGCTGTATGTCTCTGTCGGACCGCCGCATACGGGGCAAGCCTTTACTTCGCCTGCGAGGTAGCCGTGAGCGGAGCAGATGGAGTATGTAGGAGACATCGTGTAGTAAGGGAGCTTGTAGTTCTCGGCGATCTTGCGAACGAGAGAAGCTGCTGCCTTCCAGTCAGGGAGTCTCTCACCGAGGAACGCATGGAAAACGGTTCCCGATGTGTACAGAGTCTGGAGCTCATCCTGAACGTCGAGGGCATCGAAAATATCAGATGTGAATCCGACGGGCAGGTGCGAGCTGTTGGTGTAATAGAATACGCCGGAAGCGTCGTTTGCCGTGATGATGTCCGGATACTTAGCCTTGTCGTGCTTAGCAAGACGGTAAGCAGTGGACTCTGCAGGTGTAGCCTCGAGGTTGTAGAGGTCGCCGTACTTCTCCTGATAGTCGGAGAGC
>JAEEGJ010015325.1_pt1 | contig 17916 bp, 8 predicted proteins | sample 8958761 | NCBI WGS metagenome assembly JAEEGJ01 (sample SAMN16246546, study PRJNA631951) | gut metagenome | biome: gut microbiome; feature: rumen; material: RS-attached | host: Bos | place: Iran: Karaj | collected 2018-10
GTTCTCGGGCGTCTTCACCTGTACGCGTACCTCGCTGCAGCAGTTCATTAATGCCCGGAACATCGGTGACGGCCTCTCGACGAGAATGACCCCGTGGGTGATGCCCGAGGAGGACTACCACACCGACGAGTACCGCGCCTCGCGACGCGACAAGACACCGGCCCACATGATGGAGGAATGGGGCGCACGGTTCGACGCGCTGAAGTGTGAGATCAAGGGACTGGAAAGGCTGGTGAGGCACGTCTACGACCTCTGTGCGGCATTGGGTGAGGAAGCCCGCATCAACGAGGACAAGGTGCTGAACCTGGAGCGCAAGCGTCTGCAGGACAAGGTGATGGCGGTATGCATCCCGCAGGTCATCTCGACACAGCCCTCGTGGGAGGAGTTCGTGAAGACGGGTGTCTGTCAGATCGAACAGCACCATCTGGACTTCGCCGACCTGATGTGTGAGATCATCAACAGGTGCGAGGACGCGCTGTTCGGACAGCTGCTACAGGACATGTACGACAATGAGGCCCGCGACACCCAGCTGCGCCGAGTGTACGACAAGACGGCGAAGTTCTACAGTATGTTGCCGGATGAGTTTACGACGCAGGACGTGATGCGCGTGTGGGGGTATAAGTCAAATGTTGCCGCTTCGTCAAAATGCAATCAGTTTATTAAGGAATGTATTATTGAAAAGCTGGAACGAGGGCATTTCAGGAAATTGGCGAATGCTATATGAAGTTAATGAATTAATGAATTAATAATTTTGTAAAAACGTATAGTTATGAATGCAAGTAAGAATGACAAGATTAATCTCTCCGAGCACTTTACGCTCGGAGAGATGACAGTGACCACGTATAAGACGGACGACGGGAATATCCCGAGCCGTGTGGCGATTGAGAACATGACGAACCTCTGTGAGAAGTGGTTAGAGGAGTTAAGGTTCAGTTATAATTTCCTGTATTGCCTGAATCCGGGCGAGGATTACGAGACCTCGGAGGATGTGCAGGGCATCAGGATCAACTCGGGCTACCGCTCGCCGGAGGTGAATCAGAAATGCGGCGGTGCCAAGAACTCGAACCATCTGACGGGCTGTGCGGTGGACATCCACTGTGCGGGGAAGGAACAGGCGATACGCTATGCCTGCATCCTGTTGGATATCGCCGACGGCAAAAAGCTGGACTTCGACGAGCTCATCCTCGAGAAACGTGGCACGACCATCTGGGTGCATTTCGCGGTAAGGCCGAAAGGTAACAGAAGGTACGTAGATTTCTAAACGCATCAGGGGGACCAGCTAGTCCCCCTGATTGCTTATTTATTCAGCTAATGTGAAGTCGAGCTGTTTGCGCTCGACGTTGGCACGGGCCACTTGGATGCGGATAGGTTTTGTGTCGGGCTGATATTTACGATTAATTAACAAAGAAAAGAGAAAACAATCTCCTCAGAAGTATTGACGAGATAAAGCGCCCGTTTGCTTCTAAGGAGACCACAGATGACGAAAGCCGAGATTTTTTCTTTTTTCAATGTTTTTTCTAGCTTTTGCTTGCAATTATCATGGAATAGTTGTATCTTTGCATGATAAAAACGAAACGTATATGAAAGAAATTAAAATTGTTGTCGGTGATATCACGAAACTGGAAGTAGATGCGATAGTGAATGCTGCAAACAAGACTCTACTTGGTGGCGGTGGCGTGGATGGTGCTATTCATCGTGCTGCTGGCAGCGGACTGCTGAAGGAGTGTATGACATTAGGGGGCTGTGAGACTGGTCAGAGCAAGATGACGGATGCATACAATTTGCCATGTAAGAAGGTGATTCATACTGTTGGACCTATCTGGTATGGGGGCAATAATCATGAGCGGGAGTTGCTGGCGTCATGTTATGATACAGCAATGAAGTTGGCTGAGGAGAACAAATTAGAGAATATAGCCTTTTCCTGTATCAGTACAGGTGTTTATGGCTTTCCCAAAGCTGAAGCAGCCATTATTGCAAAACGTGTACTGACTGAGCATCTGCAGAACGGATACGATGGCGAAATCATTGTATGCTGCTTCACAGCGGAGGATGCCCTTTTTTATAAGTGACTTCTATTTTTATTGGCCGAAAGTCTTGGTACTTTCGGCTTTTTTTCGTACCTTTGCCGCGTAAAACTACTTAAGAATAAAAGACGATGAGAAAAATGATGCTTATCGCCCTGTTGACAGTGATGGCTGTCGGCGTGTGGGCGGGAGATGATCAGAAGCCCTGGGACAACGGCCGTCTGAAGGTGTCGGACAACCAGCGCTATCTGATGCACGAGAATGGTACACCCTTCTTCTGGCAGGGTGAGACCGGCTGGCTGTTGCCCGAACGGCTGGACCGCGCCGAGGCCGAGTGGTATCTGCAGCGCTGTCGTGAAGAGGGTTACAACGTGGTGCAGGTCCAGGTGATCGATAATGTGCCGGCGGTGAATATCTACGGACAGCTGTCGAACACCGACGGGTGGAACTTCGCCGCCATCGACCGCAAGGGCGTCTATGGCTACTGGGACCATCTGGACTATATCATCCGGCTGGCCGAACAGAACGGTATCTATATCGGTATGGTTGCCATCTGGGGCGGTCTGGTGAAGGACGGCAAGCTGAGTGTGGAGGAGGCGAAGAAGTACGGCGCATTCCTCGGCAACCGCTATAAGAACCGTCCGAACATCATCTGGTTTATGGGCGGCGACATCCAGGGCGACATCAAGCCCGAGGTGTGGAACGCCCTCGCCACGAGCATCAAGGCCGCAGACCCGAACCACCTGATGACCTATCACCCCCGCGGCCGCTATACCTCTGCCCGCTGGTGGTCGAAGGCCGCCTGGCTGGACTTCCACACCTTCCAGAGTGGACACCGCAAATACGGTCAGCGGATGGGCAACAAAGACTATCCCATCCCCGACGATACGGAGGAAGACAACTGGATGTACGTCGACTCGACGTGGGCCTATAAGCCCCTGAAACCCGTGCTCGACGCTGAACCCTCGTACGAGGATATCCCGATGGGTCTGCACGACAAGAACGAACCGCGATGGAAGGCCTGCGACGTGAGGCGCTATGCCTATTGGAGCGTCTTCGCAGGCAGCTGCGGACACACCTACGGCCATAACGCCATCATGCAGATGCTGAAGCCCGGCTATCCGACGAGTTACGGTGATGCCGGCGACGTGAAGACCTGGTATCAGGCGCTGAACGATCCCGGCTTCCAGCAGATGAAGTTCGTGAGACAGTTGATTCTCTCGTTCCCGTATTTCGAGCGGGTGGGGGACCAGAGCATCATCGTGGACAATGGGACGAAATACGACCGTCTGATCGCCACGCGTGGCAACGACTATCTGTTGGTGTACAACTACACCTCGCGCGACATGAAACTCGACTTCACGAAGATCTCGGGCGAGAAGAAAAACGTGTGGTGGATGAGTGCCGGAACTGGGATACTGAGGTATCTGGGCGAGTATGACTCGAAGGTGCTCACGTTCCGGCCGCATAAGACGGGCTTTGGCATCGAGGACGGCGTGCTCATCGCCATCGACGCCACGAAGGACTATCTGGCGAAGGATCAGATACGCATCGCCGACCGCTCACTCGGGGGCAAGGCCAGGGACCTGAATGAATAAGGCATCGGATGAACACGGATATACACGGATTATGAAGAGACTCCTGATAATATTTTCTTTATTTCTATCGCTGCTTTCCACAGCGGTAGCACGCTCTCCACTCTCCCTCTGCAACCTTCACGTGGAAAACCTGCCCGCTCCCCTGGGCCTTGATACCAGCGAGCCCCGTTTCTCGTGGCAGATCATCAGCGACGCGAAGAACGTGCGGCAGACGGCCTATCAGATCATCGTCACCGGCGATAAGGGTGAACTCTGGAACTCTGGCAAGATAGAGAGCGACCAGCAGTTGTGGGTGCGCTATGGTGGCGTTCAGTTAAAGAGCAATACCACTTGCACGTGGAAGGTGAAGGTGTGGACCACCGCCGGAGAGACAGACTGGAGCAGCGAGGAGTGTTTCACCATCGGCCTGCTCGACGAAGGCAAATGGACGGGTTATTGGATAGGTCTGGAACAACTGTTGCCTGAAGAGGAAAGAGGTATGCACACGCGTATGGCCGCGCGCTATCTGCGCAAGGAGTTCCAGCTGAAAGACAAGGCGATCCGTCGCGCTACGGCCTATGTGGCCGGCATCGGACTGCACGAGTTCTATGTGAACGGTCAGCGTATGGGCGACGGCGTGCTGCAGCCTGTGCCCTCAGACTATCGTAAGACCATCTATTACAACACGTATGACATCACATCTGACATCTCACATCATACATCTGACATCTCGCATCATACATCTGACATCTGTCTCGGCATCGTTTTGGGCAACGGGCGTTATTTCCCTATGCAGCAGCATAAGCCCTATAAGATTCATACCTTCGGCTATCCCAAGTGCCGCATCAATGTCATCGTGGAATATACGGACGGCAGCACCCAGCGTCTGCAGACCGATGATAAGGGTTGGAAGGTGACCGCCGACGGACCTATCCGCGCCAACAACGAATACGACGGTGAGGAATATGACGCCCGCAGGGAGATGACGGGTTGGAGCGAGGTAGGCTATGACGATTCGAAATGGCTGAAGGCCGAACGTACGGACATCCCGCAGGCCTATCTCACAGCCCAGATGACACCTGGTATGAAAGTCCTGAAGCAGATACAACCAGTATCCGTAAAAGGGAACATCGTCGACATCGGTCAAAATATAGCAGGATGGCTGAAGGTGCGTGTCCGAGGACAGAAGGGCGATACTATCCGCATCGTTTATGCCGAGAAACTGAACGACGACGGCACACTCTACCGCGAAAACTTCCGTAATGCCCGCTCGACGGATATTTACGTCTGTAACGGTGAGGAAGGCAACGGCCGTTGGTGGACGCCGACATTCGTCTATCACGGTTTTAAGTTTGCAGAGGTCATCGGACTGAAGACTGTTGCCAAGGACGACCTTATCGCGGAAGTGGTGGCTGACGAGATGCAGACCACAGGACATTTCGAGTGTTCGGATACCATCCTGAACAAAGTGATGCAGAATGCCTGGTGGGGAATTTTGGACAACTACAAAGGAATGCCTGTCGACTGTCCGCAGCGCGACGAGCGTCAGCCTTGGCTGGGCGACAGGACGATGGGATCGTTGGGTGAAAGCTTCCTCTTTGATAATGAGCGTCTCTATACCAAATGGATGCGTGACATCTGTGAGGCACAGCGTACGGACGGCTGTATCCCCGACGTAGCGCCAGCCTTCTGGAACTACTACAGCGATGATGTGGCATGGGCCGCAGCACTGCCCTTCGGTTGTGATATGCTCTGGCGGCAGTATGGCAACCGCGAGGCCATCGACAAGAGCTATCCCGCCATCAAGAAATGGGTGCAGCACATCATTGAGGAATACTCTAAGGACGGCATCATCCATTGTGGGAAGTATGCCGACTGGTGCGTACCACCGGAAAAACTGGATCTCATCCATTCACAAGACGATGCGCGCAAGACGGACGTCACGCTCATCTCCACCGCATATATCATCCGCACCCTGCAGCTGATGGAGCAGTGGGGCTGTGAGGCGAGCTATTGGCGACCTATCCGCGAGCAGATGACGACGGCATTCAACAAACACTTCCTGACCGTCAAGCGAGGCACAAGTCTGCGTCCTGGTCATGTGCTCTATCCCGACTCTATATATTATGGTAATAATACGGTGACGGCGAACCTCCTGCCTCTGGCGCTGAGTATTGTGCCCGACGACTGCAAGGCGGATGTGGTGAAGCAGATTGTCGCAAACATCTGCGTCCAGAACAAGGGGCATGTGTCTTGTGGTGTCATCGGCATCTCGTGGCTCCTCAGAGGTCTGAGCGATAACGGCTTTGCCGACGTAGCATGGCTCCTTGCCACCCAAAAGAAATACCCATCCTGGGGCTATATGACGGAAAACGGCGCCACCACGATCTGGGAGCTGTGGAACGGCGATAAGGCCAACCCCAAGATGAACTCAGGCAATCACGTGATGCTGTTGGGCGATCTGCTCACATGGTGCTACGAATATCTGGGTGGCATCAGAAGAGACGCCAATCATATTGTGCTCAAGCCCTCGTTCGATATCCAAAACTGCGAATGGGCTAACGTCAGTTACGACTCGCCCTACGGTAAGATCGTCAGCAGCTGGAAGAAGACGCTGCAACATGTGGAGTGGGACGTAGAAGTGCCCTGCAACACAACGGCGACCATCTGTCTGCCCGACGGTACGACGCAGGAAACAGGTTCCGGCAAGTACCACTTCGCCTGCGACATTCCCACCCGTCATGAAGCGATTCTGAAGGATCAGTTCCTGTATGAGCATACTTACTTCCCCGAGGCACACGCCTCTACCATCGTTGAACTGAAGAATGGCGACCTTGTGGCAGGCTATTTCGGAGGAACCCACGAGAAAGACCCTGACGTCTGTATCTGGGTGAACATCAAGAAGAAAGGCTCCGACACCTGGAGCGCTCCTATACTCGCTGCCGACGGTGTGCTGGACCTGAGCGATGCCCGTGCAAAGTTCGCAGGACTGACGGGTATGAAGGATGATACCACACCAGCTACGAACGGTCCTATCCGTCGAAAGTTCAGTGGTCTGCCCAGTAAAAAGGGTCTGACTGACGAAACGACTTACGACTACATCACCAAGACCACGCGTCTTGAGAATGTACCCTCGACGCTGAAGCGCAAGGCCTGCTGGAACCCTGTGCTCTTTGAGATGCCCAATGGTGAACTGTGGCTCTTCTTCAAGATCGGCAGTAGCGTAGGCGACTGGACGGGGTGGCTGGCGAAATCTAAGGACGGCGGACGAACCTGGAGCGATAAGGAACCTTTGGGCTACGACGCAGAAGGTCGTGCTTACCTCGGTCCTATCAAGAACAAGCCCGAACTGATCGGCAATCGTCTGCTGTGTCCTTCGTCGACGGAGGGTAACGGCTGGCGCTTCCACATGGAGATTCTCGACCTGAGCGACGGACAGTGGAAGAAAGGTAAGGCTGTCAAGGATCTGAACTGGAAGTGGATACCTGTCGAGAGCACAGAAGCCACGAAGACCGACGATATGAAGTCGCACCCCATCGACTGTATCCAGCCCTCGATCCTGAAGTTGAAGGACGGTCGTCTGCAGGTGCTGATGCGTACTCACAACGCCCGTCTCGCCACGAGTTTCAGCAGCGATAACGGTGACACCTGGACGCCAGTCACGCTTACCGAGGTGGAGAACAATCAGAGCGGTACCGACGCCGTCACGTTGCAGGATGGTCGGCATGCGCTGATCTATAACAACTTTGAAACCTTGCCGCTGACACCAAAGGGTGTGCGCACACCTTGCTCCATCGCCCTGAGCGATGACGGTACCCATTGGCGGCATGTGCTTACCCTCGAGGCATCACCCATCGATCAGTACAGCTATCCGGCCATCATCCAGGGTCGCGACGGCAAGCTCCACTGTGTCTATACCTGGCGGCGACAGCGTGTCAGCTACAAACAGATCGACCTTGATAAGATTGAACATTGAACATTGAAGATTGAACATTATAATATTGATATGAAAAAGGCAGATTTAGGTTTAAGGTGTTTGGTATTCATACTATTCACTATTCACGCTTCACTCTTCACTGCTACCGCACAGTCGGTAGCCGGTCTCTTCCCCCTTGAGGGCAGCGGTCGCATCGTGTATAACTTCAACGAAGGTTGGCGCTTCCTGTTGGGCGACGCGAAAGGTGCCGAGGCAAAAGGCTTCGACGATACGAAGTGGGAGATCGTCTGCGCCCCGCACATCGACCGCTTGGAACCCTCCGAGGCCAGCGGATGCCGCAATTACCAAGGGGTGTGCTGGTACCGGAAGTCGTTTGTCGTTCCTCAGGATATGACGGGTAAGACGGTTACCGTCCACTTCGAGGCCATCATGGGTAAGCAGTGGGTCTATGTGAACGGCCGGCTGGTAAAGGAACATCTCGGTGGTTATCTGCCCATCACCATCGACCTTACGGCCGAAGGTGTGAAGGCCGGCGACAGATGTCTCATTGCCGTCAAGGCCGACAATAGCGACGATGCCAACTATCCTCCTGGCAAGAAACAGACCCAGCTGGACTTCACCTATCACGGCGGTATGTATCGTGACGTGTGGCTGATTGGTAAGTCGGAGGTGGCCATCACTGATGCCATCGAGCGCAATCAGGTAGCTGGTGGCGGCGTCTTCCTGCACTATGCGAATATCTCGGAGAAGAAGGCTGATGTCTTCATCGATGTGGAGATTGGGAGACAGGGAGACAGGGAGACAAGGAGACAGAACAATACCAAGAAGACTGTGACTCTCGTCGCCCGTATCAAGGATGCCGAAGGCCGTCTCATCAAGACCCTCCGCCAATCCCGTGCGGTAGCAAATTCTTCACTCTTCACTCTTCACTCTTCACTTTCCACTCCCCGTCTCTGGTCGCCCGAGTCCCCATACCTCTACACCGTCGAATTACAGGTGATGGACGGCAAAACGTCGCTCGACGGCGGTATTGTCCGTATGGGTATCCGCAAGGCGGAGTTCCGTGGGAAGGACGGCTTCTGGTTGAACGGCAAACCCTATCATCAGTTTGTGGGTGGTAACCGTCATCAGGATTTTGCTTATGTGGGCAATGCCTTGCCCAACTCGCAGCAATGGCGCGATGCCAAGCGCCTGAAGGATGCGGGTATGACCATCGTCCGTGCGGCTCACTATCCTCAGGATCCGTCGTTTATGGACGCCTGTGACGAGCTGGGACTCTTCATCATCGTACCTACGCCGGGCTGGCAGTTCTGGAACAAGGACCCGAAGTGGGCGGAGATGGTGCATCAGAACACCCGCGATATCATCCGTCGCGACCGCAACCATCCCTGTGTGCTGATGTGGGAACCCATCCTGAACGAGACCCGTTATCCGGAGGACTTCGCCCTGAAGGCGTTGCAGGTGACGCGTGAGGAGTATCCCTTCGAAGGCCGGCCTGTGGCTGCGGCTGATCTGAACTCGGCAGGTGTTAAGGACAACTACGACGTGCTCTATGACTGGGCCTATAATATCGCCAACGGCAAATACGACGATATCAACAAGTGTATCTTCACCCGTGAGTGGGGTGAGTATGTTGACGACTGGTATGCGCACAACGCCATCAACCGCGCCGCTCGTGGCTGGGGCGAGCATGCACAGCTGGCGGCCGCACTCTCGCTCGCTGATACCTACGGTCAGATGTATCACGGACAGCGACAGTTCATCGGCGGTTGTCTCTGGCATCCTTTCGACCATCAGCGCGGCTATCATCCTGATGCTTACCTCGGGGGTATCTACGATGCCTTCCGTCAGCCGAAATATGCTCTTGATATGTTCAAGGCGCAGCAGACGCCTGAGGTGTCACCAATTCTGACCATCGCCCACGAGATGACCCAGTTCTCGCCCGCCGACGTCACCGTCTTCACCAATTGCGACAGCGTCCGTCTGACCGCCCTTGACGGTTGGAAATCGGCTACGCTCCCCGTCGTTCATGATCCCAACGGCCTGCCTAACGCCCCCGTCGTCTTCAATGGCTTCTGGGATTTCTGGAAAGCCCGCGAACAGAGTTACAATAAACGTTCCTGGCAGACGGTGAAGTTCGTGGCTGAGGGTATCAAGGACGGACAGGTGGTCTGCACGGTTGAAAAGATGCCGTCGCGCCGGAGTACGAAGATCCGTCTCTATGCCGACGAGATGGGTAAGCCGCTCGTGGCTGACGGTTCTGACTTCATCGTGGTCGTCGCAGAGATTACCGACGATAACGGCAACGTCCGTCGTCTGGCCCGCGAACATGTGTCCTTTACGGTCGAGGGTGAGGGTCGTATTATTGGTGATGCCTCTATCGCTGCCAATCCGCGTCAGGTGGAGTGGGGCAGTGCACCGATCCTCGTGCGCAGCACCCATCAGGCGGGAGAGATCCGCATCATCGCCCGCAGCACGTTCGAGGGTACTCACGCACCGGCTGCCGACACCCTCACCATCTCCAGCATCCCCTACGAGGGCAAGATGTGTTACAAGGATCTCACGGGGACTGGTCCCGTGAGTCGTCGACAGCTCATGGGATCTGTTCCTGTGAATTCTCCGACGATGACCGAGGCCGAGCGTCGCAAACAACTGGAGGAAGTTGAGAAGCAACAACAGGACTTCGGCATCCAGTAACCTTTAAAATATTCAAAAGTTTAAGGGAAAAGTGTAGGAAATTTGCTGAAAAGGATTACCTTTGCAGCAAATTTTTTATCAGCTATGCAATTAAGAACATTTTCACTGGCCATGATGATGGCATTTGGTCTGCAGTTGAACGCGCAGACTATGGCAAAGGAGTTTAAGGCAACAAGTGAGGGTAACCCTATCAGCGGCAGCGTGTTCTGTGCTGATCCGACAGCCCTCGAATACAACGGGCGACTGTATGTCTACGGTTCGAACGACCATCAAGAGTTTATCGCCAACGGCAAGAAAGGCGAAAACACCTATGGTAACATCAAGTCGATTGTGGTCTTTTCGACAGACGATATGGTGAACTGGACCTTCCACGGTACCATCGATACACAACAGCTCTGTTCTAAGTGGGCACCAAGTGGATGGCCCATCAAAGGCTATGGCGTTTCATGGGCACCGTCAGTCATCTGGCGCACTCATAAGCGTTCAAAAAAGGATGAGTTCTTTCTCTATTTCTGTAACAACGTTCATGGTATTGGTGTGCTCAAGGCAGCTTCGCCTATTGGTCCATGGACATCACCTCTCGATGAGCTGATGATTCACAGCGAAACACCAGGTGCCAAACCTAGCTCTGCAATTTTTGACCCTGGGGTGACTATCGATGAAAATGGTGTAGGCTGGCTGGCCATAGGTGGTCTTGACCCTGTTTCAGAAGAAGGCGGTACAGGTATGGACCCCAAGAACGCCCGCGTCTATAAATTGAACTATGGTATGGTTTCTGTTGACGGACTTCCTGCCAAGATTCCCGCACCATATCACTTCGAGGCAAACGAGCTGAACATGATTGGTGGCAAGTACGTGTATACTTATTGTACAAACTGGTCAAACCGTTCCGAGACAGTGAAAGAATGGAATGCCTACAAGGCCGAGAAGGGCATTACTGGATCGGCACCTAATGCTTGCCAAATGTGCTATATGGTCAGCGACGATCCTACGAATCCAGACTCGTGGGTGTACAAAGGCATGTATGGACCTCATCCGCAGAATGGTACAAACAACAACCATTCGCACTTGCAGAAGTTCCAGGGAGACTACTACTTTATCTTCCACAACGCAGCCTTAAAGGAGAAAATGAAAGCAGCAGGTGCCATTGACGGCAGTGCTGGTATCTACCGTTCAATCTGTGTAAATAAAGTGACGGTGGATGAGTCCGCAGCGACTATTCGTCAAGCTTCGACAAGTCTTACGGGCGTTTCCGCCATTAAGAACCTGAATCCCTACGAACTGCAACAGGCCGAGACGATGGCCAACAGTGGCGGCGTGGACTATGAGGACTTTACCAACATTAAAAACAACACTAGCGTAAGCAAACTGGGCAATGACGCTTCTGAGAATATGCAGGTGAAGATGAAGGCTGGTTCGTGGATTAACGTTCGCAATGTTGACTTTGGCACCAATGGCGCCGTAAAGTTCACGCTATGTGCCAAGGGAGAAGGCACCTTAGAGATTCGCCTTGGCACAAAGACAGCCAAGGCTGCGGCAACACTCAACATCTCATCAAACGACATGAGCGATAATACCTTCGAAGTTGACGCCACCAAATTCCAGGGAGTAGTAAAGAACATCTTTATCGTTGCCACTGTCGCAAACAACCTCTACTTGGATGCTTGGAAATTTACAGAAACAGATCCTACAGGCATCCAGTCGCCAGAGCGCCAACAGACTGCCGCCCAGCGCTATGACCTCTCGGGCCGCAGGTTGGACAATGCCGACCGTCGCGGTATCGTCATCGAGCAGTATCAGGATGCCCAGGGCAACATGCATGCCCGCAAGCGCGTACAGTAAAAATGTAAACGTTTACGTCCATATTTTTTCCGGAATTACTTGGTAGTTCCGGATTTTCTTTGTATTTTTGCTGCCGAAAAAGAAAAGTAATTACTAATTCAAATATTTAAACGCTTATGAAGAATTTTTTTACGCTTACTGCAGTTGCTCTTATGGCAACAAGTATCAATGCTCAGGAGGTCCTCGATGTGACTTCTGATGAGGTGAAGCCCATCATTGAGGCAGCTATCACCAATCCGACGGTCTTCAACAATCCACTGTTCATCCTCGTACCTCAGGATGAGAAGGTATTCCCGGCCGGTACATTTATCAACAATGACTATGAGAGTGTTGTTGGTGGAACCCCTATCGGACTTAAGAACTATTCGTGGGAAGCTTCTACCGCAAACATGACTGTTAAGGCAAACTCTACGTTGAATGCTGACTCGAACGACGATACTGAGTCATTCCGTTTCAATATTGCCAAGGAGAAAGAAGATGGTACCTATGATGGTACGATTGCTCTGGTTAAGGACGGCTGTGATCCTCAGTTCTTGGGTTATGTCAATCCTAAGACGGGTAACCCTAGTCCTGCATATAAGGAGTTCTACGAGTGGCCTGCCAAGAAGACCACTGATGAAGAAGGCAAAGAGGTAGAGATGCTTGACGAGCAGGGAAACTATATCTCTGACACCGATGGTGAACCTATCCACCGTGTGTTGGATCCCGTCTGGGCACCCGGTAACGGCGATCTGCCTGCCAAGGGCTGCTACTACGAGTTCACAGCTAAGACTGACGGTGTCCTGAAGATTGCCATCTTCTTGAACAAGAACCTCGCCAGCAACAAGCTCTACATTGTTGATGAGTCTACCCAGGCAGAGGGCTACAAAGCCTTGACCGATGACAAGCTGACCATCAAAGGATTCCGTCAGGGTAACCTGTTTGAGACCGAGAGCGACCGTGGTACAACCAGTCTGGTGGATTGGACCTTAAACGATGAATTCCTGTTGACTACAGCCAATATTGATAACGGTGGTACTAACCGTCCTTTCTATGGCTATGTATCATTCGAGGTCAAGGCTAACACGACCTATATGGCACTGACTCCGAAAAACCAGCTCGGACTCTTTGGCTATGAGTTTACTCCTAGCACAGGTACCGGAATCAACGTCGTGAAGTCCGCTGAGAATGCTGATGCTGCTGTCTATAATATGGCAGGCCAGCGTGTTGACGCTGCTTACAAGGGCCTCGTCATCAAGAACGGTGTGAAGCGCATTCAGAAGTAAGACAAAGAATCTATAACAAAGGAGGGCACACCAACAGCGGTGCGCCCTCTTTTATTCCAACAAACTACAAAAACTAATATCAATGTATCCTATCAAAACAATAGCCACAGTTCTACTGGCGATGACCACAGTGCCCGTCATTGCACAAAACATCGACTTTGACCTGCCGGGCAAGACCACTCCCGGTAAGGACACCGAAATCAACTATATCTCGTGGGCCGTACCCCGTGCCGCGAGCGATACGAAGACGCTCGACAACGGCATGACCCTCACCATCAGTGCTGGTGGTGCCGCAACGGACGTCGGCAGCAACTGGAGCAAGACAGATGTGGAGACCAAGGGACTTAGAGTCATCGGCGACGAAGTGCTTGCCACACATCTGGAACGTGGCAACCTGACCAAGATCAGCGATGCCTCCACCTCGCTGATCCTGACCATTACAGGCATGACCGCTGGCCAGCATACCTTGAAGGCCTATCACAACAACTCGGATGCGAACCAGACACAGCCCGACATCGAAGTCAGCGTGGATGGACGTGTTGTCGTGACTGGCGCGAAGTTCACTTCTGCTGCCCAGAGCACACTGGAGGCCGGCTCGTCGTTCGTGACTTTCAACGTCACCGATGGTCAGCCAGTCGTCATCACTTACAGAACCGTCTTGGAGGATGGTAAGACCTATACCGATACGCGGGCCATGATCAACGGTCTGGAGTTCGACGCCGCAGCGATGTCAGCTACCGACCCTCAACCCGCCAACCACGATTTCCATGCAGGTGAGGAGGACGGTACGATCCACTTCTCCTGGACTGCTGCCCCTGGCGCCGTCGGACATAAGATGGTGCTGGGCACCGACTCCCTGGAGGTGGCTCAGTCTGAGACCTACGCCTATGAAGGTACGGCACCGGAATTTGCGAAGACCGGTCTGTCCTCGATGCAGCGTTATTGGTGGCGCGTCGATGAGGTCGATGCGGAAGGAAATATCCATAAGGGTAGGACGTGGACCTGTCAACCCTGTCAGTTAGCTTTCCCCGGCGCTGAGGGCTACGGCCGTTATGCGCTGGGTGGTCGCGGTGGCATCGTCTATCATGTCACCAGTCTCAGTGGGGGGAAGGAGCCGGGCACGCTGCTCTACGGTCTGACGGAACTCGAAGGTCCCCGCTATATCGTCTTCGATGTTAGTGGCATTATCGAACTCGACTTCAGTTCGCACTTTACAAAGCCCTATGCTACCATTGCCGGACAGACGGCTCCGGGCAAGGGTATCTGTATCAAGGCTTCGAACATCAACATCGGCTCTGACGTCATTTGCCGCCATATCCGTTTCAAGCGCGGACTGGGTATCTATGGTGAGAACACGGGTAATGCGATGGGAATGTCGGGAGCCGACCACGCCATCGTCGACCACTGTACTGCTGCTTGGGGCACAGACGAGACGGTCAGCGGACGCGGGGCGCAGAACATCTCGTTCCAGTACTGCATCATCTCTGAGGCTCTGGGTATCGCCGGACACAAGAACTATGCCGACGGCACCAATCACGGCTATGCAGCTACCATCGACGGACGCATCGGTTCGTGGCATCATAATCTGTTGGTGAACTGCGAAGGTCGTAACTGGTCGATGGGTGGTGGTATGGACGGACAAAACCGACCCATCGGAGGCCTCGACCTGTTTAATAATGTGGTATACAACTGGCACAACCGTACGACCGACGGCAACTGTCACGCTGTGAACTTCGTGAACAACTATTACAAGATGGGAGCCGATACGCGAAAAAAAATCCTCTTCACGCAGGACTTTGAGGATGCCATCGCTCCCGACGGCATCGACCAGGCTTATATCAGCGGTAACATCCGTGAGAACAAAGACCATAGTCAGACGGCCGATAAGCTCAACGAGACATACAACGCTACAGGCAATATCCCTACGACCTACGAGTATCGTGTCGGTGCACCGTTGTTCCCTTCCTACGCCACAATCCATTCGGCACAGGACGCCATGAAGATCGTCACCAGCTATGCCGGCGCCACGATGCCCATGCGCGACGAACAGCACGTACGTAACGTCCGCGAGACCCTCGAAGGTTCTTATACCTACGTCGGTAGTAAGTCGAAGATCAAGGGCGAGATAGATACTGAGGCCGACATCACCGAACATGCGCAGGGCAACGGTTGGGAGACTTATCCTGAAGAGCAGCGTGCTGCCGATTGGGATACCGATCAGGACGGCATGCCCGACTGGTGGGAGAAGACTATCGGCAGTGACCCCAATACCGCCAATCAGAACGAAGACGCTGACGGTGACGGCTGGACGGCGCTAGAGAACTATCTGGAATTTATGGCTCATCCCTATGTGATGCTCAAGGCTAATGGCGAGGCCACGATGGACCTGAAGCCATACTTCGCAGGTTTCTACGGTCAGAACGGCAACGCCGTGACGCCCACCTATAGTCTGGAAATACTCCCCAACGGCATTTATTCTGCCGACATAGAAGGTTCGCTGCTGAAGGTGAAAGCCACCAAACCCGATGCCAAGGGCGTCTTCGATTTCAACGTGACTGTCAGCGACAGCGAGACCACCTTTACACAACGCTTCGGTCTGGCCATCACCGATGTCTCTACAGCCATCTCCGCAGTCAGCACCGATGATGATGCCGAGGTTGTCCGCCGGGAGTTTTTCACCCTCGACGGCCGTCGTGTGAATCAAGTGAAACCCTATGTCACCTATGTGATGCAAGTTACTGATGCGCAGGGGAATACTCGCTCGGTGAAGGTCATCGGCAATGCCCCTCGTTGAGAATTCTTAAACCAATTAATATCAATCAACATGAAATTTTCAAGATCATTACTCACCTTAGGACTGGTGTCATTCGTCATCCAGTCGCCAGCCACGCCCCTGCAGGGTGCAGGGCTGAACGAAACGCGTCAGAACCCGCTTCTCCAGAAGAGCGAACTTCCCTTTGGCGCCCCTGACTTCAGTAAGATTCAGGATACCGACTATCTGCCGGCCATCGAAGAGGCTATCCGACAGAATCGTGCGGAGATCAACCAGATTGTGTCCAATACCGCCAAGCCGACGTTTGAGAACACCGTTCTGGCTTTGGAGAAGAGCGGGGTGTTGCTCGACCGCGTGACCAGCATCTTCTTTGGCCTGACCAGTGCGCATAAGACGTCTGTCATCGCCGAGACGCAGAAGAAGGTGACGCCGTTATTGACCGACTTGCAGAACGAGATATCGTTTAACAAGGTACTCTTCCAGCGCATCAAATATGTGTATGACAACGAATATCAGAATCTGCAGGGCGAGGACCAGCGTCTGACCGAGAAAATCTATAAGGACTTCGTCCGTTCTGGCGCCCTGTTGTCTGATGCCCAGATGGAACGGATGAAACAGATCAACCTTCGTATCTCCGAACTCCAGGAGCAGTGGGGTACGATGCTGCCCGATGCCACGAACAATGCCGTCGTATGGGTTCAGAACAAGTCGGAACTGGCGGGACTCAGCGAGGCCGACATTGCTCAGTGTAAGAAGGATGCAGAGAGTAGGGGAGGCAAGGCACCCTACTGCATCGTGATCATCAACACCACCCAGCAGCCCATTCTGACCAGCCTCGACAATCGCGACCTCCGCCGGAGGGTGTATGAGGCTTCGTGTCATCGTGCTGACGGCAGCGTGAAGGCGTTCAACACGTTCCCCATCGTGGTGGAGATTGCCAAGTTGCGTGCAGAGAAGGGCGAACTGATGGGCTATAAGAACTATGCCTCGTACTCTCTGGAGAAGACGATGGCCAAGACTTCGGAGAATGTCTACGACTTCCTGAAGAACCTCATTGCCGAGTATTCGCCGAAGGCCGATGCCGAGACGAAAGCCATCGAGGACTACGCCCGCAAGACCGAGGGTCCCGACTTCAAACTCCAACCCTATGACCGTTTCTACTATTCGGCAAAGATGAAGAAAGAGCTGCTGGACATCTCTGACGACGAGGTGAAGCCCTACTTCAATATTGACAGTGTACAACTCAACGGCGTGTTCTATGCCGCCCATCGGGTGTATGGTCTCGACTTCATTCAGCGAAAGGATATCCCAACGTATCATCCCGACATGAAAGTGTTTGAGGTTAGAGACAAAGATGGCAAGCCGTTGGCGCTGTTCTATAGCGACTACTATCGTCGTCCCACGAAGCGTGGTGGTGCCTGGATGAGTGCCTTTGCCAAGCAGTCGGGACTGCGTCAGCAGTTGCCGGTGATTTATAATTGCTGTAATTACGCCAAGGCGCCTGATGGCCAGCCGACGCTGATCACGTGGGACGAGGTGACGACGCTCTTCCATGAGTTCGGTCATGCGCTGCACGGCATCCTCTCCAACTGCAAGTATAACACGCTCAGTGGAACGGCTGTGGCCCGCGATTTCGTGGAGATGCCATCGCAGTTCAATGAGTCGTTTGCTTCGATTCCGGAGATCTTCGACCACTACGCCCGTCATACGGAGACAGGTGAGCCGATGCCTGCCGACCTGAAGGAACGTATGCTGAAGTCCATCAACTTCCAGACGGCCTATGCCCTTGGAGAGAACCTCG
>JAEEGJ010015326.1_pt1 | contig 17916 bp, 18 predicted proteins | sample 8958761 | NCBI WGS metagenome assembly JAEEGJ01 (sample SAMN16246546, study PRJNA631951) | gut metagenome | biome: gut microbiome; feature: rumen; material: RS-attached | host: Bos | place: Iran: Karaj | collected 2018-10
TGATCATACCGTAGAAACACTCCGGTACAAAAGCCAGGACATCATATATAAGCGAAAAAATAACTATTCTATCACTTTTAAAAAATGTAAATACTACATAATAGGATGTTATCTCAATCAGAAAATGTATCCAGAAATACAAAAACCCTATATAATTTGACTTTCTCATATTTATATTCATAACATTTATTTGTTATATTTGTCATCCTGAACGAAGTGAATGATCTAAAATATTACGAGTCCTAACCCAAACGAAGCAACATTTAAAATCAGTGACAACAAAAATGGATTTATCTTCTTATATTCTAATAATTTCTTAAACAATAATCCCTCAACAAGCCATACTATACCTTCAAGTAACGCGACCAAGATATAGTTAGTTATATCATTAGAACTAATGGCTAGCAGCTTAGCTAACAGTATATAGGCCACATTTACTGTAGGATTAGTCAGGCAGTTAACCAGTACTACATAAATTATGTCATATTTAGCTCTAACTCTTAATATCAGTGCAACTGCAAGTTCAATAATAATAGTTAGTATCAAAGCGGTTGCCAGATATTTTAGCAGTATCATTACATCTGAACTCATTAATCACTTTCCTATTTTGAAGCCTCTTCATACTCTTGTAAAACTAAAACTGATTAAATGATATTATCATGTTACAATATCTTAATTTGTAAAATTATTATTTATCTCAATTCCAAACAAATATCCAGAATATTCTTTTTTCCCGGTTATCGGATGTTGGTATACTAGAAACGAATAGCCCAATCCTACATAATGTTCCCCATCATCTTTTTCATCAACATTTATACAGAAAAGCGGTTCTTTTTCATCTGCTACTCTGGCACTGTCGATGAAATAGAATGAAATCCATATAACAACAACTAATAAAATTGAAATGATAATGATTTTTTTCTTGTTTTTCATATAGTTACCTATAAATAATTGCTATTATCTAATAATACCAAATAATTTATTAAAAAACATTAATCTTAATACCCAATTAAATATGTATTATTATATTATTACATTCATTTGATATTTAGCATTTCATGGGCTTCTTTTATATGACCTGCGCCCAGCTCATCACGAATTCGAGTACTGCTAACCTGACTGCCTTCATATTCGACCATGGGCAGGACTACAACTTCAAACCCAAATTCTAAACCTAATTCTTCTAAAGTTTTAGTATCACCTTTGGCACCTTTACCAAATCTAAAGTTATCCCCAACAACAATACATTTGATCCCTAACTTGGCAACAAGAACCTCTTTTACAAACTCGAGAGGATTTTTGTTTTTTATCTCATCATCAAATGGATAATCTATAAGTATGTCAATACCATACTCTTCTATAGTTTTTCTCTTTTCTTCCCTTGTATTAAGTCTTTTTTCGTCTTCAGTTTTAAAATAATCAAAATCAAATGTAAAAACTGTACTCTTATAGTTATGCTTCTTACTTAATTCCAATACTTTATCAAGTATCCGTCTGTGTCCGATATGGATACCATCAAATTTCCCTATCGTAACACAGGTGTTATCATATTTAAAATCCTTACCCTGTATGATATCCAAATCTATCCTCCCAGTTCTATTCCTTAATACTTATAAATACTTTCACAGGTTTATACAGTTTTCGATTTTCAACCCACTCATAAAGTGCTTTAAATTCATTTTTACTATCATAAACCCTATTTATTGCATCAGGGACTTCAATATACTCTTTAAAATGCCTCATTCTCATAAGATTTCCGTTATTGAGTACACTGTCAAATTTTTCTTTACAGTGCAATGCAGGGTACTCCATAAAGCACATATCAGCAGATATTAGAATGTTTTTTAAAATATTACTGCAATCAACTAAATCTTTAGATTTACTATCATCGATTTCATTATCATTTACAGACTCAGTATCTATATGATTTTTATTCTCTGAATCTATATGTTCGCAATTATTATTAAATTTAGAAAAAATCTCTTCAAGTTCAGCGAGGCTGTGACTATCCTGTACGGAAAATGCACCTGATCTGGTCCTTAATAGTCTCTCCATACATCCGCCACACCCAAGCTTCTTACCGATATCAGCACAGATAGTTCTTATATATGTACCTTTTTCACATGCAATCCTGAGTGCAACGCGGATAACAGGTATATCTTTATTCTCATCTTTTCTGATATCGTTGTTTTCCCAGTGCCATCTGCCTTCCTCAGGGTCAGGTTCTTCGGCAAATCTGGCTAACATAGTATCGGAAAAAGGCTTAAACAAATCTTTTTCAGCTAACTGACATCTGGTAACATCGGAAATCACGTCAATAGCATCAATATGTATCTGTTTAGCCTCACGCTCAATCTCTTTACCCTGTCTGGCCAGATCATAATAACGCTGACCATTGATCCTGGTAGCAGAAAACATCGGAGGCACCTGAGATATATCTCCTTCAAAAGATTTTACAGCTTCGTTGATCATCTCGTCTGTAATATTAGAAACATCACCTACCGAAACAATTTCACCTGTAGCATCCTCTGTGTTAGTCTCAATACCAAGTAAAAGCACAGTCTCATACTCTTTGCCTTTATCAGTCAGTAATTCACAAGCTTTAGTCGCAGTGCCCAGACACATAGGCAAAACACCGGCTGCTGCAGGATCAAGAGTACCTGTATGACCTATGTGTCTTTCACCGGTTATACCTCTAAGTCTGGCAACCACATCATGTGAGGTATATCCTTTTTCTTTATATACGTTAATAATTCCATCCATACTTATTTCCCTACTATTTTTTCTGATATCATCCTATGAAAAATCACACATTCATTTATTTATAAATGACATCTATTAATTTGTTCTCATAAAAAACCATTTTATATTATACCTCAAATCGGCTTGAATATCAATAAAAATATACAAAAAGAGCCTTGAAAGACAACCTTTCAAGGCTCTGATAATCAATTAATGTAACTGTTTTTCAATCTCTTTAGTCAGAGAGTTGATGCAGTCATGAGCTGAACCATACATCGTGCATCCGGCAGCTCTTATATGACCTCCACCGGCAAACATAACTGATATCTTGCTTACATCAACGATGCTGTTAGAACGCAAGCTTACCTTCCACTCACGCTTATTTGCTTCCTTAAGGAGAATGGCTACCTCAACACCCTTGGTAATACGTAACTGATCAATGATACCGCCCATATCAGAATTGCTGATTCCATAAAAACTCTGTATCTCAGCAGGTACATAAGAAACGATAACCTTACCATCCATCAGTAAAATACTTTCCATCAGGCATCTGCCAAGAATCTGATTCTGTACATAAGTTTTCTCATAGAAAGTTTTATCGATGATATCTCCGGGAATAACACCTTTATCAATAAGCAAACCGGCAATCTCCATAGTCCTTCTTGTTACATTTGAATGCTTAAAAACACCGGTATCATGAACAATACCTAAATACAGACAATTAGCAGTATTTAAATCAATATAATCTTCATCAAAAATAGATGCTAAGAGCTCTGCAGTAGCAGCTGCCTTTGAATCGATCAAATTCTCCTTAGCGTATCCGATGTTAGTCGGATGATGGTCAAAGCAATAAGTATATCCTGCTTCATTAAAGTACTTAATGCCATCTCCCAGTCTTTCAGCATCACCACTGTCCAGGGTCAAGAAAACATCATACTTCTCAGCATCAGGATAACCTTTAATCACCTTGTCAGTACCATTCAGGAAAAGAAACTCAGGAGAAACCTCCTCCATATAAACATCAGCTTCTTTGCCAAAACGTGACAAGATGTAATTATACATACCAAGGCATGAACCAACACAGTCACCGTCAGGTCTCACATGACCACAGATACCAACGCGTTTCGCCTCAGAAATTCTATTCCATAACTTTTCAAAATCCACTTTCATAATCCTCTAAATATAACAAAAAATCTAAGTTATAAGATCCTTCGCTTCGCTTAGGATGACAAAATATAATCACTCTAAATGCATTAAAAAATATATATAAATTTATCTTTATATAAATAAATACAAATATACTTTGCATTATGCATTTTCATTATCATCTTGATTTTCAGATGTATCTTCTTCATCATCATGAAGATCAGCAGTAACTTCATCAATAAGATGTGACATATTTACACCATATTCGATAGACTGGTCACCAATGAAGTGAAGTTCAGGAGTATTCCTCATATTCATATTGTGAGCAAGCTGGCTTCTAAGGAAAGGAGCTGCACTCTTTAAGCCCTTAATAGTATCAGCCTGAGCCTTCTCATCACCATAAACACTGATATAAACCTTAGCAGTCTTAAGATCCGGAGCAACTTCTACATTAACGATAGTAGTCATAGGAGAAACTCTGGGATCCTTAACTTCCATTCTAATCAGGTTGCTCAGTTCCTTCTGAACCTCCTGATTTATTCTTATGTTCTTTATACTATTTTTTCTCATATTTAATACCTTTATTTTTGTGCAGGCTGTGTGCAGTACCGTATTACGAAGGAAACCATAAAGTGAGCAGTAGATACACTACGGTTGAAGATGCATTTAGTCAAGGCGGAAAACGATTAACCAAATCGTTTTCCGAGTGCAGCCTAAGTGCGCCCGGTATCGACCGGGTGCACGATTGCGAGCGTCCGAAGAATAAATACAATATTCAAACGTTAAGTGTATCACTGCGAACGATTCTGTGTTTCCTGAGTGATATGGTGCTGTACACAGCCGTATAATATAGTTAAGATCTAGGCACCTCAACCATCTTGTAGAACTCAATCTGATCAAGTTCAGCAAGATCAGTAAACTTCTCGAATACAAGACCGCACTCGTATCCTGCAGCAACTTCCTTGACATCATCCTTGAATCTCTTAAGAGAAGCCAGAGGACCATCAAAGATCTGGTTGCCTTCACGAGTAATCCTAGCAGAGCATCCTCTCTCGATCTTACCATCAAGAACGAATGAACCTGCAATGATACCAACCTGGCTGGCCTTGAACAGCTGACGAACCTCAGCGTGAGCAATGATGCGCTCCTCGTATACAGGCTTCAGCATACCCTTCATAGCAGCCTCAATATCATCGATAGCATTGTAGATAACCTTGTAAAGCTTGATCTCAACACCCTCATGCTCAGCAATATCCTTAGCAGTATTATCAGGCTTAACATTGAAACCGATAATGATGGCATTAGAAGCACCTGCAAGGTTAACATCGGACTCATTGATGTTACCAACACCGCCGTGGATTACACGAACAACAACTTCCTCATTTGAAAGTTTAACCAGACTCTGCTTAACAGCCTCAACAGAACCCATAACGTCAGCCTTGATGATAAGGTTAAGTTCCTTAACATTACCGGCCTCAATCTGTGAGAACAATCCGTCAAGGCTAAGTCTTGCCTTTGTCTCAGAAATCTTCTGCTCCTTGCTCTGAGCGATGAAAGCTTCAGCAATATTTCTGGCTTCCTTCTCATCAGCAACAGCCATCATGATCTCACCTGCATTAGGCACTTCATCAAGGCCCTGAATCTCAACAGGAGTTGAAGGAGTAGCAATCTTAACACGTCTGCCGTTGTCATCGATCATAGCACGGATACGGCCGTGAGATGCACCGATAGCAACATAATCACCTACATTAAGAGTACCCTTCTGAACAAGAACGGTAGCAATACAACCTTTACCTCTGTCACGTTCAGCCTCGATAACGATACCACGTGCCTTACGATTAGGATTAGCCTTAAGTTCAAGCACATCAGCAGTAAGCAGAACCATCTCAAGCAGAGTTTCGATACCCTCATGAGTCTTAGCTGAAACGGGAACGAATACAGTATCTCCGCCCCAGTCCTCAGCAACTAAGCCATATTCTGTAAGCTCCTGCTTAACTCTTTCAATATTTGCACCGGGCTTATCAATCTTGTTGACAGCCACGATAATAGAAACATTTGCAGCCTTAGCATGGTTAATAGCCTCAATAGTCTGGGGCATAACACCATCATCGGCAGCTACTACAAGGATAGCGATATCAGTGGACTTAGCACCACGCATACGCATTGAAGTAAATGCCTCATGACCGGGAGTATCAAGGAAGGTGATCTTCTCACCATTGATCTCAACCATGTAAGCACCGATATGCTGTGTAATACCACCTGCCTCACGAGCAGTAACGTTAGTTGAACGGATAGCGTCAAGCAGTGAAGTCTTACCATGGTCAACGTGACCCATAACGCAGACAACGGGAGGACGCTTAACTAAGGTCTCGGGATCTTCCTCAGTCTCCTTTAAGAGCTCCTCGATGATGTTAACCTTAGCTTCCTTTTCACACATAATCTCATAATCCAGAGCAATTTCTTCTGCTTCTTCAAAAGTAATCTCTGAATTCTGATTGATCATCTTACCTGCAAGGAAGAGTTTCTTAACGATAGCGCCTGCATTCTGCTTCATCTTATCAGCAAGCTCTTTGATGGTTATAACCTCAGGAATGGTAATAACCTTGATATCCTCTTCCTCTTTTACAACCTGCTTAACAGGCTTCTGGAAAGCACCTTTACGATTAGGATCCTTCTTTAAGTTCTGCATCTCATCATCGTAATCGCGCTTATCCTTTTTATCCTTACCTTTATTCTTAAGTTTTCCGGCACGGTCATTCTTACCGATCTGTGTGCCGAGATCACTCTTTAACTGGCTGTCGGGGCTGGGCTTGGAAGGACGCTTTGAAGGGAATGTACGCCTTGTATCGTCATCCTTGTCCTTATCACCGAATCCTCCGGGGCCACCCATACCGGGTCTGCGGTCACCGGGTCTGCCACCCTGGTTCCTGTCACCGAAAGGACGCTGACCCTGAGGTCTGTCTCCGGGTCTGCCGTCAGGTCTGCCACCCTGCATAGGACGATGGTCTCCACGTCTGTCGGGAGCACCCTGTCCGTCTCTCATAGGTCTGTCAGGTCTGCCGTCGGGTCTGCCGTCACGCATAGGACGGCCGTTTCTGTCACCGCCCATAGGACGTCTGTCGCCGCGGTCGCCACGATCTCCGCGATCACCACGGTCACCTCTGTCACCACGGTCACCCCTGTCACCACGGTCAGGTCTGTCGCCTCTGTCAGATCTGTTCTGATGTTGCTGCTGAGCACGTCTTTCCTTCATCTGCTGTTCCTTATCCTTGGCAGCAGCAAGGCTTTCAAAGATATTTCCTACGATCTTAGGCTGAGGGCCTTCGTCCTTAGGCTCTTCCTTTACAACAGGCTCTGTAGCTGTTACAGGTGCTGAAGTCTCGGTCTTAACCTGCTCTACGTTTTCCTTGATCTCTGTATCTACAGTCTTTTCAGGTATATTCAGTTCTATTGCTTCCTTTTCGGGAGCTTTTGTTTCTGCCTGTTCCTTTTTGGGAGCAGGGGCAGGTCTTTTCTGCAGAGGTGAACCGTCAAGTTTAACTATTTTTCCATTAGGACCCATTTTTAAAGGCAGGGCCTTTCCGTCCATAGCAACAAGTCTGCCATCCTTTGCTATCCAGTAAGGAGTCTCTTTTCCATCCTTACCGATAAGCTTGCCGGCAGGTACACGCTGCTGCTTTGGAGCGCCTTTCTTTTCACTGTTTTCAGGATGTCTTACCACTGAAGGAGCAGCAGCCTTTTCTTCAGGCTTTGAATCTGCTTTAACCTCGGTCTTAGACTCTTCCTTGGTCTCTGCCTTAGGCTCAGTTTTTTCTTCAACCTTGGGCTCAACCTTAGTCTCGGTCTTAGGCTCAGGCTTTACTTCCTTCTGAGGCTTTTTCTCTCCCTTGTTTTTATAATGATTTCTTACAAGCTCTGCCTCGTTTTCTTCAAGACCGCTTGAATGACTTTTACCTTCAATACCGTTTTCACTAAGTAAATTGATGATATCAGTATTCAATGATTTTGAATCCTTAGCGAGACCGCTTTCTACTAACTCTCTTGCCAGTTCATAAATCCTCATTTTGGCCATTCTGCAAATTTCCTCCACGTTATATAACAATTATGTTTCTGATTTTAAATCTATTTTTGAAATGATCTTATCTGCAAGTCCTTTATTTGTTATTGCAAGTGATGCTCTGAATTCACATCCTATAGACAATCCAAGATTATCCTTATCGCCAAACTCACGATAATCGACCTGATAAAAATCTGTCATGTTCCTGAATTTCTTTTTGGTATTGTCAGAAGAATCACCGGCAACAATTACCAGACAAGCAGCACCGCTTTTAACGGTCTTTTCTGTCATAAACTCTCCGGCCTTTACATATCCCGCCTTTTGGCAGAGACCGATGAGCGAATAAATCTGTTTTTCATCCTTATTCATTAGGCCACTCATATTCTTCCTTTAATGTGGTAAAAACTTCTGCCGGAACCGGAGTCTTTAAAGACCTCTCAAGTCCCTTATGCTTTATAGCTTTTTCAAGGCAGCTAAGCTTTTTGCAAAGATATGCGCCTCGTCCGTTCTTTTTTCCGGTGTCATCCACTGTGATACTGCCTTCGGGAGTAAGAAGCACTCTTAACAGTTCCTTTTTAGGCTTCATCTCTCCGCAACCCGTGCATTTTCTCAGCGGAATCTTTCTAACGGTGTTAGCCATTTATGTCTCCTCGTAATAGTAGTACTCATCCTCGTCACCGGCCTGTGACTCAGGCTTGATATCGATCTTGTATCCGGTAAGTCTTGCTGCAAGTCTTGCATTCTGTCCTTCCTTACCGATTGCAAGTGATAACTGATAATCGGGAACAATAACTCTTGCCCATTTCTCCTCGGGATATGCTTCAACCGAGATAACCTTTGCAGGGCTGAGTGCGTTTTCAATAAGTACTGCGGGATCATCACTCCAATTGATGATGTCAATCTTTTCACCGCAAAGCTCATCTACGATTGCATTTACTCTTGCACCGTTAAGACCTACACATGCACCTACGGGATCAACCTCGGGATCTGATGAATAAACAGCCATCTTTGTTCTGTAGCCTGCTTCTCTTGCGATGGACTTGATCTCTACGATACCGTCACTCACTTCGGTAACTTCCTCTTCAAAAAGACGCTTAACCAGCTCTTTGTTGCTTCTTGAAACTGTGATCCTCGGTCCTCTTGTTGTTTCCTTTACTTCGAGAACATAAACCTTGATACGTGAGTTGATCTTGAAATGCTCTGTAGGTATCTGCTCATTCTCAGGAAGGATAGCATCTGTCTTTCCAAGGTTAACGGTAATATTTCTGCCGTTGAAATGCTGTACAAGTCCTGTAACGATCTCGTGCTCACGGGTAATGAACTGATTGTAGATTACCTTTCTTTCTTCCTCTCTGATCTTCTGTACTACGGCCTGCTTAGCCTTCTGTGCAGAAATTCTCATGAAGTTCTTAGGTGTAACTACGATATTTACAACATCACCGATATCAAGCTTCTTCTTAGGAAAGTTTTTCTTTGCTTCATCAAGTGTGATCTCTGTAAGAGAATTTGTTACCTCTTCAACGATGGTCTTCTCAGCGAAAACATCGATATTTCCGTTTTCTCTGTTGATGTTTACCTTGATGTTATTAACTGCAACACTGTTGTCTTTTCCAAACTCGTTCTTGCAAGCTGCAAGTAAAGAGTTCTCTATTGCCTCAAATAATACTTCCTTGCTGATGTCCTTTTCCTTTTCAATCTGATTTAATGCCTCAATCAGTTCTTTGTTACCGCTACTCATTTTTTCTGTTATCCTCCTTTATATTTGGTGAACGATGTACAAAATTTGTTGTTACTCCATCCTTGCGTGATGGAGCCGTGTCGACGCTTCTTCGAAGCATCGACCTATTACCAATCAACGTGCAAATTTATCTTTGAGATGGACGAAGCTTCAAGTTCCATATCCTTGCCGTCGACATCAAATACGAAGTGTCCGTTGTCATAGGACTTTAAGACACCTGTAAATTCTTTTACCTTGTCGATGGCTTTGTAAAGTCTCACATCCACCTTTTGACCAATGTTACTTAAATAATGCTTTTCTTTCTTTAGCTGCCTGCCAAGTCCGGGAGAGCTTACCTCCAGGATGTAAGCATTGGGGATAAAGTCTTCTTTATCCAGTTCTTCTTCCAGCCTGCGGCTTACCTTTTCACAGTCATCGATTGCGATGCCGCCTTCTTTGTCGATATATGCCCTCAGGTAATAATCAGCACCTTCCTTCACATACTCGACATCAACCAGGGTAAATCCGAAGCCGGAAACGATTGGCTCGAGGAGCCGTTCTGTTCTTTCTTCGTAGTTTTCTTTCATGTAATGATCCTTTATAGCCTTTAATAACTCCATCGTTTCACGATGAAGCCGGGTCGACGCTCCTAAAGAGCATCGACATATAACATACAACAAATGAGAGTGGACTGACGCCCACTCTCTACTTTAACTATATGCAACAATGAAACAATATCACATTTCAATATCAAATGCAATAGAAATTTTAAAATTTTTATAAATTTTTTCAATTTCTATCGGTTAATCAGCATATACCGACTTTTTCAGTACACCGATATAGGGTAAATTCCTGTAATATCCGGCATAATCGAGGCCATATCCCACTACAAACTGGTTTTCAATCTTGAAACCAAAGTAGTCGGTATCGAGATCTCTCGGATGACATTCATACTTATTGAGTAAAGCTACTGTCTTAACGGATTTAACATCACGCTCGGCCAAGAGCTCTTTTAGATACTTTAAAGTAAGACCGGTATCCACAATATCTTCAACGATGATTACATCTTTTCCCTTAAGGTCATTATCAAAATCCTTTTTAAAGGAAACCTTACCGGATGATTTAGCTGCCTGTCCGTAACTGGAAACCGAAATAAAATCAAACAGCATATGTCCGTTAAAAGCACGAACAAGATCTGTATAGAATACTGAAGCTCCTTTTAAGACACAAGCCATAACAGGTGTACTGTCCTTATAGATTTCAGAAAGCTCTTTTCCAAGCTCTGCAACTCTTTTCTTTATCTGCTCTTCAGTATATAAAATGGATTCTATATCATTTTCAGCCGTAGTAATATGCACGTTTAGCCTCCATCAGAACTTGTTATCATAATAAGCTTCACCGCCGGTTGCGATAACTACGCACTCATCATCTTCCATGTCGTTAAGCATCTCGGTATATAACGTACCGGCTATCTTGGACTTCGTCTCATTAACCTGCTGAGCCACATATTCCATGGTATCTCTTTCCTTGCTGCCCATGTATACCTGCATCGAACAGTTCCTGATGATTGTAGGATAATCCTTGTACATATCACGAAGATCGTTAATGGATCTCATGATAAGTGAACAGGAGACATCATACTTCTTTGCACTCATAAGGATTCTCGGGAAATCAAAGATGACACCGTTATCTGCGAAATCACTCATCATGCAGTGTACGGGATAGTACAGAGGCTGTCTTGCTGCCTTCTTAAACAGTGATGAGAAAATCTGTGAGTAGATAAGTGCCGGGAACTCTGAGTTAACACCTGTATTGGGACGAACCAGGAACAGGATACGCTTTGAATCACCGAGCTTATCAAGCTCTACTGAATCAAGGTCGCCTGAACGGTCGATAACGCCTGCACATATAGCATTAATGATCTTAAGTACCGAATCACGAATCTCAATCTTGTCTGAACCAACCATAACTCTGAAGTTATCATACTTCTGTAGGCAGGGATCCTCTGGATTGGTTGTGTCAACTTCAAGGAAACGTCTGTCCAGATCGTCTGCAGGCTTAATCTTCCAGTTGTCACCGTTATCTCCGAATCCTCCGTACTCCATCTCGGTAAGCATCTGCTTTACCATCTTGAAGTTGCGGTTGCCTTCCTCAGCATAGTTCTTAGCATATGCGATAAGTGCCTCAAGGAGCATCTTCTTTTCACTAAGTGTGATAACGTCACTCTTATCAGCTGCAAGAAGTGAGTTTACTACATCTGTAATATCACTGTCATCATGTATATATATGAAAGGATTGTAATAATCACTTCTCTCAGGATCCAGACTGTTGATAACCTTTAATGTGTAGCCTGAACTCTTGAACAAGCTGTTAAGATCATTATAAAGAAGACCAGCCTTATCTGTTACTACATAACTGCAGTTTCTCTGTAAGATATTGGGCTTAACATAAAGCTTTGTCTTACCGGCACCTGCACTACCAATAACTATAACATTATTATTATAACTATTATTTTCACTGTAACGTGTAAGTCTCAGTCTTACGCTCTCTGAAAGGATAAAATCATTCTGTTCAAGCTCACGCTTTACTGCCAGATGGGAATAACTCTTGTTAAATGATTTAATATTTCCCCATTTTAAATCCTCAAGACCTTTTACTCGTGCCATAATATCAACTCCCCCCGCGATAGAAATTTAAGAAAATCCGTTTTCTTCTTCTGTCAATATTATAATACACAATAATTGTCAATTCGTAACCATTAAATTTTTAACATTTATTACGGACATTTTTAAACAAAACAAAAGCCCGATTAAAAATCGGGCCAAAGTATCATATTTAATTTTGAAACATACTGTAATTATTTTACATTTGATACAGAAATAATATGAGGATTTACTGTATCATACCAGTAAAGGTATCCTGTCATATCGATCTTGTCGCCAACCTTAAGGTTCTTAACTGCCTTGTATACATCAGAATCCTTATCTCTTAAGTAAGACTCTACTGTGAAGCTGTAGGTATTTCCGTTAAGCTCTACATTGAAGTAAAGGTCGTCACCGTCCTGGCCGCTGCCGTTCCACTTGTAAAGGAAAGCTACCTCGTTACCGTCAGCATCTGTGCTGGGAGCAACTGTCATACCCTTGAACTCAACGAATCTGTTCTGATACTTAACGATATCTTCGGTACCAAGGATGTTTGTAACATCTGTTGCAGGAGCGATGTAGTTGCCATCAAGGATCTCAAATGTTCCGTCTGCGATCTCTTTCTCGCCCTGGAAATCAGCCTTGAAACCTTTAATTCTGATTTTCTGTCCCTTAACGAGCTTTGCGTAATCTTCCTCGCTACAAGCCATCTCATATACGAAGTAAGCACCTTCGTTATCCTGTGTATAAATGGTAGCCTTGTTATCCCACCATGACTGCTTGTCCTGTACGAATGTCTCAACAGTTACAGGATCATCAACCTTTGCTGCATCATACTCAGCATAAGTCATAACGCCCTCTGACTTTGTAAAGTCAACCTGAGGTGCTTCGGGAGTAACCTCATTCTTATCGTTGTTTGTGGCAGGTACAGCAGGTGTATTTTCCTTCTTGTCACAAGCAGCAACAGACATTACCATAACCAATGCCAGAAGCAATGCTATTAACTTTTTCATCTCTTTTTCATCCTCTCTTTGTAAAGATTTGTGTTTTTTTAAACAAACATCATTATACAATTATTTTTTTTTAATTCAATACCTTTTTGATAAAATCTCTACTTTATATAAAAAACACAAGAAAATACATCATTTTTTATACATCTTTTCATGATAGTGTGACACACTCAATCTTAATTCTTAGATTTCCTTAAAATAACATCACGCACTGCGAATCCTATGATTCCAACCCATGCAAGTATCAATACTATGATAAGTGCTTTAGCCTGTCCCGGCAAAGGACCTAAATCCTTTGTAGTGGACTCTCCCACTGTAGATATCTGGTCCAGGTGATACAGCGACATCATATCGTCAAACAATGTAGTCATAAAGGCATCGTCCACTGTCTGTTTACGTCTGACAGCCTTTGCGGTATTCTCTATCATCTGACCCGCTGCATCTCTCAGTGAAGCTGATCCGTTAAATACAGGTGTCACAAAGGTGTTTTCCCTGTTTTCCATCAGCATCTTTGCTGCATTTATCTTTACATCATAATATAGGGAGTTGTCCTCACCTATTCTACTGATGTAGTCAAGGTATTCATCCGACTCTGAAGCCTTTGTAGTGACAGGTATGTATCCTTCAGTCTGTGAATAAGCTATCTGGGTCTCATTGGTAAGTAAAAACTGCGCGAACAGCCATGAAGCCAATACCACATCCGGATCCTGTTTATTAAATATACAAACAGAAGGTCCCTGGGATATCATCTGAGGATTATTTACATCAAACTGAGGAATGGGTCTGACTACTGTTTCAAATTCAACTATCTTATCTTCGCTGATATCGGATAAAGGAGCCTTTGAACCCATCCAGGATGCACCTGCAGTTGAATCTATAGCAAAGAGGCACTGTCCCGCATTTAAGAAGTTCCCGGGATAACTTGATATCTTAAATGTTGAAAATGCATAACTGCCTGCATGTTCACCAACTGTTTTAAGAATTTCCTTTGTGGTATCATTAAATATAAGTATATTACCGTTATCATCTGAATAACCTGCATTCAACTGCTTGAGCATAGTGATCATCATGTTATCAGTGGATTTATAAATGAAAGGTATCATGGTTTTCTGGCCGTTTACCAGATAGTTATCATCAGCATCCTTTTTAGTTGCTTCTTCAGATACTTTCCATACAAAATCCCATGTGACTATATCGGGTATCTCATAACCCATGCGTTCAACATAAGTTTTATTAATATACAGAGCTTCTGTAGAGCGCATAAACGGTAAAGCATAGTACTTTTCACCTATACGGCACTCATTTAAGAAAGAAGGCACAATCTCAGACTCTGCAGGTCCGTCAAACTTTAACTCCGTACCGCCGAGACCATACTTTGGATCCTTCATCAGATCATCCAGCTTTACCACTGTATCACTGCCCGTCAGATATGTCGCTATATGATCCGGATATGTGATGCAGACATTCGGAGTTGTATTGGTTGATATATTGGTTATTACATCGTTATAAATCTTACCATAGTCCGTATACAGTCTGATATTAACCTTTACGTTTGGATAAAGCTTATTGAAATCTGTAGCAGCCTTTTCATATATCCTGCTCTGGGTAACATTGGTATCGTTTTTTGCCCAGAAGGTAAGCTCTATCTGCTTGTTTTCGTTAAAGGTTTCGGGTATCTCAAATACACCGGAACTCTTTTTTCCATGGCAACCGGTAAGCAATGAAATAAAAAGACATATTATTAATATGAAAGAAATTTTTCTCATTATCATTTATTTACTCTATTCTAAACTATTCAAGTTTATGATAATTATTATCCTTTTGTTCCGCTCTTCTGTACACCCGCCATTATCTGCTTTCTGAATACAAGGAACAGAATAATCAACGGTACAGAAATAACTACAACCGCAGCCATCATGGCGGGGATATTTTCACGGCCGAAACCGTTTTCACGGATCTCCTGGATGCCGTTCGATACCAGATAATAGTTAGGATTATCTGTGATAAGTCTGGGCCATACGAAGTTGTTCCAGCATTCTATGACTTTCAATATAGTAATGGTTATCATCGTCGGCTTGCATATCGGTATCATAACTCTTATCAGATATTTGAAATCCGATGTACCGTCCACCTTTGCCGCTTTGTACAGATTTTCGGGTATCTGCTCAAAATTCTCTTTTAACAAATAAATATAGAAAATCGAGGTAATAGACGGCAATACAAGTCCTGTGAATGAATTTCTGAGCCCCATATTTGTGATTGTCACAAAATTTGTGATAATGATAAGTTCGTTAGGAATCATCATCAGTGATAAGAATATGGTAAATACTATATTCTTTCCTCTGAACTCGAGCCTGGCAAATGCAAAGGCCGCCAGAGTGATAACAATCAGCATGATCACTGTGGTAACTACTGCAAATACTATGGTGTTAAAGAAATATCTTCCCAGATTAACCGAAGTAAATGCCGATCTGTAGTTTTCAAGTGTCGGATTGCTGGCAATAAACTTCGGAACATATTCGGAGTTGTAGGCGCTGTAGCTCTTTACTGATGAAAGTATCATCCAGTAAAACGGGAAAAGAACGATCAGTCCCCAGAAACTCAAGAACAGGTATTTCAATATATTTAATATAATGGTAGATGTTTTTCTTGAGCCCATGCGTTACACCCCCTTTACCACGCTCTTTTTACTAACCATAAGGTTGATACATGTTATGGTGAGCACGATGCAGAAAAGTATAAGTGCGGCAGCTGCAGCATAAGAAGGATATCCACCGCTGTTACCATAGAGCATGTCGTAAATATAACCTACTATGGTATTCATGCCTGCAGCATTAAGATCTGTACCGAAAAGAGCTACAGCATCACTGTATGCTTTAAATGCCCCGATAAAGCCCGTGATAATAAGATAAAAGATCATAGGCGATATCATAGGCAGAGTAATCTTAGTAAATACTCTCCATCTCGGAGTTGAATCAATCTTAGCAGCCTTATAATAGTCATCCTTTACACTCGCAAGCGCACCTGTGAGAATAAGTATCTTAAAAGGCATAACTATCCAAACGGTATAAATACACAATACCAGCATCTTTGCCCAATAAGGTCCGTCAATAAAATCGACGGAATCACCTTCAAAGAAGTTGATGAGCATATTTATCATACCGTCAGAATATGCGGTCTTTTTGAACAGTATCATAAATACCAGACCGACTGCCAGGGTATTTGTAACATAAGGCAGGAAAAATACTGTCTGGAACAGCTCTCTCAGTTTTTTAATCGAGTTTAAGGCCATCGCTATGAGGAGAGCCGTACCTGTTGACAACGGTACAGTGATAATAACCAGTATAAAAGTATTTTTAAGCGCCTGCAGGAAATATGTATCATGAAGCACATAGGAATAATTGTACCAGCCTATACCCTTATGTGTCTGCGATGCAAAATTATACCCTTCTTCAAATGAATAAATTAAAACATCTATCAAAGGATATATCATAAATACACCAAGAAATATTATGGCAGGAAGCAAATACAGCCAGCCTTTCAAATTCTTTTTCATAATTTTTCCTGCCTCCCGAAGTAGATCCTTTCACCGGTCTCAAAATTGAACAGGAATGTCTTCATCGGCTTGACATTGAACTTAACCTTTTCCATTTCAGGAAATACCCTGGTTTCGGCACTGACTATAGAACGTATCTCCACATTCTCACAGTTTTCATGGGTTGAAACAATCGTAGTATCCCTTCCCATTACTTCAAGTCCTTTTAGTTTAAGTTCCAATGCTCCATTATCATCTAAGATAAAGCCTTCAGGCCTTATACCTACATATACCTGTTGATCCTTTATCTTTTTTGCCTCTAATACAGCGCTGTTACCAATATAGATCATATTGTTCTTGACTTCACCCTTAAATACATTGATCGGAGGTGTACCCAGAAATTTTGCAACAAACAGATTTGTCGGATCATCATATACATCCTGCGGCTTACCTATCTGATGTACCACTCCGTCCTTCATAACTACAATTATATCTGAAATGCTCATCGCTTCTTCCTGATCATGTGTTACAAAGATGGTGGTTACCTTAGTCTCACGCTGTATACGCCTGATCTCCTCACGAGTCTGAAGTCTGAGTCTGGCATCCAGGTTTGATAATGGTTCGTCAAGCAGCAAAACCTTGGGACTTTTTACCAAAGCTCTTGCTATAGCCACTCTTTGCTGCTGACCGCCGGAAAGTTCATTGGGCTTACGCTCCATAAGCATATCTATCTGTACCAGCTTTGCTGCTTCAAGTACCTTTTCGTTCATTACTTCCTTTGATAACTTCTTATCGCCCTTGAAGTTTTGCAGAGGAAACATAATGTTTTCCCTGACAGTAAGATGCGGGTAAAGCGCATAATTCTGAAAAACAAGGCCGACCCCCCTGTCCTCAGGAGCCATATTTGTCACATCTGTATCACCAAAGAAAACCTTACCCGAGGTAGGCTTTTCAAGTCCGGATATAAGATTAAGCGTGGTACTCTTACCGCATCCTGAGGGTCCGAGCAGTCCAACCAATGTACCGTCCGGTATCTCGAATGTAAAATTATCTACAGCTACAACCTC
>JAEEGJ010015328.1_pt1 | contig 17913 bp, 16 predicted proteins | sample 8958761 | NCBI WGS metagenome assembly JAEEGJ01 (sample SAMN16246546, study PRJNA631951) | gut metagenome | biome: gut microbiome; feature: rumen; material: RS-attached | host: Bos | place: Iran: Karaj | collected 2018-10
ATCTCACCAGCCTGATAGGCCAGACGAGCCTCTTCGAGAGCCCGCTGCATATAGAATTCGTCTTTTTTCTGTTGTTCTTGCTCAATCATGCTGCAAAATTATAAAATAATTATGAATTATGAATTATGAATTATGAATTATTTCGTATCTTTGCAAACGAATAATGGAATTTCAGATTATACATATCGATGAGACGGACTCCACCAATTGCTGGTTGCGCAATAACCCGTCCTTATTTGGCAATAACCCTGCCTTATTGAACAATAACCCTGCCTTATTGGAAAATAATGCTCGCTTATTGAGAGAAGGTGATTGTTTAGTGGTTGTGGCGGAATACCAGACGGCAGGAAAGGGCTGTGGCACGAACTCGTGGGAGAGTGAGCGAGGGAAGAATCTGACGTTCTCGATACTGATCCATCCGGAGGAGATTCCTGCCAATGAGCAATTCCATATCACGGAGGTGGTATCCGTCGCCCTTTGTGAGACTTTGGAACCCTATATTAATAATAAGGTGGAGATCAAGTGGCCGAACGATATCTATGTGGGTGATCGGAAGATCTGTGGCATATTGATAGAGAACCGTCTGCAGGGCTCTGTAATTAAGGACTCCATCATCGGCATCGGACTGAACGTGAACCAGACAGAGTTCAGGAGCGATGCTCCTAATCCCGTTTCCCTCTATCAGTTATTGAGCCAGGAAACTGATCGTGATACGTTGTTGAACCAATTTCTCGAGACCTTTAAACGGGTGATGCAACAGAGGACAAGTGGTGCTGAGTATCGGAAGAGGCTCTATAGAAAGGGAATAGAGGCGCTCTACGAGGATCAGAGCGGGCGGTTTACCGCAAGGCTCAAGGATGTACAGCCTAATGGCAGGCTTGTTCTTCAGGACGAAATGGGACGGGAGCGGATTTATGCGTTTAAAGAGGTGAAATTTATTGTTTAGAGTTTATAGATTATGGCAAGATTTAAAAGAATTCTATTGAAGTTGTCGGGCGAAAGCCTGATGGGAAAGCAGGGACACGGTATCGACCCTGAGCGTTTGAGTGACTATGCCCGTCAGATTAAGGAAGTCTCGGAGATGGGTGTGCAGATTGGTATCGTGATTGGTGGCGGTAACATCTTCCGCGGTCTGAGTGGTGCCAAGAAAGGCTTCGACCGTGTGAAGGGCGACCAGATGGGTATGTGTGCTACCGTGATCAACTCACTGGCCTTGAGTAGTGCTCTTGATGCCGAAGGTGTGAAGAACAAGGTGTTAACGGCTATCCGCATGGAGCCTATCGGTGAGTTCTACAGCAAGTGGAAGGCCATCGAGGCCATGGAGGCCGGTTATGTGTGCATCTTCTCAGCAGGTACAGGACAGCCTTATTTCACCACAGATACCGGATCCAGTCTGCGTGGTGTTGAGATCGAGGCCGATGTGATGCTGAAGGGTACCCGTGTGGACGGTGTCTATACAGCAGACCCTGAGAAAGATCCTACAGCAACGAAGTTCGAGGAAATCTCGTATCAGGAGGTGCTCAATCGCGGCCTGAAGGTGATGGACCTCTCGGCAGTCTGCATGTGTCAGGACAACAACCTGCCTATCTACGTCTTCAATATGGACGTAGTCGGTAACTTGAAAAAGGTGATGGATGGCGAGCCTATCGGCACACTGGTGCATCCTTAGTGTTTAGACTTCCTCAAACTCGACGTATTCGCCGTCGTCGTGATCGAAGATCTTTTTCTTCTCTTCCACCTCGCGATCGTCGATAATCGTTACACCACTACTCGTAGTCGTACTACGGGTAGTTTTTTGCTGCTCTTTCTTCTGCTTGTTGTTCTTGGAGCTGCTCGCACTCTTGAAATAGTCGTTGCCGAAGGGATTCTTATCTTGCTGTTCGCGCTGGTTCCTGATATATTCTGCACGACTGTAACGCTTGCCGCCTTTGTTGAGGATTTCCTCCTGCACATCCCTGACGCTTCTGTAGCCTTTATAGATGAAACGGAGCACCACCAATGCGATGATGACAATAAATAACAATCCAAAGATAAGAATGCCTAAGAGTCCTTTTAACATGTCTGAAAGGTTTTAGATCTGTTTGTTAGTGGCGATAGAAAGAATAACATACCATGCAATGATGGCTGCGAAACCACTTACTCCCAAAAGGAGTAGCAAAGGTATGCAGGAGAGGATGAAGATATACTTGATCTCATTGCCTTTCCAGCCCCAAGTCTTAAACTTCAGGGCGAACATGGGGATTTCGGCAATAAGCAGATAACAGCTGATGAACATGCCTGCCAGAATGAGGTAGGGGAGTGAAGAGTGAAGAGTGAAGAGTGAAGAATCGGCTGACGCCATCAAGTCATTGAGTCCTACGATGAGCGAACCCCAGAAGAGGGCATTGGCAGGAGTAGGTAGTCCGATGAATCCTAAGGCCTGACGCTCGTCGAGGTTGAACTTGGCCAGACGGAGTGCTGAGAAAGCAGCCATCACAAAGGCCAGGAACGGAACAAACGGCAGATGGATATGGAAAGTGCAGAGGTAGCTGAAGATGATGGCCGACGGTGCAAAACCAAAGGTGATATCATCTGCCAAAGAGTCGAGCTCCTTACCAATAGGGGAGGAAACATGGAGCAGACGGGCCACCATACCGTCGAAGAAATCAAACACAGCACCTATAACAATAAAAAGTAGTGCCAACTCGAAACAATTCTGGAAGGCATAATAGGTTGCGATACAGCCTGAGATAAGGTTGCAGCAGGTAATTGTATTTGGAATGTGTTTCTTAATGCTCACTATTCACTATTCATTTTCACTATTCACTTTTACCTTACGCCAGCTTGGCAATGACAGTTTGATCGCCGGTGGTGGGCTGGTTCATTGTTACGGTAGCCTTGGCAGTAAGCGGCAGATAGACATCCACACGTGAGCCCAGTTTGATAAAGCCCAGATGCTCGTCGATGTAACAATCCTCACCTTCTTTGGCGTAGGTGACGATACGACGGGCCATCGCTCCGGCAATCTGACGGACCAGGATGTCCTCACCGTCAGGTGTGGTGATCATAATGTCGGCATGTTCGTTCTCCTCGCTGGCCTTGGGCAACCAAGCCTTGTGGTAGTTGCCGTTCTGGTGGTGAACGAACTTCACCTTACCATCGACAGGGAACCAGTTGGCGTGTACGTTCAGCGGACTCATGAAAATCGAGATCATCAGTCGTTTGTCATGAAAGTATTCGTTCTCCTCGGCTTCTTCCACTACAACAATCTTTCCGTCGGCAGGAGCCACCACCAGCTTGTCCGTATCACCATTATAGTATCTGATAGGACAGCGGTAGAAGTTCAGGGCCATCAGCCAGGCGGCACCGAAAATGACGATAAAGATCCAGAAAGGAATACTTGTATTGAAGGCATACCAAAGGAGAGCACCAATTCCGACAATGGCCAGAGCACTTAATGTCAACTCATTGGTCCCCTCGCGATGAATCCTGATTTTCTTCAGTTTTTTGATTCTTTCTCCCATTAGTTATATTTCGATTGTCTTCTTTCTGGGTGCAAAGGTACATCTTTTTTACGTAAGTTACAAACTTTTCACGTTTTTCTTTTGGTATTCTCGACTTTTCGCCGTAACTTTGACCCACAAAATCGAAAAAATAGAGCAATTTGATGGAAGATTTCATACATTTGCACGTACATACATACTATTCTATCCTCGATGGACAGTCGAGTATCAAACGTCTTGTCGATAAAGCTATTGGTGATGGCATGAAGGGTATGGCCATTACGGATCATGGTGATATGTTCGGCATCAAAGAATTTCACGATATCTGTATTGGAATCAATAAGCAACGCAAGAAAGACGGTCTGGAACCTTTCAAGCCGATCTTCGGTTGTGAGATGTATGTGGCACGCCGGGGTGATAAGAGTCTTCGGGAGACGAAGGAGGACTTGGGTGGTTATCACCTCATTGTCCTGGCGAAGAACTATAATGGCTATAAGAACCTGATTAAACTGGTCAGCAACTCCTGGGTGGACGGCTTCTACAACCGTCCGCGTACGGACCGTATGGAGTTGGAGAAATACCACGAGGACTTGATTGTCTGTTCGGCTTGTATTGCCGGCGAGGTGCCTGCGAAGATCCTGAAGGGTGACATTGCCGGAGCCCGTGAGGCTATCGAGTGGCATCAGCGACTCTGGGGGGATGACTATTATCTGGAACTCCAGCGTCATGAGGTGACAGATCCGACGATTCGGGCCAATCGTGAAACCTATCCTTTACAGCAACAGGCCAATAAAGTGCTGATAGAACTTGCCAAGGAGTATGGTATTAAACTGGTGTGTACCAACGATGCCCATTTCGTGGACCGTGAGAATGCTGAAGCCCACGACCATCTGCTCTGTCTGTCGACAGGTAAGGACCTCGACGATCCCACCCGTATGCTTTATTCGAAACAGGAGTGGTTTAAGACCCGTCAGGAGATGAACGATATCTTCAGCGATGTTCCTGAGGCTCTCACCAATACTGTAGAATTATTAAATAAGGTGGAGATTTACAGTCTCGACAATGATCCCATCATGCCGTTCTTCCCCATTCCAGAGTCGTTTGGAACAGAGGAAGAGTGGCGTAAGAAGTTCACAGAGCAACAACTCTATGATGAATTCACTTCTGACGAGAATGGTGATAATCAACTTCCTCCTGAGGAAGGCGAGAAGAAAATCAAGAAGTTGGGCGGCTATGATAAAATCTATCGTATCAAGTTCGAGGCCGACTATCTGGCGAAACTGGCCTATGAAGGTGCAGAGCGGATCTATGGCAGTCCTATTCCTAAAGAAGTTGAAGAACGTGTGAAGTTTGAACTGCATATCATGAAGACGATGGGTTTCCCTGGTTACTTCTTGATTGTGCAGGACTTCATTAACTCAGCCCGCGATGAGTTGGGTGTGATGGTCGGCCCCGGACGTGGCTCTGCTGCAGGTAGTGTGGTGGCTTACTGCTTGGGCATCACGAAGATAGACCCGCTGAAGTACGACCTGCTGTTTGAGCGTTTCCTGAATCCTGACCGTATCTCGTTGCCTGATATCGATACTGACTTCGATGACGATGGGCGAGGTAAGGTGCTCAAATGGGTGGAGGATAAGTACGGTCATGAGAACTGTGCCCATATCATCACTTATGCCACGATGGCTACGAAGAATTCACTCAAGGATGTGGCCCGTGTCGAGAAAGTGCCTCTGGCCATTTCCAATGCCCTTTGCAAGGCCATTCCCGACCGTCTGCCTGACGGCCCTGATGGTAAGGCCACGAAGATGAATCTGCCCAACGCCATCAAATACGTGCCGGAATTGCGTGATGCTGAGGCCTCTAGTGATCTTGCACTCTCCAATACGATCAAGATTGCCAAGATGCTGGAGGGAACGGTCCGAGGGACAGGTATTCATGCCTGTGGCTTTATCATCTGTCGTGACCCGATATCTGATCATGTGCCTGTGTCTACGGCTGATGACCCGGACTTCAAGGGGACGAAAACCAACTGTACACAATATGACGGTCATGTGATTGAGTCGACAGGACTGATTAAGATGGACTTCTTGGGCCTGAAGACGCTCTCTGAGTTGAAGGAGGCCTGTGCCAATATCAAACGAACCAGAGGTATCGATATCGATCTCGACCATATTCCCATCGATGACCCCAAGACTTATGAACTCTATCAGCAGGGACGAACCGTAGGAACCTTCCAGTTTGAGTCGCAGGGTATGCAGAAATATCTGCGTGAGCTGAAGCCTACGGTGTTCGAGGATCTCATCGCTATGAATGCCCTCTACCGTCCGGGACCTATGAGCTATATCCCTCAGTTTATCCGTCGTAAGCATGGCGAAGAACCGATTACCTACGACATTCCCATCATGGAGAAATACCTGAAGGATACCTATGGTATCACGGTGTATCAGGAGCAGGTGATGTTGCTTTCGCGTCTGTTGGCCGACTTCACCCGAGGCGAGAGTGATGCGCTTCGTAAGGCGATGGGTAAGAAGAAGAAGGATATCGTCGATGCGATGAAACCTAAATTCATTGAGGGCGGTAAGAAAAACGGTCATGATCCTAAGGTGCTCGAGAAGATCTGGGCTGACTGGGAGGCTTTCGCCAGCTATGCGTTCAATAAGTCGCATGCCGCCTGCTATTCCTGGGTGGCCTATCAGACGGCTTATCTCAAAGCCAACTATCCTGCAGAGTTTATGGCGGCCATCATGAGCCGACGTCGTGACCAGATTACGGAAATCACCAAACTGATGGACGAGTGTAAGCAGATGGGTATCGCGACGCTGGGTCCTGATGTGAATGAGTCGTATGAGAAGTTCGGTGTGAACCATCATGGTGAGATTCGCTTCGGACTGGGTGCCATCAAGGGTATGGGCGATTCAGCTGCGGCTGCCATCATCGAAGAACGTGAGAAGAACGGCCCCTTTAAGGATATCTATGATTTTGCCCAGCGTGTCAACTTTGCCTCCGTCAACCGTAAGGGCTTTGAGAGTCTGGCATTGAGTGGAGGCTTCGACAGCTTTGGCATACGCCGGGAGGATTATTTCGCCACTAACGCCAAGGGCGAACAGTTCCTGGATACACTGGTGCGTTACGGACAGACCTATCAGCAGGAGAAAGCCGAGATGCAGAACTCGCTCTTCGGCGCTTTCGGCGATGGGGTGGAGATCGCCCAGCCGCCTGTGCCGAAGAATGATGAACGTTGGAGTGACATCGAACGCCTGAATAAGGAGCGCGACCTTGTGGGTATCTATCTCTCCGCCCATCCGCTGGATGAGTATAAGATTGTGTTGGATAATCTCTGTAACACGAAATGTATCGAATTGGCAGATGTCCAGCAACTGGCAGATCGTGAGGAAGTGATTTTGGGTGGTATCGTTACTGCCGTTAAGAATGGCTTTACGAAGACAGGTAAACCTTATGGCATCGTGACTATTGAGGATTTTGAAGGTTCTGGTGAACTGCCACTTTTCGGAGAGGAATGGGGACAGAATATGGGTATGTTCTCTATTGGCGCCTCTGTCTATGTGACAGGCAAGATAAAACCGCGCTATCAGTATAAGGAAGATGGCCCGCTGGATCTGAAGGTGACTCACGTGGAGTTTCTTCAGACTGTCAAGGAGAAGTCCGTTGACCGTATCACGATTACCTTGGTTACCGATATGCTTGACGAGCAGATTGTGGCCGAACTCAACGAAATCATCGATGAGAGTCCTGGCCGTACCAAACTGTTCTTCCTGCTTCGCGACTCATTAGGCAAGAATCGCGTGTTGCTCAGGAGTAAGAACCGTACTGTCGATGTGCGTCACACGCTGATTGATTTCATTGAACGGCATGAACCGATGGACTATAAGATCAATTAGACATTGGCATGGTATTTGCATGACATAGAATGAAGAGATAATCATATAGTATAAACCCCGAAAAAACAAATCATTATGGAAGTAACAATCACAAGTGAGAATTTCAAGAGTCTGAAGAATGGCGATCAGCCGTTAGTTGTTGATTTCTGGGCTACATGGTGTGGTCCCTGCCGTATGGTGGCACCTATCATCACCAAACTCGCAGAGAAGTATGACGGAAAGGTCGTCATTGGCAAGTGCGATGTGGAGGAGAACGAGGAACTGGCATCTGAGTTCGGTATCCGTAATATTCCCACCATCCTCCTTTTCAAGAACGGAGATGTGATCGAGAAGATTGTAGGCGCTCAGACTGAGGCGAAGTTGGACGAGATGATCCAGAAACTGCTGTAGACCTATGGCCAGTATTGATGAGGAAATCCGCCTCGATGAGGAGGAGAACAAAAGGGAACTGGAGTATATCCGTCAGATATTGCCCGTCAATCCGAATTATCACTACAGCAACTCCGATATTCTCTGGATACTCGACGCTATCGTCGAATATTACTATACCAGTGGCGTTCTGGAGAGTGAGAGCGATGAGGTGGATATTGATATGGATGCCGTCGCGGAATATGTCTGTAATCTGGCTAAAGAATCAAACGTCAGCCAGTCCTTCGATCCTGCGGATGTCGTACTGATGGTAGAAGCTGATCTGGATTTTCAGGAACAGAACCTTACCTAAACAATAATCCCTGGCCGAGCAAGCCAGGGATTGTTGTTATAGCTTCACGCTGCGTGTGCCGTCGGCATTCTCTTCGATGGTCACTTTTACAGCATCCTCGGGCAATACTTCTTCAATCAGTTCCGGCCATTCAATGAAACAGAGCGAGCCGCTGTAGAAATAGTCCTCAAAGCCCATGTCATAGACTTCTTCTAACTTTTTGATGCGATAGAAGTCAAAGTGAAAGATCGAGTCGTTTGGCGTAAGGAGTGAGGATTGGGAGGTGTATTCGTTGACGATGGCGAAGGTGGGACTTGTAATGACGTCTTCTACGCCCAGTTCCTCACAAATGGCCTTAATGAAGGTCGTCTTTCCTGCGCCCATCTTGCCGTAGAAGGCAAATACGCGATGGTCGCCGATGTTCTCGATAAACTGCCTTGCAGCTTCTCGGATGTTATCAAGGTTGCTGATTCTTATTTCCATTGTATATTATCTTTTCTTTCCTGTCATTGTTATCAGTGGTATAATCATCTCTTCCATCGAGATACCACCGTGCTGGAAGGTATTACGATAGTACGAGACGTAATAGTTGTAGTTGTTGGGGTAGGCGAAGAAGGCATCGCCTGTGGCAAAGACGTAACTCGTCGATAGGTTGGGCGCTGGCAGCAGGGCCTTGCGGGGCTCCTTGATGGTAAAGAGGTTCTTGTCATCGTAAGCCAGGTTCTTGCCGAGTTTGTAGCGCAGGTTGGTGTTGGTGTTCCTGTCGCCAACAATCTTGACGGGTTCCGTACAACGTATACTGCCGTGATCGGTGGTGACGATGACCTTGTAGTCTGTCTGAGCCAGTTGTTTGAAGAAGTCAGCAATGACGGAGTGACGGAACCAGGAGAGGGTGATGGAGCGATAGGCACTTTCGCTGTTGGCCAGCTCTCGCACCATCCGGGACTCTGTCCTCGCATGACTCAGCATGTCGATGAAATTGAAGACCATCACATTCAGGTCGTTCTTGCAGAGTTGGTTGAACTGCTGCATCATCTTGTCGGCCTCGATGGAGGTGTTCACTTTGTGATAGCTGAAGGTGTTCTTCTTCCTGTAACGTTCCAACTGCGTCTGGATCAGAGGCTCTTCGTTCAGGTTCTTGCCTTCTTCCTCGTCCTCGTCCACCCAGAGGTCAGGAAACATCTCCACGATTTTATCGGGCATCAGACCTGAGAAGATGGCGTTGCGGGCATATTGCGTGGCGGTGGGCAGGATGCTGCAGTAGAGCTCTTCTTCTATCTCAAACTGGTCGCCAATCTCCTGGGCGAGCATGCGCCACTGGTCGTAACGGAAATTGTCGAGCACCACAAGCATCACCTTCTGACCTTCGCCAAGCAGAGGGAAGATCTTGGTCTTGAAGAGTTCCGGCGAAAGGAGGGGTCTTTCTGCGGAGACAGGAGAAGAGAGGGCGGAGATCCAGTCCAGATAGTTCTTCTTGATGAACTTGGCAAAGCCCAGATTGGCTTCTTCTTTCTGCATCCGCAGCATCTCCGTCATATTACTGTCTGTACTGCTGAGTTCCAGTTCCCAGTGCACGAGTTTCCTGTAGATGTCTACCCAGTCCTGCCACGTCCTGCAGTCCATGATCTGCATGGCGATCTGTTGGAAGTTCTGCTGATATTGGTTCTGGGTCACCTCGGTCTCTATCTCCTTGCGATGGATGTTCTTTTTCAGCGTCAGGAGTATCTGGTTGGGGTTGACGGGCTTGATCAGATAGTCGGCAATCTTCTGTCCGATGGCCTGTTCCATAATGTTTTCTTCCTCGCTCTTGGTCACCATCACTACGGGTAGTGCCGGCTGCAGTTCTTTGATACGCTGCAGGGTTTCCAGACCGCTGAGGCCCGGCATCTGTTCATCGAGCAACACCAGGTCGAAACTACGTTCACGACAAAGGTCTATGGCATCGGTACCGTTGCTGACCGTTACCACCTCATAGTCCTTCTTCTCGAGGAACAAGATCTGCGCTTTCAACTGCTCGATCTCGTCATCCACCCATAATAAAGCGCCGTTTATCATCACTTTTCATTTTTACCAGAAGTCGTCGCCGAAGTCAAAGTCATCTACCTTTTTCTTCTGCGTCTTCTGGGGATTGGTCTTATTATCTTCTGCTTCACGCTCTTCCGTCTCCTGCGGTTCCGTGCCCAGGTCTTCTGCATCGGTCTGTTCTATCTCTGCAGGTTGTATCAGCAGTTTCTCCTGACTGATCTTCATCGGCAGGAAGGTGTCCTCGTAGAACTGCTCGTAGTCGTCGTAGCTGAATCGTGTGCCGAGCAGGGCCAGGTTGGTGGCGCTGATGATGAGGCTTCTGCACCCTTCCAGTCGCTCTGTCATGGCCTTGTCGCTATAGAGCTGACGGGCGTATTGCAGGGCTTCGTCGTAGCTGAGGAAGCCGCTGATCATCATCCTTCTGATGCCGTTGTCCTCATCAATCTGTATCTCGAAGTTCCGGACGAGGAAGTTGGTGAAGTTATACTTCGCCATCTCGTAGAGCAACTGGTTCTCGTTCACAGAGTCGGGCTCGTAGGCGAGGATGAAGAGGAAGTCCTGATGGGGGTCTGCACTCAGGGTGTCGGTGACGGTAGAGTCTTTGCTGAGTGTGATGTCTCTGCGCGACCATACATCGCCGATGTCAAACTTTCCGCCGTGCAGTCTGCGACCTTCTTGTACGCCTTTGATAATCATACCGGCCATCTCGCTGACTTCACTTTGCGGGTATTTCTCCACCACAGTCTTCAGACGGACCATACAACTGTCGGCATTGCCGTCGTTCAGATAGCTCAGACCGTCGATGAAGATGAACTTCGCGCGGTTCTCACCCAGCGGGAACCGCTCTGCCGAAAGTCGGGCGTTGCTGCGGATGATGTCGTGCCTATCGTCCTTGAAGGCCTGATAGGTGTTGGCATAGAGCGAGTCTTCGATATGTTCACCGAAACGGGCATTCTCAGCGTAGTAGGGGTCGCTCAGCAGAATGGTCCATTCACTCTCCGGGAAATGAGCCTGCAACTGTCTGAGACAACTGTCTGCCATCGTCTTGTCGCCTTGTCGGGCATATAGCAGGAAGAGGTGATACCATGCATCGTCCAGATGTTCGTAGTCGGGATAGTCTCTGGCGAGTCGGTTCAGCTGTCGCTCACAAAGTCTCATGTTCTCCAACTTGTCCTTGAAGATGATACCTGAGTGCAGCAGTCCGTCTTTGATCAGTTCGTGGGCTGCGGCCTTCTGTTCTTCGCTGAAGGGTATCTGTGCCAGATAGTATTCGCGGTTGTGAGGGTCGTTGGCCAGTGTGTCGGCAGCGATGCTGTCGTTGGGGGCATCGACTGCGAGCGAATCGGAGAACTCGGCGCTTTCAGAAGACTCTGGGTTTTCTGAATCTTCGGCACTTTGGCTGCTGCCGAAATTCACCACCGTCTGGTTCAGTCGCTGCCAGTTGTCGGCATTCTCACGCTTTCCCCATTGGCGCTGGAAGGTGCTTTTACCCTGATTCACAACGATGGGATTGTAGAAATACCATTGTCCGTTACCTTGCTGCGCATTGGGCGGCGTAGGGGTGTTCTGACGGTTCATATTGTTGTTGTTGCCGACAGCTTGGTTACGTTGTTGTATCTCTTCAGCTTCGGCTTCCTGTTGTGCCCTCAGGGCTTCTTTCTCCTTTTTCTTCAAGTCGCTGATGATACGGTCTATCACTTTCGTCACTTCGGCCTCGGGTAGGGTAGAGAGATGCAACAGCGAGTCCTGCAACTGCACGGCATCGGTATAGGGCACGAGTTCGTCGAGCACCTTCGAGCGTTTCGACAGTTCTTCGTAGTCGTCGCGCTCCTTGTCCAACAGTCCGATGGCCTCACCATAGCAGCGCTGGGCATCGTTGAATTTTTCCTTCTCCCAGTAGATGTTGCCCAAGGTCAGCAGCAGCACACCTTTCTCAATTCCGCTACGGGTGGCCTTTTCGTTACCCTTCTCGTAGGCGGCAATGGCGTTCGTGGTGTCTTTCTCCGTCAGGTAGATGTTGCCGATGGCGTAGTACACCTGGTCCAGATAGTCTTTGTTGTTATCGTTGGAGGCCATCCGCTTCAGCCTGCTGATCATCGCCTTGGCATTGCCTCGTGCCATCACCTCCGACTGTGCGATGCGGGCATTGAACTCCAGTTCGTAGGCAGGATGACAGCCCACCACCTTCTTGAAGGCGCGCTCTGCCTCTTCCCGATGTCCCAACTGTCGTTCTATCTGTCCTAGCAGGAACCACTCTCGCGCCCGCTGGTTGTTGCGCCGTTCGTGTTTGATGACTTTCTGCAGATAGTTGGCGGCCTTCTGGTATTCTCCTGTGCGCAGATAGTAGTTGGCATAGGTGTAGTCCCAGTCCTTTACGGTGCGGTAGTCTACGGAGTCGCGGCTCATATTCCGGATCACGTCTTCGGCATCGTACAACCAGTCCAGTTCCGTATAGCATTTGGCGAGCCAGGCTTTGGCGAGACCGTTCTGCAGGGGTTGTGTCTGATACAGACGGGTCATATACGAGAAGGTGGCGGCGGCCTCGTCGAAGGCGCCTTTCTGGAACTGGGCCTTACCCAACAGCATCCAGGCTTTCCAGATAAAAGGATTGTATTCGCGACGTCCTAGCCACTCCCGGTCCTTGGCCGTCTTGGTCTTGCCGCTTTTCCATTCTGGCTTGGCTTTGATGCTATGGAGCTTGATGGTCTTCTCGGCTTTCTCGATGGCCCGGTCGTACTGGCCTTTACCGATCTCACGGCTGTTCTTGTTGCCGACGGTATAGAGGGGCAGCAGCTCGGTATAGTTGTCCTTGTTGCCTTTCTCCTTCTCCAGGTTACCGTCGATGAAGGCCTGCTGACCATTGAAATAAGTGTTGTATCGTGCGTTGAATGCATGCCACCAACGCGACTTCGCATTGTTCTTCTGAGTCGAACAGGACAGGGTGAGGAAGATAGAGGAAGTTAGAAGAAGGCAGAGGAAGATAGAAGACATTAGTTTTGTTTCAGAAGTCATTTGTCTTCTATCTTCTTCTATCTTCTTTTTTCTCCCTCTTTCTACTTCTTCCATCAGACAATGGATCTTGCAATTTCCTTCCTCTGCTTCTGTGCAGGTGGAGCAGTCGTGACCCAGTTTGACATCGTCATTGCCCTTGTCAAACTTATTGGCTACTGCGGCCACAATCCCCAGCACCACGATCATCCCTATGCATACTATCGCAAACTCCATCCCCCTACAGCGGTAGCAAATTATTCACTCTTCACTTTTCACTTTTCACTTCAAAGCCACAGGCTTTGAGATCCTCCCAGAAGTGCGGATACGATTTCGTCACCACTTGCGGATTATTGATCAGAATGCTCCCCGCTTTCAGCGCATATGGTGCGAAGGCCAGGGCCATACGGTGGTCCTCGTAGGTGTCGATGCCTTGTTCCATATGGGGCTCGCAGCGTTTGCCGTTCCACAACAGTTCACTATCGTTTCTGCTCTCTATCACATAGCCCAACTTCCGCATCTCGGTCTTCAGTGCCTCGATGCGGTCGGTCTCTTTGATCTTCAGCGTCGATAGTCCCTTGAAATGGAAGTGTATCCCCATCGCGGCACAGGTTACCACGAAGGTCTGCGCCAGGTCGGGCGAGTTCACAAAGTCGTATTCCAGCTTTGGCAGACAACGACCGTTCTTCTTGATGGTCACCGTCTGGGGCTTCGTGCTCTTCTTCGACTGGAATGTGGTCTTCACGCCCAGCATACTGAAGAGGTATCTTACCACCGAGTCGCCCTGTTTCGAGCCGTCCTTCAGTCCTGTGAGTCTCACTGAGGCCTCGGTATCGTCCATCAGCGCCAGCATCTCATACCAGTAGGAGGCACCGCTCCAGTCGTTCTCTATCAGATATTCCTTACTCTTATAGGGCTTGGGCTTGATGGTGATGGTGTCGCTAGAGGTCCATTCGGCATCAGCACCAAATTCGCCCATCATCCACAGCGTCAGGTCGATGTAGGGACGTGATATCAGGTCGCCCGTCATCTGCAGTTCCAGACCGTTCTCCAGTACAGGACCGATCATCAGCAGGGCCGAGATGTACTGTGAACTCACGTTGCCTGCAATCTCCAGCCTGCCGCCTTCGAGTTTCTTACCTGTGATGCGGAGTGGGGGATAGCCTTCCTCCCCAACGTATTCAATCTGTGCGCCCAGCATACGCAGGGCATCGACGAGTATGCTGATAGGCCGATGCTTCATCCGTTCTGTGCCAGTGATGATGTGTGTGCCGCGCATCACACTCAGATAGGCAGTCATGAAACGCATGGCCGTACCTGCGGCCTTGATGTCAATCTCATCGGGCATATAACGCAGTGCATTGATGATCACTTCCGTGTCGTCACAGTCGCTGAGGTTCTGAGGCAGCAGACTGCCACCACTGAGGGCATAGATAATCAGCGCTCTGTTAGAGATGCTTTTCGAGGCTGGCAGATTGACGATGGTGTCTAGTCGCTCTGGAGCTGTAATCTTATATGTTGTCACTATTTTATTTTTTTACCTGATTTACCTTATAAATAACGTGCAAAATTACATATTATTGTTGATTCGGGCAAATATCATCTGTAAAAAAACGTTGTTTTTGAAAAAAAGTTCCCTAAAAATTTGCATATACCAAAAAATCTGTGTACTTTTGCACCCGCATTCGACAAAAAGGGTCGGTGCTAAGCTTTAAAAGGATCGGGATTTAGCGCAGTTGGTAGCGCACACGTCTGGGGGGCGCGAGGTCGCTGGTTCGAGTCCAGTAATCCCGACAGAATGAATCGCTAAGAAGTTGATAATCAACAACTTGGCGATTTTTTTATTATTCCCGTGTTTTTCCCGTGATGAGCTGATATGAGCCACTTCCCTTGTCCCTGTAGAGCCTTCATCTTAGGATACCTTACACATCTAAGGTGAGAGGATTTACCCCTAAATCATTATTCGGCAACCTGCCGAAAATAGACGGCACCTTGCTCGTTCTTCAAAGTACGGGTATCTGAATCATACTCATAGCACTCCTCCTCTGAGTCCACTCCCTTGGCTTTCATACAGATGGTATTCCCCTCGATTCTATAGGTATACTCCGTATAGTTAAGACTTCCTACCATACACCATGTTGCAGTACCGTCTGCATTCAGACTGATACGGCTCACGCTGCTCATGTTTTCATCAAGGCTGTCGTATATTCCATCCATATTGGCATAAGTCAGCTCAGAAGCTTCCTCCTGCGGCTCTGCAAGATAGTTTCGCATCGATTCCATTAAACTGGACTGAACCTCCTTGCCGTCTGAATCATTGTAGAACCTGATGATGTCGTGTACGCGCCAGTCGCCATCCTCGCGGCAGAATCTGAGCTTCTGGTGAACGGTCTGAACAGAACTGTAGAGCTTATAATCAACTAAAGCGGTGCCCTTTTCAACGTCCAACTCTTCAAACTTGATGTCGCGAGCCTCCAGATCACTCGGATTGCTATCTTGCATCATCGTCCAGTAGTCATCGTTGAAGAATCCGATTTCAGGTAGATTAGCGTCCTTCTTCTCAACCGCAGCCACTGTGTCACGCCAGGCATGACAGGCAAAGTGCTGGTCAATATCACTTGCGTTCTGTGCGGCTGTAGTATACAGTTCCTTGATAATACCGGCAATATCTTCCTTCGCCTTCACGGTCATGGAGTCTAAAGCGGTAATGTCGGCAGAACCGCGTTCCATACCCGGCCCGTCAAGTGGCTTGAAATACTTACAACCTGTAAATCCTACTGTCAAGAGCATCATGCCCAAGACAAATACATAAGCCTTTTTCATATCACTCTGCATAATCTGATAATTGTTTCTTCACACCATCACGATAGTAGAAATATCCCTTTCGTAACCTGATGGGACCGTCATAGCCCTTGCTGGCCAGTCGGTGGCTGATGGAACAGTCACCCACCAAATCGCCATTCTGGTCAAGATGGAGGAACAAACGGATCTGGTTCTCTGGAGAAAGCTCATCATCGGCCCCCTCATTCACAGTCAAGTGCTCGCCGTCGAAGGTAATCGTGGTATTATCAAAGCCATACATGCGATAGACATCACACTGTTTTGCCCTCAGTCCCTTGTCGGTCATCTCCATATCCAACAACAGTTCTGGACAGTCTTCGCCAACCCAACCCCAATCGCCTGCAAGTTTCTTTGCCTTTTCATGAGCCTCCTTGCCCTGTTTGATCACACGACGGAGAGAAGCCTTGTCATCATTACCGTCGGATGAAGGACTGAAATCGTCGATATACCAGTCACCACGTTCAAAGCACAGGGCGATAGTGTTTTCCGAATCGCTGAAATTGTGGATGATCATGTCAACGAGCGCCGTAGAGTCTGTGACTTGATAGACCTTCGTCACCTTGTAGCTCCAGTCGTCAGAGATGTCCTGTCCACATACCCAATAATCGTAGTCATAAAGGATGTCACCCGTCTCGTCACAAATAGCCAAAGCCTCCTGCATCAGAGCATAGTAACGTTCAGAACAATAGGCACTGTCAAGGTTGAAAGGGCTATAATTATAATTACGGTTTCCGTCGGCATCATAAGAAATCTTACCGACGAACTTGTAGATGGTGTCAATGCGCTGACGGATATAGGCCTCCGAATGCTTATCAACAACTGAGCCGTTGATTGAATCAACAGCCAAAGAGTCAGTATCACTTATCGCTTTTCCTGTTTTACTGCCACAAGCTAAAAATATCATGGCAGCAATTGAAAATAGAAGAATCGTCTTCATGCTACTTGGTTATTTCGCCCATTTCCTTGCGCTTCTTCTCCTTCGGTTCGTCGGCAGCATAGCCGATGGGAATCAACACCGCAGGTTCTTCGTTGTCACCGATGGCAAAGAGTTGCTTGCACTTCTCAGCATCGAAGTTGCAGACCCAGCAGGTTGCAAGTCCCTGCTCCGTAGCTGCCAGACACAAGTGCTCCACGGCAATGGCAATATCGATGTCGCCATGATGTTTGCCATCCGAGCGCACCCACTCCTCGTCGTGTAGGATGGAGCAGATGATGTACATCGGAGCGGTCGCGAACCATTCGCGGTTGTAACATTCCTGCAGCTTTGTCTTGTCGGTCTCGTTCTTGACCACACGGAACATCCACGGCTGTTTGTTTACCGCAGACGGCGCAAAGCGGACGCACTCCATCACGTAGTCCAACTTCTCCTGTTCCACACTATTCTCCTGATAGCTCCTACAGCTATACCTCTGCTTTACTAAATCTAATAATTTCATATCTTCAATCGATTGTTTTATACTTTTATGTAGAATCATGATGAGAACACTAACGATTCATAGAGCATGTCCACCAGATACTTTAATGACTTGACCCGTTAGCATTCTCGCCTGCTCACTTGCCAGAAACAGAATCGTTTCTGCAATATCTTCCGGCTGAATCAGTTTACCCATAGGAATGACTGGAAGAACAGACTGTTCTAAATCGGTGTCAATCCATCCCGTCTGAGTGGTTTCCATATCGATGCGAACATCAGGATCACAGTTCTCGTTGATGCTCAGTCCGCAACTGGTATGCTTCGTGAAGATGTTCACGATGCCTGTCTTCGGGAGTTTTGGCCGCTCGAACTTGTTCGCTTTGCTTGCAAAGAACTGGCTCACTATCTCGCTCGTCACCAAATGGAAGCCGCGACGTTTCGGCTTCAGTGTTATTTCAATTTGCTGTACCATAACGGGTGCAAAGGTACGAATAAAAATTGATATGAGGAGATTTCCCTACTTACAAATAGGGAAAAATCCACTCCATATTATTATTTTTCCTT
>JAEEGJ010015331.1_pt1 | contig 17912 bp, 14 predicted proteins | sample 8958761 | NCBI WGS metagenome assembly JAEEGJ01 (sample SAMN16246546, study PRJNA631951) | gut metagenome | biome: gut microbiome; feature: rumen; material: RS-attached | host: Bos | place: Iran: Karaj | collected 2018-10
GAGAACCGAAGGTGTCGTCCTTGAGTGAAAGGAGGAAGGTGATTCGGTCTTTGTCGATGATTTCGACGTTATTGATGCGGGCCTGGGATTCGGCGTCGCGAGACAGTTTGCCGGAGGTGATCAGGATGGCTTTTTCGGCGTGGTGGACGTGTTGGAAACTGAGGAGCCAGTCGATGCGGTTGGGCTCGATCTGGGGCATCTTTTTCGTGGCGGGAACGGCAAATACGGCATATTGGGTTCCATAGCGGGAGGCCAGCATCGATGAATAGCCGACTTCGGGATCGGAGTGCATCTCGAGGTCGCGATAACCTTGCTGCTGCAGCACCTGAACGGCGATGTCGCGGAATGCGCGGTCATCGAGAGCGACAAGTTCCGAAACCGTCTTGATGCTCGCCGGCTTGTTCGCTGGTGCAGCCAATGGCGATGGCGATGGCGCCATCTCCGACACCGCTCCTGACGCGGGCCTGCTCTCCGAAAGCCGGCGAACCTGCTCCTCCAGCAAACTCACGCGCCGCTCCAGCAAGCTCAGCCGCTCCGCCACTCCCCCATCCCTCGCTGGCGGCACCACGGCTGGCCGACGCGTCTCCGTCCCCACTGCCGGCGTCGCGGAAAAAGAGATGTTCTCCAGATCTATTCTCCCGGTAGAGGTATAATAGTCGAACACAATGGACTTTACCCGCATGTCCTTGGGGAAATCAGGGTAAAAGAGGACACAATACGCCCTTGTGCCACCGAATAGCGTATGCCCGTCCTCCACAAACCGGAGCGGATAGTCCATCATCTCGCACAGCATATGTCCCTCGTGGATGAATCCCTCGTTGTCAATTACCTTGAACTTGTCTTCCAATAAATACACACTGTCCTTCGCCCCCGGCGCCAACTCACACAGATACTCCACCACCAGCGCCCGCGTCTGATAATTGCGCATATTCGACACCGTCCCCTCCGAACAATACTTTCTTCCCTCCTCGTCTTCATCCAAACTCTCGCACTCCTTTTTGCAAAGCAGCGCCTTGTCATAGAATACACTGAGCAGACTTACCGTCAGATCATCGCCTACTTTCGTCGAGGCGAAGGGTTTTCTTTCATTGTTGGCGAGGGGGATCATATTGGATGGTTTTTTCAAAGATACAACTTTTTCGGAAACTTGGTTTCAGCAAAAAAGCAATAATGGAAAGAAGAAACGATAACTGAAATTATGTTTTTTAGATTCTACATAATCACAAATAATATATCATTTCTCATATACGTAATCCTAATACAGTCGATTACTATCAAATAATCAGAAAAATCACTAACTTTGTATAATTAAGCACCCAATAATAGACAGAAAGCATAAAATCCTATGGGATTGAAATTCATAGACCTGTTCGCCGGTCTTGGTGGATTCCATCTCGCGCTCCAGAAACTGGGGCACGAGTGTGTATTCGCCAGCGAATTAAAAGACGATCTCCAGCAGTTATATGAAATCAACTTCGGAGGTAAAGTCATTCACGGCGATATCCTCTCTTTCGAACCGAAAGATATTCCGGCTCATGACATACTGTGCGCCGGATTCCCTTGCCAGCCGTTCAGCCAGGCCGGAAAACGAGAAGGTTTCAAGGATAAAAAGGAGCGTGGCAACTTCTTCTTTACCATATGTAAAATCATCGAGTACCACCGACCCAAATACGTCCTGCTCGAAAACGTATCCAACTTGAGCGGCCATGATGGTGGAGATACGATGAAGGTTATCCTTCGAGAACTTATGGGCCTTGATTACGATGTCCCTAAACCGGAAATCCTTTCCCCTCACCAGTTCGGTATTCCTCAGCATAGACGGCGAGTGTACATCGTGGCTGCAGATAAGCGTCAGGGCGGTATCGGGGACTTCAAATATCCCAAGACGCTCAAGAAAAAGACGCATATCAAGTCTGTTCTCGACGAATCGAGCACGCAGTATATGCACCTGAAGGCCGACACTCGGTATCAGTTGGAAGTCTGGCAAGAGTTTTTGGATCTTACTCAAGAGCATGAGGGAAAGATTCCCCGTTTCCCGATATGGGCGATGGAGTTCGGCGCTGATTATCCCATTTCTCCTGCGCCAGCTTTCAATACCGCTGATAATCTTCTCGGCAAGCACGGTAAACTTGGACGTATGATTGAAGGTTGGAATCTGGAAGATTGTCTTGCCCAGCTACCGGTGTATGCACGGACGACAACAGCAAAGGAATTTCCAAAGTGGAAAGTCCGGTATATTCAGGAGAATCGAGCCTTTTATGAGCGAAACAAGGAATGGCTTGATGTATGGCTTCGGAAAGTACAGCACTTTGAAAATAGCCATCTTAAACTTGAATGGAACTGCGGACCTAAAGCGACCACGACGATGGGTGACAAGATCATACAATTCCGTGCATCCGGTATCCGTGTTAAACTTCCGAATTTCGCCCCTGCGCTGAATCTTGTTGGCACCCAGGTCCCGATTTGTCCTTGGATCAATCTTCCTCCGGAATCTTTGGCCGATGGCGAACCAGCCAAGGGTCGATATATGACGATGCGAGAAGCTGCGGCTCTCCAGTGTATGCAGGACCTCAAATTTGGAGAGGGCGATTTCCAACTCACCCAGTCTAGGGTTTATGAAGCGCTTGGAAATGCCGTTAACGTGGATGTAGTATACAGAATCGCTAAAAACCTGATCAAGTAAGATGAGCGATGTTATCATAGACAAAGTAAGTGTCAGGATAGGCTCCCAGATGTATGGGCGCTTTGAGGACCTTCCAAACACGGTGCCTCATGTCCTCGCCGAGTTTGTAGACAATGCCCTGCAGTCCTTCCGCGATAAGCGGGAGGAACTGCTGGCATTAGACCCCAACTACAAACTACGCGTCGTGATCCGTATCCTTTGGGACGAAACCGAGACAAAGATGTCCCAGCGCAAAGCCACTCAATTCATGATTGAGGATAATGCTGGCGGCATTGCGGCCAATCGTTTTGTGAATGCATTTGAGCCCGCAAACGCTCCTGATGACAATACCGGTCTTAACGAATTCGGAATGGGCCTTAAGACCGCAGCTTGCTGGCTTGGCAATAAATGGATTGTCCATACCAAAGCCCTAGGCGAGGGGGTGTCTCGCATCGTCCGATTTGACCAGAATATCGTCACTAAGAATAATCTTGAGGAAGTAGATGTAAAGACTGAGTTTGCAAAGCAAGAAGAACACTTCACGCGGATTGAGATTAGTGCCCCTACCAAGAATGTTCCCACAGAAAAAAGCCTTCAAAAGATTAAAACCGAGTTGGCCAGCATCTACAGGAATTCTCTCCGTAATCAGGAAATGGATCTCTACATTAATAACGATCCGCTTGAATTCACTGAGTATACTATTTTGAATGCGCCTTACTACAAAGACATGGAAGGGCCGTCAAAACTGTGGAAGAAAGATATTGACTTCCGGTTTGGTCCATATAAGGCAAAGGGCTTTATCGGCATTCTCAAGGAACTCAAGAGTACCCAAAACGGCCTTGTGCTATCTCGCCGTGGCCGCGTAATTATAGGAGCCGAGGAAGATGGACGCTACTTCCCGAAGAGTATCTTTGGCTCATCTCCTGGTACATTCCGCTTCAAGCGAATCTTTGGTGAACTGGAACTGGAAGGTTTCGCCGTCTCGTTTAACAAGAATGATATCCAGGACAAAGAGAATCTGGAAATGTTGATGGAGGCCCTCCGTGATGAGCTTCGTGATAAGGATTCCGATATTCTTGCTCAAGCTGACAACTATCGTGCTGACAACACCGCACGTCTTGTTAAAAAGATTGTTTCCCGCCACGATGAGGCGCCCAAGACAAAGCGCACGCCGGTTTCCATTGATACTAAGCCGATTGAAGAGAAAACCAAAGTGGCCGAGACACAGCCGGTTATTCCCGTTCCCGTGCCTGAGGAAAACATCATAAACGAGTTCAAGCAGCCGGATTTCTACGACATCAATGGCAAACTGCACCGTTTGATTGTCAAGTTTATTGACGAAGGCTCTGACCTATGCTGGCTGGGGGTGGCCAAGGATGATCCAGACGCCATTGTTTGCAATATCAACGTCAAGCACGATTTCTTCAGAGTATTTGGCGAGCCCACTGATCCCGTCATTGCCTTGCTTAAGACTCTTGCTGTGGCACGATATACGACCGAAGCCGTCAATAATAAAACAGCTATGGCCATGATGGACTTTTTCAACGAATACATAAAGAAGACCAAGGTATAGGATGGAGCAAATCATTGTAAATAAGGAAATCAAAACCAAAAATGCGAAAAAGAATGTACTGCAGGAAGTCACCTGTGGGGAATTCTTTGAAAAATTTATCAAGTACATCCGCCGCTCCGATAGCAATCCTAAAGGCCTATCCAATCCGGCTATTGCAACTTTCCGCGAGGAGGCTTGCGACGTTTTGGCGCACTGTAACCCTCACAATGCGGTAACCAACTCCGAAACCACTCATCTCGCCGTAGGTTATGTCCAAAGTGGTAAAACAATGTCGTTTACCGGTGTTACAGCCCTTGCAAAAGACAATGGCTACCGCGTCATCATCTATCTGGCCGGTACCAAAAACAATCTACTTGACCAGACCTCCAAGCGCCTCCGCAAAGACCTTATCGGGAAGAATGGAGCCAACAATGATTTTTATAAAATCCACCCTAATCCCACATTAGCAGATCTCGATGACATCATCGGCAATCTCGAATCCATAGAGAAACCGATTGTTCTAATCCCGATTCTTAAACACTACGACCACATCCTAAAGGTTCGCCAGATTGTCAACAACTCCGAGTTCAAGGAACTTATGGAGAATGAGACGGTTATCATTATTGACGATGAGGCAGACCAGGCATCCCTGAACAGCTACGGTCGTCGTAACAGCAAATACGAGGAAGATTCCAAATCTCGAACCTACGACGCCATTTTGAAACTGCGAGCCGACCTTCCTGGCAATACGTACATCCAATACACTGCTACGCCACAGGCCAACATTCTCATCAGCATGCAGGATCTCCTCTCTCCGAAGAGCCACACGCTGCTGACACCCGGTGAGGGTTATGTCGGTGGCAAACTCTTCTTCGGCAAGGGTGAAAACGGAGACTTGTACAATGGTGAACTTATAGTGGAGATTCCTGAGAAAGAAGTCTTTCACAAGAAATACAATCCACTCACTGAGATGCCAAAATCTCTCCGTGATGCTCTGATGCTTCACACTCTGGCCGTGGCAATCGTCGTAAAGTATCTAAAAGTGGATGGGGTCAATTACCTCTCGATGATGGTCCACCCGGATAATACTATCGACTGGAACAAGACCTTCTGGCTGTGGATAGACAATGAATTGAAGTCTTGGCGCCGCTTGATGGGTAAGCCAGAGGACAACTACGATAAAGTGCAGCTCCTCAAGCGCTTTGAATATCTTTACCCAAGCGCTCTTGAGTTCTACGATATTGATGAGCGTCCTTCTTTCGATGTTATCAAGCCCTTGATTGCCGAGGTACTGAAATCGAAGAAAGTGTACTTGGTCAATACTGATGCCGAAGCCCAGACTGAGATTCAGTGGGATGATTACAAGATGCACATCCTCGTGGGTGCAGAAATGCTTAACCGTGGTTTTACAGTCGAGAAGTTGGCCACCACTTATATGCCACGCTACACAAAGGGAGCAACCAATGCCGATACTATACAGCAGCGTTGCCGTTTTTTCGGCTATAAAATGGATTATATCAAATCCTGCCGAGTCTTCCTACCGGGTACGTCCATTGCGAATTACTTGAGCTATGTAAAGCACGAAGAAGAGTTGCGTGCCACGCTGGCCTCCTGCGATTCTCTTGAGGCAGCCGAACGCAAAGTCCTTCTTTCGCCTTCACTGCGCCCCACACGCGCCAATGTGTTGCCAATCTGGGTGATCAATACCAGGATGTCTGGAATGAATGCCCTGCAGGCCTTTTCCAGTAAATCGACCATCGAGAGCAATGATCAACTCGTGGCTGCATTTCTTGAAGATCACAAGGATGACTGGACTGTGCGTCAAGACACAACAATCTACCGCACTCATCGCTGGCTGAAACTCGATATTGAAGATGCCATTCAGTTCCTCACAGACTTTAATTTCAAGAACTGGCCGGATGCCCAGCGAAAAGCTGATACTATTCGCTATCTGCGCTATCTCGCGGGCGCTTCTGGGAATGATAAGGTAAAGTACGTGTATTTTTACCAGATGGCCTTCGGAGCACCCGCCATTGAACGTAATTTCGACGCCGCCGAGCGTCGTCTTGCCGCAAACACCCAAATATTTGCCGGTCCCAGTTCTGCCACAGATTCAACGAACTATCCCGGTGATGCAAAGATTGTCGGTTCCCATGACTCGCTGACTTTCCAACTCTATCACATTCGGCTTAAAGGGGCCGAGTTGGATTACCCCAAAGAAGCTTACACGATGGCCATTTATGTACCGAAAGAGTTGGCTGCCACATACACCTCCAACGAACAGTACAATATTGATGATTCTGACGACGAAGAAGATGAAGAATAGATAACAAGTTACTATGCCAAAGGTTAATACACTATTCCCACGCTTTCAGGCGCTCCGTAATCAGGCCGCAGAGGACGGTCGGTTTACTGTGATTGCAATAGAGGATCTGCTCCACAAGCTGGGTGTTACGAAAGAGGGCTTCCCGATGTTTTTTGTTCGGACTAACTCGTCCGCATCGTCCGTACAGAACATCATCCGGGAAATTCTCTCGGTGGAGTATAATGTGCCCTGCCGCTTAATTGAAGATGATGGCACAGAACAAGAGGACACTTTCTCCATCATCACACTTCGATCCCTCGACGCACATCTCCAGTCCTATTTCGTGGAGATTTTTACAATGATGCTTCACAAGTTGCATGCAATTCCGTCCAATCGAGAACTATCTGTCGAGGTGGAGAATCTCATCGCCATCTTTGATGCTTTAATCAACCCGCCAAAAAAGAAGATCCAGGGGCTTTGGGCCGAACTTCTGGTAATAGAGCAAAGCACACATCCTGAGACCCTTATCAATGCCTGGCATTCATCTCCTTCCGCCAAGTATGACTTCACGATGGGCAAGGACAAAATCGAGGTTAAAAGCACGTCATCCGAGGAGCGTGTTCATAAGTTCTCGTTGGATCAATTGAATCCATCTCCGAATTCAAACCTTCTGATCGCATCTACCGTTGTGCGGGAATCGGGCCCCGCCGCTGAAGGTTTATCCGTAAAAGGTCTATACGACAAGATTAGAGACAAATTGTCCGCAGTTGATTGTCAATTGCGGTTATATACTATCATTGCTGAGACAATTGGTAGCGACATCACCAAATTCGAAAGCATCTATTATGACTACACAACAGCTGCAGATTTTCTCGAATTCTACGATTATCACGACATCCCCAGTATTGCCAAGGAGAATGTTCCAAACTTAGTGTCCGATGTCCGTTTTTCAAGTAACTTGAACGGATTGATAGATGTGCGCAAAGAAGAATCCCCATTCGATTTGGAATCGAGCCCACTCTTCAATAGTCTCGTATAGCGTATGGTACAGAAGATTGATAGGCAGGAATGTCAGTTAAGATTCCTTGCCGCTCTCAAAGGAGCCTCTTACCGCTTCATCGAAGGCCTGAATCCTTTCCGCATCCTTCTTGATGGCACGGAATACTGGATTTACATCAAAAATCTGACCTCCGCTCATTTTGAGAATCCAGACGTATGGCGGGCTCAACTTCCTCAGCGTGACGATTTCAATCCCATCAAGGAATCTGAGGCCGACTTCATCCTACTCGGCTACGACGGAGAAAACGACGTTTACGCAACCTGGAATCCAGTGTGGGTAAAACAGCGTCTGAACAGCACTGGCAACGTGTCTTTCTACTCCCGCTATTCTTTGCAGCAGCAGGCCCGCAAAGAAATGACCTTTAAGCGTCTTGAACTCAGTAACGAGGGCGAAGTAGTCGTTTTTCCGAGAGAACTAATTCGGATGTTTTTCGTCAGTGTCAGCAGTTACTTTCTGGCCGAGGGGGATTATGTAGCAATGGGTTCCAAGCGCAGACCCGAAGCTAATGAGGCCTTTAAGACCTTCACCGATTCATCTAACGTGGCAGACTTTGCCCGTTACCTCGCTGACGAAGAACTGTCACAGGTCACCATTGGGAACTATTGCCGCGTCATCAAAAATCTTCTTTCGGACGGTACAATTTCAAGAAACCGTAAGTTTTTCCTGCAGTACGACTTCTTGACAGAGTATCGAAAGGCGGTGCCTCTGTTCATAGAACAGGATGAGGTGAAGGAGAAAAACGAGAAATGGCATAACCTGATTTCCGCGGCCTTGAATTCTTACATCGATTTCCTGACGCAAGTTTCTCCGGAGATTAGGCCAGAAGGAATTATCCACGGGATTGTCAATGTTATCGATGTTGAAGAAACGCCTGCGCCTCTGTCGCAGGGAACAAAGAAATCGGAGCCACTGAACGGAAACCTCTTTGGTTACTTCTGCTCTGAAAAAGCACTTGACGATTTCAAAGTATATCTTTCCTCCAAAAATTACAGGGATTCTACTGTCAAGCGTTACGTTCGAGCTGTCCACTTTATGATAAGTACCGGCCGTATTGGACGTCACCAAGATCTTTTTCTATCTTGTTCAAGATATTCTGAGTATCAGCAGGCTGCAGATAGGTTTTTCATGATACCAGAGATTCGGGCAATAAATGAACATAAGCATCATGATTATTCGGCTGCGATGAAGCAGTTTATAGAATTCTTGGTGCATACTCATCTAGAAATATCAGAAGGTATGGTTCCGGAACTCCACGATGATAATGTAGTGCCCTATGGGATACCCGTAAAGCCCATTGAGAGACTGGCACCGGAACCTATTATTCACGATTGGGAGGCCGAGTTCACCGATTCCAACGGCAAACTTACCCGTATTGCTAATCCGGAACTGATAAATATTCTGCGGCCTTATCTTGATACAGAGTACCCCAAAAAAGCAGCGGCATTCAACGCCATTGAGCGTTTCTATGGGAACAGGTTCCCGGCGATGACTCTTGCCGACTGGGGAAAACTGATGAATTCTATTGACTGGACAGATCCTTACTTTCACGACGACCTAGTTATAAATAAGACATCTTCAGCTATTGCCATTATACTTGAACCACCTAAGCGCAACAAAACACACATCCTCCGCGTAGAGTTTCCTGACGGGACAGTACTGCAGGAGAAGAATGTCAGCGAGACATACGCCCAGACCATAAAGTTGATTGGCCCTGAGTTGGTTGCTCTTGTAGAGCTTTCCCACGCTGGTGTAAGCATCGTTTCCAAGACACTGGACGCCAAGTACGCCCAGTATCAAAAGCCAATCGGAGATGGATGGTATGTGATGACCAACAGTTCCACGAACACAAAGTGCACCGACCTTCAGTTGATCTCCGACGAACTCGAGTTGGATCTTAAGATTAGTCTTGTGCCTCTTGATGGCTCAGAAATCACTGTTTTACCTCACGTAGAAATGCCTGAAGGGGCACGTGCCAAAATTCGTGTTACCTTCCCGGATGGACACGTTTCCCAGCCCTCAAAGGTTTTAGAAGTACTGGTGGAGGTCGTAAAATATGCTGGTGCGGATAGGGTGCGCAGACTTGGAATAATCTGCTGTGGTGCGAACCTTATCCTGAAGAATCCTTCACCGCGTTACCACAAGCCTTGCAAACCCGTCGGTGATGGATGGCTCTGCAACACCTGTTCAGACACCGTAACTAAGTTCTCGCAAATCTCCGAAATCTCTAACAAATTGGGCCTTGGGCTCAAAGTTGAATTGGTATAGAAACGTAATAGTCCTATGATTAACGCATTAATTGTAATAGTTTCAATCGCTTTAGTCGGCTTTGTTGGCTATGATCTGATTGAAATCGACATGAAGAAAAAGGCAGTAGCTCTAGAGGAACAAAGAGCAAAGGCTGCAGAAGAAACTGCTCGTAAACAGTCATTGAAGGAGCAAGCAGAGGCTGAATACGCTCAAGAGTATGGTAAACTCGTCGAACAATTCGGAGAGGCTACTACGTTCTTTGTGTTAGGTCTTGACGAAACGAAGGTAGCCAATTACCTATATGTGTTTGAACCGGCATCTATGATTTGTCTTAAAGGAGAAGTTATCCCTTTCAGTAGAATTCTGGGATTTAGTCTCAATGATGATACTGAAACGATTATGCATAATGAGTCATCATATAGTAGTGTAACAAAGACCGATACTGGTAGTATGATCGGTAGAGCAGCTGTGGGCGGGATACTTTTGGGGGGCGTCGGCGCACTAGCAGGAGCGACTACTGCCCAAAAAAAGACAATCACTACTCCCACAGTGAACCAAACAACATCTACTATAAAACACAAGTACTCGCTGTTCCTGAATATCGATGATTTGTCTAATCCTCTCCGAGAGATCAATCTTGGCTCCGATACAAAAAGGGCTCAAACCATTGCTAACACATTCAATATCATTGTTCAACGCAATAATAAATAGCAATTTATTTTAATTATGAGACATAAGGGTATCATAATAGCATTGGCAGCTATATTATGTGTGCTGCTGGTTATAAAAGCAGTTATTAATCACAAAGAAAACACCACATATCCACTTCAACTTGAATGGTCGGTCGTCTATAAAAACCATAGTTATTCTGCAACTCCTAAAATAGATTTTGCAGTTAAGGATCGGATTAATAACACATGTGATAATCCTTTGTTTTTCCTGGGTTCCAATGTGAAATTGGGAATGTCAAAGGCAGATGTTGAGAAAGCCACCAAGAGTGATAATGCTGTGTTCTTTGAAGGAAAGCTAGTCCCCTGTGGAGTAGTGTATAAGTATACGAAAGACGATCTACTAGAAGCAGTCTATGTCAGGATCTCTCCTTCAGTGTATTCTAAAGCCCCAGAAATGATTTTGAACCACTTTGGAGAAAAGCGAGTCGATATTACCAGCGAATACGGAATCAGTGAACATATATGGTACTATCCAGATTATTATGTTTTTCTTGATTATGATTCTAAACGTGAAACCGATAAGGTTTTTATTACAGTCGCCTCATACGATAGCAAGGGTTATAGGAGCATTCCTGAACTTGCACTTTATGGTGGATGCGGTGATTATGACTTTGAGAAAGCAAGTTCTTCATCTAGTTCCAGTTCCTCGTCCAAAACCTATAAATACGGAGACTCTGATACCTATCAAGGGAGTTCAAAACAGGCCGAGGATCTTGCAGCCATTGATTCCTATTTTGGTTTTTAGCCCATAATTTAGACCGAAGCACTTGAGTTCAATTTACGTAAAAACGACTCTTTATATAGTTAACGATCCATCCATTAGATCCCAAAAACTCAACCGGTTTTGTGTAAGTTCTTGAAATCAGCGAAAAAGGAGGGGAAGATAGTATATGTTCTCCGGAAAAACGTCAATATATGTGTCCACCTTTTTATTGTCTGACTCCGCTATCAGATATCTTCAAATGAAACACACATACCAAGTTTTTCAAGCGCCTGCTATTTACCGAGACGAAATCTCAATTAGAGATGTATTCCCAAATATTGAGATTCCTGAACTCTGTACCAAAGGAAAGGATGTTTACTTTTTAATCCACTTCGAGTCAGGCGAAAAGATTCAAAAAGGAGATATCCTTATCAGCATACTTTTTTACGATTCAACAGAAACTCAAATAAGGCAAGGTCTCCCCATCAAAACATACGACATAAAAAGCGAATTTGAGGGCTACCTCGCTCACGGATTTATACCAATTCAAAAACCAAGAACCATCGATGAACTATCCGAGCCTATTACAATTTATTCTCAGTTAGATGATTTTTTAGAGGACACTTTTCCTACTAAATATGATATCTATAAAGATGTTTTTTCCTTAGATCCTATTATAAACTGGATAAGTGTCGCCGGTTATAATAAATTTGACTGTTTAATTGGATTCCATTTGAATAGTCTTACATTCATTGTATTTTCAATAGATCGTGGCTCTCCGACCATGCTCCTCGTTTTCAACAAGCACGAACGCTTAATTAGGAAGCAAGATACCATTACCTTTAAATTCGAAGATGGCAGTTTAAGCCACTATCCCATCTTGATGTCCCCCGTATGTTATAAAAACGAGTCGCTGCTTTCAGCCAGTCTCCCTATTCATTTCTCAGACATTGATAAGTTCTCCAAGACTAGATGGACAATGCTGAGAATCGAGCACGCTGACGGTCGGCCTCCGATTGTTTTAAAAAACGAATACCCAGAAGTCTATTGTGAAGAATACTCGCGAGAACTTTTTAAGCAATACACGAACAAGTTTATTCAAGCCCTTTCAGAAATAGGCATAAAGCCGATAGACATATCCAATGATATGGCAAATACTCATAGTTCGGTAAAGGTATCGCGAGAAGAGTGTTTTGTTTATCTGATGATTGATACCGCAAATGGTTTTCATAAAATAGGTATTTCAAACCATCCGGAATTCCGCGAGAGAACTCTGCAGAGTGAGAAACCTTCTATAGAAAAAGTCTGCGCGAAGAAGTATCCATCGAGACTTATTGCACAATCAATTGAAAGTGCTCTACACAAAACTTTCGCATCAAAAAGGATACGAGGCGAATGGTTTAACCTTTCAAAAAACGATGTCGCACAAATTATAGAGACTCTTTCATAGTCTCCTTTGCTTCTTGAATATTGATATAACCCTCCTTCCCATTCTTGTGTAGTAAAGACAATAGATGGCCTCCATTGAGAAGTTTCAAAGGTTTGTCTTTTGCGAATTCGTAGGAATCATGGCCATAGTCGGAAGTTGTAATAAGGATGCCCGAATTAGCGCCTTCGTTTATTACTGTGCCATATAGATCCCGAACGGCTGAAACTCCAACGGTATTAGTGTAACGTTTCGCCTGGATTACTATCTTCCCGCCTCGAAGTGGGTCGGGATCAAAAACGATAGCATCTACACCACCATCTCGGCTGGCTTGGGTAACATGGACTTCGCCTCCATTTCTTGAGAATTCCATCTCAAATAACTCCCTGACTAAATGTTCAAAGTCTTCCCAATCCATTGAAGCGAGATTCGTTCCGGAATTCATTTGCACCTCTCTACCTTCGACGAGGCGTCTATCATTTTTATTGAAGGTCATGACCGGTTGCACAGGAGAAACATCAATAAGCTGGGCGGCAGACACACCTTTAAGCGATTTGAAGCATTTCTTCGGATCAACATTCTTCAAATCCAAGGTCAAGAACCGCTCTTTAGATACTTGCAATGAAAGAATGCACTTTTTCTCCTGAATACCAGTAGCCCGGTTAATTGACGTCACAAAGCCATTGAACACAATCGTCTTGATGTTATCAGCATTCTTCGCAGCACAGACCTCATAAACCGAGCGGAGGCAAATTGAATACAGCAAATGCTCATATTCCTGGGCAATCGACGATTCGGACATCGGAGTCTCCTTAATAGTGTTACTGGCTGCCACAAATTTATAATCCTTTACCCATCTCAAATCATCTCTTGACGGCAGTTCATACTCAATCAAGGCGATATCATTCTCACAAATGGTAGAAACACGCTTTTCAAACAATCCCGAATAATCTGATTTAGTTAAGATATCAACTAATGCTGCATCTAAAGAAGATTCTTTAGATTGGAGTTTTGGAGCAGAGCCTATCCCGGATAAAAGTATCGTTTTTCTCTTTTTATTACTCTCTGAAATCCGCTCATTTTCACAGAAACACCATACGAAATTTCTTAAGGCCTTCTTTAACTTGAACTTCTTTATTGGCCCTTCTCCCATCCTCGCAAAATATACATTCTCCTCTAAATTAAAAGCGAAATACATTCGAGAATCAGAAGAAGTCTGGATAAAGACCTTGATGGACTCGTCTTCCATTTCAAACTTGCTGATAGTCTTAAATAGTCTATCAATATCCAAATACTCATTCGTTTGATACACGAGTGTGCTATAGCCATATCCATCAAAGTACTCTTCCTCTTCCTCCTCTATCGGCTCTTCATTATCCACCTCCACCAGTCCTAGCTTGCTAATCGCTCTATTTTTCTCTTCTTCACGTTTCTTCTGTTCTTCTATCCTCTTTTCCTCTTGAATCTGTCTTTCTATTTTCAATTGTGCTTTCTTTTCTCTCATCATAGCCATCCTTGCATTCATTTCAGGATTAGTTCCATCCTTTTTTCCATCAACACTTTTTTTGCTCTTTCCGACAAAAAAGACAAACGCGCCAATGATAAGCGCGATAACGAGAATCCATACAACAATCTCTAACATAGTCTTAATCGAATGGGTATTAGTGCAAATTTACAAAAACAATCGCAACAACAATGTGCGCCCCTCTTCATTGGGCTTGGCGCAGGCGGGAAAGGTACAATTCTGGAGCGAATTGGCGACAAAAGGGACGTGGGTGGGGTTTGTGCAGCGAGCGGTGGCCGAAGGAAAGGGCCCTGGGATCCAGGGCTCTGACAAGGCGATGACGGCGTTTTGTTTGACGAACGTTCCGGGCCCCTGGGCCCGGATAAGGAGGAGTTCGCCGTCAAGCGAGCGATGCCGCTCCCTTTTTCGCCATTTGAGCGGAACGAATTGTACCTTTCCCACCGGAGACAAGCCCCCCCTAACGTCAAAAAAGAAAAACAAGCTCTACAGTGTGATTCCATGCGAGCCGATTATGATGAAAATCGATTAACTTTGTAGAAACAATCCTTCGCCTCCCCTATGAAAAGAATACATTCGATTTTCGTCATAATGGCCTTCGTGGTCGCAGCCTTATGCTTAGCATCTTGCGAGGAAACAACCCCTGTTGTGGGAGAAGAGCAAACGATTCCTGGAAGGTGGAAATGCACCTATTCTGCCACGCCTCCGGAAGGTGCCACTTTCTGGATTCGGGAGGGTGAAACAATTATCATCTATGGTAGTAACAACTATGATTTGGATCATGGCGATGGTACAGCAGAGTACGGACTTTGCGAGTGGAGTATGAAGGAAATCCGTTTTAAACCCCCTACGCAGCGCGATTATTTCGTTTTCGAATATTCTACTCGTACTAACTCTATTATACTTAGTTATTCAAGGGGCCACCAAATCCGTCTCGATAGATTATATACAGACTAACGCAATCGTCAGGTTTCCATCCAATGAAAAAGCATCGCCTCCATCCCGCCATATTCCTGGCAGATCATCGCGACGAGGAGCGTTTCGAGTATGCGAAATTATACTTGTGCTTCTCGGACGAAGGCGCTTATCTGCTGGAGGATGTCTATACCCCGGGATGGTCCGCCGGCAACTATGGCGGCGGGACCGTCCGAACCGACCTGCCGGCCGATTTCTACAAGGGTCAGACCCCGGAAACCTTCGCCGCGCATTTCGGAGAACGCTTCCGCGACCAAATCCTCCACAACGCCGAACTCGCCGCCTTCCTCGAAGAGGCCAATCGCGACGGGGAACCATAAATCATAAACTATAATATTGTAAAGTTTAATAGCGCATTTTGAATTTTAACTATAATTAATTACATTTGCATCGACGAAGATTGATGCGCTATGGACTTGAAAAAGTATTCGAACACCCAGATCCTGCAAATGCTCGGGCTGCGGTTCAAGGATTACAGGTTGATGATGAACCTTTCCCAGGGAGACCTGGCCAAGGCAGCGGGCGTTTCCGTCTCCACCGTCCACAAATTCGAGACGGGTACGATCACGAATATGAACATCACCAACCTGATGGCCCTGCTCCGGCCGGTCGGCCTGTTGGACCGGTTCGACGACCTGATTCCGGAGCAGCCGGCAAATCCATATCTGACGGCCCAGGAGCACCAGAAACAAAGGGTAAGGAGGAAAAACAATGGCTAGGAATACCGACAGCGGCCGCCTGAGTGTCAGGCTTTGGGGCCAGGAAATCGGTCAACTTTGCTGGAATCCGGCGAAGGGCAACTCCTATTTCTTCTTTTCGCCCGAGTATCTTTCATCGGGGCTCGACATCGCGCCGCTGACCGCATCTTCGAAGAGTCCCACGGCCCGTTTCGCCATCTATGGCAACACGGACTCCACAAAGTATCAGAAATTGCCCCCGTTCATTGCGGACTCGCTGCCGGATGATTGGGGCAATACCCTCTTTGACCAGTGGTTCGCGGAGCATCACTATCACGAGAAAGACAAGACGCCGCTTGCGAAACTGTCTTTTGTCGGGAGCCGCGCTATGGGCGCACTCGAATTCGTCCCCTGCAGCGAAGACGCTTTCAGCCCAAACGAAAAGCTGATGATCCCGAAACTGTACGATTTGGCGAAAAAGATCGAGCAGGACCGCGAGCACGCGATCATTTCCCCGGAAGAGACATTGACCCAGAAGGCCCTGATGGCCGTCGGAACATCAGCCGGCGGACGGTTCAAAAAGGCCATCATCGCAATGGACGAAGGTGGAAACATCTTCTCCGGCCAGACCTCGGCACGAGGGGACAGGAAGTATTTTATCCTCAAGTTCAATACCCCCGAGTTCTGCCTTTCCGAAATTGAGAAGACCTGGTACGATCTGGCCACCCGGGCCGGGATCACGATGATGCCCTCCCGCCTGATCAAAGTGGAAGGAATCAGCCATTTCCTGACTGAGCGCTTCGATCGCCGTGCCGGTGAGAAGGTGTTCACCCAGACGCTCGCTGCCGTCAACCCGGAGGCCTATTGCTATGAGGATCTCTTCTCCACCTGCAGACAGCTCTCCATTCCCCAGGATGAACTGAACGAGCTCTTCCTCCGGATGGTGTTCAACATCCTCTCCAACAATACGGATGACCACGCCAAGAACTTCTCCTTCATTATGGAGAAGGACGGTTCCTGGCACCTTTCTCCGGCTTATGACCTCTGCTTCATCTTGAAGACGGCCGCAACTCCTGAGAGGCGTCACGAATTCTCCGTGCGGGGAAAGTTCGAGGATATAACAATCACAGACCTGCTAGCCTTCGCCGCCCAGAACGATATCAAGAATCCCGCGAAGTACATCGACAAAGTGAAGGAATCGCTCAAGGACTTCAGCTCCCGGGCTACAGCAAATGGTGTTGCACCTCTCTTCATCAACATCATCGCGTCACGCCTCCGCGAACTCTCTCCGGATGTCTTTGCCCCGGCCGTCGCCCCTTCGGATCTGATCCGTTTCGAAATGAGCGACTCGGGCAACATCCACCTTTACGCGACAGTCGACGGCAAGGAAAGAAAGCGTGTCTTCACGAAGAAAAACCGGCAATATCAAGCCGTTCTTGGAGCCATGAAAAAGACACTCTCAAGACAGGAACAGGAACAGATCCTCGAAAGATACTTCACCTCCTGACCCCCCTATCCCGCCATCTTCTTGACAGCGCTTCCCCAGCATTCATTTGGCAATTTATTTGAAATATTGCCAAAATATTATATCTTTGCACAGGAAGCTGACGCCGTGGAATATAAGAGCCATATATCGCCGATAATGCGGGCTGTCTCGGGGGTTTTGATGGATTCCTTCTTAGGAATGGATCATTGCATTACCGACACACGTAAGAACATCATCGTAGAAGTTCCCAAAGGAATGTGCGAGGATGTCCGTACTGAGCTGAAGCGCCATTTCCCGGATGTAGCCCTGATCCGTAATGCCTACCCCATGATAGAAGACCTGCACGATTTCATTCTGGTCAAACCCCTCATCTCAGAGTCGCCGGTTTATGAAGACAACGGCGTGTCTGTCCCGGAATTGGAGAAACTGTTGGTCGACCGCGATTCCGACAAGGAATACGCCTCCCTGGGCGACGCCGAAATCCAAAAAGAGTTCCAGCGCGCATTCGAACTGTATCCCGTCAACAAGTCCCGCCTTCTCCGCTATGCCGGCAGAAAAGGGAAAAA
>JAEEGJ010015332.1_pt1 | contig 17911 bp, 18 predicted proteins | sample 8958761 | NCBI WGS metagenome assembly JAEEGJ01 (sample SAMN16246546, study PRJNA631951) | gut metagenome | biome: gut microbiome; feature: rumen; material: RS-attached | host: Bos | place: Iran: Karaj | collected 2018-10
TAATTTTCAATGGCTGTAATCACGCACTCGCCATCTTCCCGATATTTAGCTTCTTCTTTTTTAGCCATCCAATAGAATGACAAACATAAAAAAGCAAGACAAATAACTAGAATGCCTGCAATTTTAAGAATTTTTGAAACGTGTCTCATGGTTTGTATATTCCATTTTGGGCTAGTTCAATAGAAACAGTGTATAATTTACGACAAGAAAACTTTATTCGCGTATGCCAAAAAGAACGCGGTAGGGAATGGTCTTGGAATGGAGTCGTCCCTTAACATCATGGTATTTCTCTTTATTCGATAATGTGGAATACGGTTTTCTTCTGTGGATTCCAACTTTTGTGGTTTGCGTACCGAATAATACGGAGTTTAAAACAAGATAATTAATTTTATCTTCGTAAGAATCGCCGATATCAAAGGTTCTCTGACTAAAAATCAACGTATCGCCTTTAAATGCATAGCTGATATCAGACGACGATTGAACCCATTCGTTTTTATCTGAATTATAATAGTACTGCAAGCAGTGATTTTCCTTTTCAGGATTATCAATCAGAAATAATCTTGACGTATCTGGATAAGCTACTGTATCTGGATAACCGCTATAAGAATCCTGATAATAATGCAAGGTATCATTGCTTATATGCATTTTCATAGTAGTTAAATGAGCCCGTTTATAGTCTCCATACAATACATGCGATATAATTAAAGTATCTCCAGAATAATCTATTGTTCCCTCCTCATATTTTTTACCATTAGAATATGAGACCATGCTCCCCTGAGAACTCTCTTCTTTATACAAAGCGTAAGTGCCGGAATCTTTATAGAGTGTTGCGTTATTTTCCGGCCATCGACCATCAACACGCACGGCTGAATCTATCACATATTCATTTGCTGAACCATTCCAAGAGAAATACAAAACTTCATCCCAAAGCACACGGTCTCCACTGTAATGTTGATTGCTTTCCTTGACCGTTGTATAAATATGATTATAATAATTAGCAGCAGGTCTAGCCTTCATGTATATCTGAGCGCAGTTCTCGGCAAACGCAAAAGAAACAACACTCAAAAAAGCAACAACAAAATGTCTCATAAAGTTTCTCCTTTTTTGTTCATTATCCCCTGAAATTGGATTGAAACTTTTTGGGGGTGCATATGATAAATCAAATGTACAAAATTAGGGTTGAATTCGATTTGTATCACAAGGATTACTCTTGACAGAGTCTTTGAAATGGCTCTGTCAAGCTTGGCCGTATGATTGCGAATCTGCTGTGGTTATACTACGGCGGTCAAAATGGCAATCCTATAGCGGCAAACTCTAGAATGGAATCCAGGGAATATTCCACTGAAAATTAAGTCCCCAACCGCCTGTATGCATGGTGTCGTCTGTGCCAGGATTGGCATGCCAATCACAAATCAGAACTTGATAATTGGCAACTACTGAAATCTGCAGTTGGTCTGTTATGCGATATCCTAGTCGATATCCATATTTAAAGTTTGTTTGTTGCTGAATGGATCCATCTTCCATATCTTCAACTAGTGCTGGATTAAAATTATTTTTTGAAAAAACATATCCAAAACCAACATAGACTTCAAACATAATTCGCTTTATCGTCACGGACCAAACTAATGGCTTGACGTAAAAATCCCATGCGGACACGCTCACATCGCCATCGGAATGGGAGTAACCAAAACGGCTAATTCCTACGGCAAGAGTATAGTCCACCATATTCTCCGGTTCGTTGAACACGCCAAATTCAGCGGCGAAGCCTAGTATTCCACCGGGCTTGTAAACATAATTTTCGGTTTGAAGGCGACTGTCCTTGAAATCGATATCTAAGAAGGCCGCGCTAGCAAAACTACAAATAAAAAGGACGAGTATTAAAACCCTTTGCATATATCCCATCCTTTTGTAGAATAGACTTCTTCGGAATCATAATACGTAACAGATATTTTTCTAAAAGCGCCGTCTCTCGAAAACGTGCCTTCATTGAGTTTTGAAACGCCGAACATTATAAAACTTCCATTATAATAAGTCGGTTTGTCTGTGTTTATACTAACCGGAAATTTCGTTATAATGTTACTATGGAAAACACCGTCATTTGCCGGCTCCAAAAAAGACACCGGGAACGTTTCCCTATAAACCGTTTCCTCAGAATCCCATATGGTGTGTGTTTCCTTATTATCGCTATAAGTTATTGTCTCGTTTCTAAGAGTATAAGGGATGGTATCCTCGACAAATTGGCCTGTGGTATCGTAAGTCAAAGCGAAGCCGCGTACAACGACCGTTGCAAAATCTCCATCAAAGCAGACTTCCTTACAAAGAATTCGGTCATAACGTTTTTCACGTCCCATGGCTGGATACCCGTCTTCTACATTAGGGAGTTTTTTGTCAATATAGGTATCCTTATTGATGAGTTCGCTATAATAGCATCCCTGAACATCTTCGGACGTCACCTGCTCCGGCGCATCAGACGAATCATGAGCGATATAGGGGCACCCCTGCAAACACAGAGCACTCAGAACAAGTAATAATTTAAAGCGATATTTTGTCATGATTGCAAATTTAGAATTCCTTTAATGATGTGGAGAATCTTCAAAAATTCTGCTGATAGAAATATTTACGCAACTATTCAAAAAAGAACTTGACAGAGCCAAAATCTTTGTACAGTCAATCCTTCACGCAGCGGACAGAATAGCCAAAGTACTTAAAGGCGCCAGTGCTCGAATACAAGACATCATCGGCGTAGTACGCAGTCATGGGTATTGCGCCGCCGGAGCTGTTCCCAGTAGAGCTCCAGAAGTACGCTTGCTTGCCCTCGTCGTAGAAAAACAAAGCATCCCTCTCGCGGCCGGCAGGGAGCGCAGAAAACCCAAAAGCGTCCGTACCGTTGCCACTGTCAAACCAGCCATCTGTCGACTTGAGCATTTTGCACGCGGTCAGTTGGCCTCCGACAACAGCAAGCAGCGTTTCTATCTCGGTCTTTGTAGGCAGATGCCAGCCCTCGGGGCATATGCCGCGCACAGGGTATGTCGGCGAGCATTCCGTTCTGTAACCGCACCCCTTGCCATTTGTGCTCCACTCGCCTACGCTGTCCATTGCGGCAGCCCAGGTGTAAAGGCGACCGTACTTTGTGCAGTTTGAAGCGTCGTTTTTATAGCACCAACTGGTGGAATCGGACTTATAGTCTTCATTTTTGTATGGAACGCCAGTGTATGCGTAGTTCAGGTTCTCGGCCATCCACGTCTGCTTTCCAATGACGACGGTCTTGTACGTTTGGCCATCGCGATCATCTACCAACTCGCCATATTCGCAGTTGTCTTCCGTTTCCGTTTTGCACGGAGTCGCCAAAGCGACCGAACTGTTGGACTTGCCCGAAGAGGACGAATCGCCCGAAGGCCGCGATGCAAAGTCGCTATCGTTATCGCCACAAGCGGCAAACATCACGGGCGCAAGCAGCAAAGACAAAACTTTCAGGTTACGCATTATTCCTCCTTTGACGCTGCAGTCATAATCACCGCCATTATGAATGGCAACTTTTTAGACATGTTTTAAATATATGATTTTTTTGTCTTCATGAAAATCATGGCTCTGTCAAGCTTGGCCGTATGTTTGCGAACTTGCTGTGGTTATGCTGCGGTGTCATAGGTTTCACTTGACAAGCTAATAAGCATTAGCTATTTTAGCTAACATACATTAGCCGCAAAAGGTCGAAATGAAAGGCGCCAAGTCCACAAAAGAAAAAATTCTAGAAACAGCACTAACGCTGTTTGCCGAAAATGGATACGACGGCACCAGCGTGGAGCAAATCGCTCAAGATGTCGGCATCAAGGCTCCATCACTTTACAAGCACTTCAAAGGCAAAGAGGACATCTTAAACTCGCTGATCGACATCGCCGAAGCGCGTTACGAGGAATCGTTCGGCTCCGTGAAAAAAGTCGGCACAATCCCCGAAAATGTTGACGGATTCATCCGCGAGACAATGAAGAAAGTCCGCTTCACGATGACCGACCCGATTATTAAGAAAATGCGCATTTTCCTGGTGCAGGAACAGTTTCGCAGCGAACGCCTCGCCGAAATCACGACAATGCATCAGGTGGACGGACTTCTGCAAATGTACCAAAAAATTCTCGAAACGCTGATGGCTGCAGGCATAATCGTCAAGGATGACCCGGAAATGCTTGCGACAGAAATCACCGCGCCCGTAGCACTCTGGATTTCCAAGGTCGATCGCCAGCCAAAATGCGAAAAAGAAGCTCTCAAATTCATCGAGAAGCACTTACAACATTTTTTCAAGACATACGCAAATGGAAACAGATAGATTTTTACTGCGCCCGTGGCGCGAAAGCGATGCAGAAACTTTGTTCAAGTACGCATCCGATCCAGATGTCGGTCCGCGTGCCGGCTGGGAGCCGCACAAAAACGTAGAAGAAAGCCTGCAAATAATCCGCACGATATTCGGCGGTGATCACATGTGGGCCATAGAGCTGAAAGAGACGGGAGAACCCATCGGCTGTATCGGTTACCTGCTCAAAGGCGAAAGCAACATCGACATCGGCGAGAACGAAGCTGAAGCCGGTTACTGGATTGCAAAGCCTTACTGGAACAAAGGAATTTGTACAGAAGCATTGAAGCTGATGATAGACTATTGCTTCAATGAAAAACACATTGACGTTCTCTGGAGCGACTTTTTCATCGACAATCCGGCCTCCGGACGCGTGATGGAAAAATGCGGGTTCCGCGAAACTGGCGAAATGCGCTACTGCGAAAACCTTTATGGCGGCTGCAAGCGCCCCGTGAAAGTGATGAAACTCCGTCGAAACGGATAAACTCGTCGGCACACATATTTAAGGCGAAAAAATGGCAAAAGAAATCGATCCGAAAAGCACAACAAGAGCGAAGGCATTTGAGTTTTGGATGCAAGCTCCGAATCCGATGGTGACATTTTTCAAATCGTTGAACGTCACAAGACTCGTGAAGGTGAGCAAGAAACGCGGTTTGAAATTCAACATGCTTATGGATTACTGCATCGGCAAAGCTGCGGCAAGCGTTAAGGAATTTTACATGCTCCCGGTCCACGGTAAGCTCTTGCAATACGATTCGATTGCGGTGAATACAATCGTAAAAAACAACGAAGGCGAAGTCAGCTCTTGCGACATCCCATATTCCGAAGATTTGGCGACGTTCAACCGCAACTACCTCAAGTACACAAGAATCGTAGCAGAAAGTTGCCAGGATTGGGACCTGTCCGAGAACAACATGGTCATCGGCACATCGGCCATCATCGACACCGAAATCGATGGCGCGGTCGGCATGAATTCTGGCATTTTCAACAATCCGTTTATGATTTGGGGGCGTTTCAGACGAAAGCTTTTCCGCTATGAGTTGCCGGTTTCGTTCCAGTTTCACCACACGCAAATGGACGGGGCACACGCCGGAAAGTTCCTTGCGAACTTGCAAAAAGCCATTGACGAACTTCGATAAAAAGGACTTATTTTCAATACAACTATGGAATTATTCTGGATTATATCGTTCCCTCTCGCGTTCATCATTCACGATGGCGAAGAAATTGTCGTTCAACATCAATGGATGCTGGCGCATAAAGAAAGTATAATCCAAAAGTTTCCAAGAGCGACGCGCATCATCGTTCACCTATCGAGCCTCTCGACAAAAGCATTTGCAATTGCGGTACTTGAGGAATTGATTCTTTTGCTTTTGGCGACAGCATATATTCTTATCGGCGGCGCATACGCGACTGAATTATGGATTGCTTTGTTCATGGCATTCTCCATACACTTTGTGGTTCACATCGCTCAAGGACTCCTCATCAGAGGTTATGTTCCAGGACTCATTACATCTATTTTGATGTTGCCTTATGCGTATTTTGGAATCAGCAAAATTTGTGAGGATGCGAGTGGCAGCAAACTGATGCTATTGAGTGTATTGGGAATAATTGCAATGATGGTGAACTTGAGATTAGCACATTGGGTTGGAAAAAATTTACGCACTAAAAGGTGACACTTTTCAAAGCCTTAGGTGTTATATGGAAAAAGGATTATAGAAAATGACTTTAGTATTGAATACATTAGAAGGTGATTACTCGGAACAGATTACGGAATTGTTGGCTGCAAAAGATTCCGAAGTCGATATCGTCAATACCGCCGAAATGAAAATCGCACATTGCGTGGGCTGCAATATGTGCTGGCTAAAAACGCCGGGAGTTTGCGCCATCAAGGACGATTACGAAATCATCCTCAAAAAATTAGTCGCTACCGACAACCTCTGGGTTGTAGCAGACACGAAATTTGGTTTCGTAGATTATCGCGGCAAGCGAGTCCTAGACCGACTCGTTCCGATGTTAAACATGTACATCGAAATTCGAGATGGCTGGGAACGCCACCAACTGCGTTACCATCCGCTAAACTTCGGCGTTATTTACAAGGGCAACGGCAACCGGGAAATGCTTGAAGAATGGTGCATGCGAGTCGCTAGGAATATGGCGGGAAAATCGCTCGGAGTAATTGCTTTGGACGCACCGGAAACGAGCGCGAATGCAGGCGGGAATGTTGTCGAAACCGCGATGGAGACTGCGACAAACACTGCAGCGGCTCTCCCCGAACACATCGTCATTTTAAACGGTAGTCCGCGCGTCAAAAAGAACAGCAACACGAATAAGATTATCCAAGCATTTACCGAAGGACTTGAATCCGCCGGAATCACGCACGAGCTTTATTCACTTTCCAACCATACGGAATGGGACGAAGCCCGCGAAGCGTTCATGACGAACGACAACATCATCATCGCGTTGCCGCTCTTTGTGGAATGCTTGCCGAGCCTGCTGCTAGAATTCTTGAGCACGCTCCCCACGGAACGCAAGCAGCCCGCAAAACTTTCGTTCATTCTCCACAGCGGATTTGACGAAGGCCATCAGCTGCGTCTCGGCGAAAAATTCTTGCAATCGTTACCATCACAACTTGGCTGCACCTATGGCGGAACACTTGTGAAAGGCGGCAGCTTTATGCTGCGCATGCGAGACAACAGCTACATCAAAAAAGTGACCGACAAGATTTTAGCCTCTTACGCAAAGATGGGGCAGTCTTTTGCCCTCAACGGCAACTTCTTTACGCCCGAAGCAAAGAAATTTACGGGCCCCGAAAAGAATCCCAAAATAGGAGTACTCCTGTTCAATCTCATTTTCAAGCGCCTTGTCAAAAAGAACTTTGAACGTTTCGCAAACGCTTGGGGTTGCACCCGCCCGCTAAACGACCAACCGTATTTAATGCAATAGAGATCCTCCCAGAACATTTTCCGGGACCGTTCAATGGAGAAATTATTATGAACAACTACATCGCTTACTGCGGACTCGACTGTGAAAAATGCGAAGCCCGACTTGCCACCATCAACAACGACAACCAGCTGCGTGCAAAAGTCGCGAAGGAATGGTCGGAACTCAACAAAGTGGAAATCACGCCGCAAATGATCAACTGCACCGGTTGCCGCATCGAAGGCCCCAAAACGCCGTTCTGCCAATCGCTCTGCCCCATCCGCAAATGCGCCCAGGGCAAGGGCTTTGCCACCTGCGGCGATTGCCGCGAAATAGAGCACTGCGAAACGCTTAGCATGATTACATGCCACAACGATTATGCACTCAACAACTTAAAATCAAAATAGCGAAAAAGCAAAAATGAAGACTATCGGACTTATCGGTGGAATGAGCTGGGAAAGCACCATCACCTATTACGAAATCCTGAACAAAGAAATCGCGAAAGCGCTCGGCGGATTCCACAGTGCAAAAATCATGATGCACAATGTCGATTTTGCCGAACTCGAAGCAAACATGTCAAGCGGCAACTGGGACGGAAACGCCAAAATTCTTTCGGACGCTGCAAAACGTCTCGAAGGCGCCGGCGCCGACTTCATCGTCATCGCGACAAACACAATGCACAAGCTCGTCCCGCAAATCGAGCGTGAAATTCGCATCCCGATTCTCCACATCGCCGATGCAACCGCCAACTGCATCAAGCGCGACAACATCAAGAAAGTCGCACTGCTCGGCACCAAATTCACAATGACGCAAGACTTCATCAAAGACCGCCTCACAGCTGCAGGTCTCGAAGTCATGATGCCCAACGCGCAAGACATCGAGCTCGTAAACGATGTCATTTTCAACGAGCTATGCCTCGGCAAAGTTCTCGACTCTTCCCGCAAGGAATACCAGAGAATCATTGCAGAAATGAAGAATCGCGGCGCCGAAGGCGTGATCCTCGGATGCACCGAAATCGGCATGCTCATCAGCGCGAAGGATAGCGTTCTCCCCACTTACGACACGACTATCATCCACGCGACCGAAGCCGCGAAGATGGCTCTAGCATAAATCCTTACGAAAAGGTCCTCGCATTCGCGAGGACTTATTTATTTAGCCATTTTTGCAAGAACGGAATCAATGCGGGCCGTTATTTGAGTCGCCCCTGCAACAGAAAGATGATTGTGATCGTAGGCCATTTCATCCGTATAATCGTGATAACCCATCTTATTTTCATCCATCAATACAAAGTTTGGATAAGTTTTGCTCAAATCTTCTATTTCTTGAATAAGAGAGGGAACAACGCTTCGCTGCATTGCATGAACGGCGTACGATCCTGTCGTTGAATACAAAGGATTCTCTGGGAAGATGACCCCCACTACTATAACATCACGCTTATGGCATTCAGCAATAAATTCAGTCAAGGCCTCAAAATTCGCATCATAGAGATAACGTCTTTTTGTAATCCATGTGCTATCGAATTCAACAAACGGTTCTCCCCAGCCTCTGCCCTCAAGCGGGTGAAAGCCGAGCGTTTCTCGATACATTTCAAATTGGCTATGTCCCAATGATTCATATGTCCGCTGCGCAAGCTGTTCTGGAACGCCGTCTTTCCAATAATTGTGGTTTTCATCATAGGAAAAACCTGGACTTAAACTTCTGTGCGCCTCAAAATAACTCGACGGGAACGAAACAAAAGTAAGGTCCAAATCAAGCGAAAAAACAACATACTTCAGATTTTTCATGTGCAATAGAATATAATTGTCCAAAACGTATTTTGTACAAAACAAATCACAATTGGAAACAGACAAGTTCATCGCCTTGATTCCCTCTGAAAACAGTAAAGGATCGACACCATGGAGAGAACGAGACGACCCAATAACTGCGGTATTCATTACATTACGATACTTCCAGAAAAGCTCCATTTTGTAGCGCCATTTCAACGCAAGTTCTGTTCCGCCGGGAGTATAGTAAACACCCGCGCTATCAAGGTCCAAATCAAACTTTATCAAGTCAGAGTCTTTATTTTCAGAACTACTCGATCCATCCTGAACATGGCGAACCCACAAACAGGGGTGCCAAAGTTCTTCACCCTGCACAAGATCAACCACTTTCGAATTATTTACATCGACAAGAACAATTTTTTCGTGGGCGCCATTGCCATTAACAAGGGTCGCTACGATATTTGAGATTTTACCGTCACTCGCCCACTCTGTATGGTCAAATGTGTAACCATCCGGAGCCCCAATCGACTGAATTAGCTTACCATCCTTATCGGCAATGAGAATCCGCTGGTGTACTGCATACGATTTTCCAGCAAATTCCTTACCTGTTTTCCCTGCAAAGTCAAGAAACGCAGTGCGCAGAGTACTATCTCGAACAAGAGAAACATTACAAGCCTGTTCACCGTTATACCAAACATCATCAACAGCATCGTTTTCAAACACAGTCGACAGCGATTTAGCCTTACGAGCACGCAAGAGACTTGAACCAGAAACAGCCAAACTCGCATTCTCACTGATGCCACCATGATAACTTCCATCAAACAACTTTTTAGGAGTGCCAAAACTTCCATTCGCAAAAGAAACCTGCCATGTCGAAGTCTTTTTCCATTCTTCGGTTTCCTTATTGTTTTTTGCGCTGGTTACATAAGTTATAACCGTATCTCCATTGGCATCAACGCTCCAACGCGGAATGGCGGCACCTTCGACATCGAGCCGAACCAACTTGCTCCCAGCCGAATCAAGCCGACGCACATACAAGCTGGAATTCACATCTAGGCCTTCGGCCCCTGTACAAAAAGCAACCCACCCCCCATCAGGAGAAATGTCCGGATGGTAAACATCCAAGTCATCCTGGATTTCAAACATGGACAAGGAAGCATCAGAATAGCTAACATAGACGAGATTGCCAGAGACTTCGTTTCGAAAAGCAAGTTTGGCCACAATGGTGCCAGCGACATTACGGACATCTTCAGAAGTCGCAAGTTTGATTATTCTTTGCTTTTGCGGATTCGAAACATCCATCGTTTCTGCATTTGGAATTTTTCCAAACGCAAGACGAAATCCGATATAATTTGCTTTGCTTGACGAATTGATCGTGTAAGTATCCTTACGCGAGAAAAGACTTATCGCCTGAGCATCGCTGTTAAAACAACCTCCCTTGATCATCCTCTCGCCTAGTGTATTGGGTTCCGCAGGTCCAATAAAGTTATTGAACGAACCTTTTTGAACGGGTGCCATCCAGTCGCTCACCCATTCCGCGACATTCCCTTCGAAGTCACACCACTCGCTATCATCCTTTTTCTTTGAGCATACCGCATGCGGCTTTCCATCGGAATTGCCAGCATTCCAGCTATTATTAGAATTCCAATTTACAGAAGCAGCCTTAATCCATTCTGCTTCTGTCGGCAAGCGATACCCCGCACGGTCCAAATCCGCAGATAAATTTTCAAGATAAATGCAATGATTTTTAGAATCAAATTTGGCACTAGAATAAGTGTAGACCGTATCGAACTTTTCGGCCTTGCTTTTTTTATTCGCAAACAGAACCGCATCATAAAAAGTAACATCAGTTATCGGGAAATTTTCACCGTCGCAAGACACCTCCCCATAATCGCCGCAGGTAACTTCGTGCATTCCGATTAAATAATCGTAAGAAAGCACCACATCCATTTTTTCCGCAAGTTTCAACTTATCGCTAGAGCCTTCAACAAGAGCAAGTCCTTTTTCCCCGTAGCGTTCCGGAAACAGCTTAGATCCCTCGCTAGGGTTTGACGAACGATCACCGTCACAGGCAGAAAAAGCCAAAACGGCAGCGATCAACATAAAAAGATATTTCGCCATAAATATTACGCTCCCCTCTCATGAAAATAATCCACGAGTATGTATAGCAAAATAATATAAAATGTCCGTACATTGATCGAAAGTCCCGTATAAATACAGAAAAAGCCCGCTTAAAGCGGGCTTTGCAAATGTTTTCGCTCAGAAAGAAAAGCGATTAGCAATGCACAAGCGTGCCGAGGTCGCCGTTGATGGCTGCACGCGTGAGGTTGCCCTTTTCCATCTTGAAAACGAAGATGGGCATGTTGTTTTCCATGCAGAGGGCGACCGCTGCGGTGTCCATGACCTTGAGGCCGCGAGAGATGACTTCTTTGTACGAGATATCGTCGAAACGCGTTGCCGTCGGATCCTTGACCGGGTCTGCGGTATAGATGCCGTCGACCTTGGTCGCCTTCATGATCACGTCGCATTCGCTTTCGATGGCGCGGAGAGCGGCACAGCTGTCGGTGGTGAAGAACGGGTTACCTGTACCGGCAGAGAAAATCACCACGGAGCCAGCGGACAAGAGCTTGAGAGCCTTGCGGCGGTCGAAGAATTCGCAGACCGGTTCCATGCGGATGGCAGACATCACGACAGAATCCACACCCTGCTTGTCGAGAGCGTCCTGCATGGCGAGGCCGTTCATCACGGTGCCGAGCATGCCCATGGCGTCGCCCTGGGCGCGATTCATGCCGCCAGCGGAAGCGGAAATTCCACGAACGAGGTTACCGCCGCCAATCACGAGAGCAACTTGAACACCCTGCTTGACGATAGATGCAATTTCCGAAGCCATGTCGGAAAGGATAACGTTGTCGATGCCGTGGCCCTTTTCGCCTGCGAGGGCTTCGCCACTGAGCTTGAGGAGAATACGCTTGAATTTTGACATAATTTTTTTATAGGAAGTAGGACGTTAGAGGTAGACCGCGGAATAAAATCGATGGCCCCTAGTAACACCCTTTGGTTAATGTTTCCATTCGGAGGAAATGTAATAAAAAAAGGCTATAGGCAATATTATTAGTCCTTGCTTTTTTCATACGATATACCATCTTACCGCAAATTAATGTATTTCTAAAAAGAGAAAGGGTTGTTTTTATGAAAACCAAAATTGCATTTGGCCTGTTATTATTGCTTCCGACGATGCTTTTTGCAGACATCGTGTACCAGGGAAAACGCGTCCAGGAATGGCCCGAAGAAGCAAGGCCCAGATTTAGCACGCCCAGTTTTCTCCTAAATCGGTCTACAACGGCGCAAACAAAGAGCCATTACGCCGCCCCCAAGGGTAAAATTTACAGTTTGACACTCCTCGTCGATTTCCCGGACAAGACGGCGCCCGTCACAGTTAGCGAAGTGGAAGATTGGCTGAACAAGGAAGGATTCAACAGGGACGGTTGCAACGGTTCCGTGCGCGACTATTACTTGGACGTTTCCAAAGGCCAACTCGACCTGACCAATGAAGTCTACGGTTGGTACCGCGCCAAACATCCCAAGTCTTGGTACGAAAACCTGCAAGGGTACACGGGTTCGGACTCGCTCATGAAAGAAGTGTTCAATTACTTCGATCCACTAGTCGATTTTTCACGTTATGATAACGACAAGGACGGAACGACCGAGGCTATCAACATTGTGTATGCCGGCGCCGGACAAACTTGGGGACAGGGGCTTTGGCCGCATTCCGGATGGTCCAATGAAAGGCGCGACGGAGTAAAACTCACACACCACCAAATGACAGACATGCCCGGCAAATTCTCCATTTATGTCTTTGTGCATGAATCGGGACACATGATTTTTGGTTGGCCAGACCTTTATTGGTATGGGGATTACTGCACCATGGGCAACCGCGCAAACGACTTGAATCCTGTTGCCATCAACGACTTTTACCGCGCGGACCAGGGCTGGATTCCGTTTGTAGATGTGACAAGTAAAGACGTAAGCCTTGAAACCACCAAGTCAAATGAAGTTTGCTACCGCTACAAAAACCCCGCAAGGCCAAACCAAGAAGGTCTAGTATGGTCTTACGTGCGTAACACGGGTCGCAACAAGGTGCTCAAGGGCAGTGGGCTCCTAATGCAGCACTATGATTTTTCCATCGAAGGCAACACAGCCGAACGAGGGCTCGGATTGAAAATCGTAAACGCCGACCATGCAGATATTTCGCACACCAACAAAAATGACCAATGGCCAAATCCCGGAAGCAAAGCATCCACTTTCTTCAAGAGCGGTACTTATTCCGAATTTTCGGATGACAAATACCCAGCCATCCGCTGGTACAACGGAACAAAAACAGGACTCAAAATCACGGACATCGGCACGCCCGGCGAAACGCTCACGTTCTGCATCGGCGGGAACTGTTCTGCCGACGCACCGTCGTCAAGTTCATCCAGCGCGCCGAAGCAAGAAACTTCTAGCAGTTCCGTCGAAATAACGGTACAAAAAATTGCACTTGAAGCGACGCTCCCGATAAGCGACAACTATGCGCCCGTAACGCTCGACCTGAACGGTAGCGAAGTCGCCAAAATTTTAGGCATCAAGCGGACTGAAATCGAAGACAAAGTAGAATTCTACGGCATAGAGCCTAACGGCACGCTCAACAGCCGCACCACCGGCGAAGGCACCGGACACTGGTTTGACAAGGACGGCAAAATCGTCGCCTGGGACCCGAACGGCACCAGCATCGTATTCTCCAACATGGACCTTACGACCATGACCACAAAAATAGGCCACATGCCGAACAAAGTCAAAGCCGGAGATTCCTTTGTCATAAGGCAGGCTGTCGTTTACGAAAGCAAGCAGGTAACCTTCGAAATCAAGGTCACAATTGAAGGCGGCACGACCATCATCCGTAATATCGAGAAAGCGCGCCGCGGCAAGCCCGGGAACATGATTTTCAATGCGCTCGGAAAACCCGTCGGGGCCCGCAATGCGAACGGCGCCCTGCCCGACTTGCCTAAAGGCGTTTACGTGGAATACGACTATTCTTTTTTCACACCATCCCCGTAGATGGTTTTCCAGTCGTTTTTCATGGACACGGGAATCCATCCGTACTTTTTGCTTGCGATGCGCATTTTTTTGTATTTCACTTCGTCGCCATATTCGCGTTCAAAATCATCGCAAAGCAGCATGAAGCCCATCGCCCTATACTTGTTGTTTGAAATTGTATAATTCAAGAGGCTCGCATCCGTGCCACTGTTACCAAAAGCAAGTACCGGCTGGTAACCGATTTCGCTCGCAAGAGTCGTTACCTTATTCGTCTGCAAATTCTTGATAATGCTCTGCCCCGTAAGCACGAGATTGTCGCCGTTCTGGAATGTGTAAGCAAGACCGTCTTCGCCTTTTTGATTGCTCGACACCACGACCACATCGGAACCGATAATTTGTTTGGGTGGAAGGCCGAGACCGTCAACAACGACAGGCCGCATCGTGTAGCGTTCCGTGCCGCTACTCACATAGACCGTGAAACCATTCGATGTCAAGAATTTCACCACTTCGACCATGGGCTTGTAATAAGCTTCGCCGCGTTTGAGGCCCGTAAAGCCCGGCTGCGGTTCTTGCATAAACGCACGAACGTACGCTTCGAATTCCGAAAGCGTCATGCCCTTGTAAGCCTCGGCCACCATGCGTTCGCGCTCTGCACTCAACCCCGGAAAAATGCCCTTTTCGCGGCCATCGCGAGCCGCCTTCAACTGCTTTTTCGAAGGCTTGTAAGTGGAATCATCAAGAACGCGGTGCTCGAAAAGCATCCAGTCAAAATACGTCGGAGCGGTTTCGAGGAACAGCGTGCCATCCCAATCGAAAACAGCAATGCGACGTTCCACCGGAATAAAATCTGGCGAGGTCGAATCCGTCGTTGCACGAACAAACGCTTCAAGCGAATCTTTCGCAGGAGCGTGATCGTTCCAGAGCGAAAGTGGTTCTTGGGGTCTCTCGGGAAGTACGGTCTGCTTGGCTTGCTCAGCGAGAGTCGCAGCATCCCGAGATTCCGCCTGTCGAGAATCCGCCGCAGTCGCAACAGGGACCGCCGCGGACTTTTGAACTTCTGTAGTCGCCGTCGGGAGTGCCGCAGACTTTACATCGTTTTTCGAGCAGTCTTCACACTGCTTATCGCAACAACCAGCTAAGAACATAGCCGCCACAGAACCAACCGCAAAAATTTTTGCAATCATACATCGCTCCCCTTTTCTGAATTTTTTCGGTGTTAAATATAGTGAAAAGATTTCACCACCATTGTTATTAAATCACAAAATCAAAGCACTTGCGGCAATTTGTAAATGAAGATATATTGAAATATATCATACATCTGATTATACAAAACATGGAATAACAAATGAGAACACTAGAAGAAATAAAAGCCGACATCAACAAGCTCAATAAAGAATTGGAAACTGTTTACGAAGCAAATAAAGTTCGAGACATAGCTTTACTAAACAGCAAATACGCAAATAATTGGATTATTGTCCATGAGCATACATCAGTCCTCGATGCAGGTGTTTCCAAAATAATAAAAGGAAATGTCCATCTGTATAAAGTCAAAGAAGTCTTATTTCAAGGACAAGGATTTTTCAGATTTTCTGCGATACTACACATAAAAATCGATTCCGAAGACAACGAAAAACTCACATTCCTTGTTGAGAAAGATTTAGACGATGCATCAATTTATTTCAGCCATTTCACCAATGGTTTCGCAAAAATAGCAGATAAAACAGAAATCTCAAAATGGTTGGATAAAGCAAAAAGCAGATTCAACCATCTTTTTTCTTTGGCAAAAATTTAGGCTTAATACGCTATTGCATTTCTAATCAACTCGTTGTATATTTTTCTTCAGAGTAGCAGTCAATCCCGCTGACACCGAGAAAATGACGCCGTTGGCGTCCGTATCATAGTCCCGGTCATAGTTTCAAGCAAGCTTGAAACAGCGACTCTCGACTCAGTACTATTCAGGGGTGGGAAGTTTCACTATCTGCTTGACGCAACAGCCCCTCTTGCCGTCTTGACAAACTGGCAGTTCGGCTGGTAGAGCCCCTGTGGGGAACCGGCCCCGTGGCTATCAACGTAGAGCACCGTCTGCCTTGGCAGACGTTAACCTTGTCGCAACAGGTTTGCAATCATCGACATCTATTATTGTCGATTGATTGTTGATGCTCTACAGACATATGACCGCAGAAGAAAAGATACAGCTCGTCAGAAAACGAAATATTTATACAGAATACGAAATAAACGTATTATGGCTTTCATTTTTACAAAATCTAGACAAATTTTCAATCAACAAAAACAAGCAACTCCGCCACATTGCAGGAAGTAAAGAATTCTCCCTTTTTGACGATAAATCAAAACTTGAAGGGAAAGCAGGCTATTCATTTTTTTTACCCAAACTTCAATATATTTGAAGAACTGCCCCAATTAATCGGAACCGGAATTTTTGAATTTGACAATGACATTCCCAAAAGAGAAACAGTTAAATGTTCCTGTAACGTAGGACTTGGCGGAAGAGAAAAACTTATTTCAACCAATGTTTTATCTATACGATATTCATCTACAGGAATCCATGCGTTTCCTGTTCATCCGAACATCTATGACGAAACGTTAAAGAGGCTAAAAAAGAAAAACCGGCAGGCCCGTTTTACGGCATCGTGCCGTAGCGTACTTGTCGGTTTCATTTATAATATACATTCATTTTTTCAAAAAATCAAGAAGGGCTTAAAAAACGTGCTTTCTAAATTTCGCGAGAATCGTTGATTTTTTTGTAGAAAAGCTGGGGCGTTGTTCACAAATGCGAAAACATCTTTTTACATAAAAAAGGGTATAAAATCGCTTCAAAAAAGCGTGTATAATAATTGATAGAGAAACTCTCTATTTGCCAAACTGCGGGTGGCTTTCCCGCAATTAGCGGAAAAAATATAATGACTAGAGAAGAATTCGCAAGATTTCTCAAAAAACTCAAAGATGTAAAAGAAAAGGGGCAAGATATCGATGCGTTCGTCAAGAAGTACGAACACAGGAATGTGTATTTCTATAACGATGGTTGCATCAAGAAAATTCTTGCCAGCGAAAAGAACCTGACGCTCACCACGGATCTTGTGAATGCGGCGCTTGGCTTGATTGGTTCCGACCGCATCGCGAATCCAAAACTCGTGAACCCATACATTCCCGGGGAACTTGGCTATCGTAGTGTCGAACCGGACATTTTGCTGACGAATGAACGTGGCGAGAAATTACCGCCATACAGTGCAACTGAAAAATCAGGAACAGGAAGTTTATTTTGACAAGCAGACCGTGACGCTGGTTGAAGTGGCAAAGTTTATCAAGAACGCAAAGGATTACATCGGTGACAACTGTCGCCTGGCCCAATGGCTACGCGCTATTGACGCCCTTAACCGCGAGGCTGATTTCAGCGAATTCGCGAACGACCCCGTATTCAAGCTCTTGCAAAACGAGGTGAAATTATGTAATTTCAGTTCGAGGTATCTTATGACTGTAGATATGAGTGATTTCGACCGAGCTGCAGCAAGGTATGGCGAAAAAATAGATATCGCGAAGAAAATGCTTAAGCAAGGAAAGCTCTCTGTGTCAGAGATTTCTGCAGTTACAGGGCTTCCTGAAGCAAAAATCCGTGACCTAAAGTAAACCTTTAAAAATTATGGGGCGGCATTGGCCGCTTTTTTTTGTAATCCCCGCCCTTTGGCGAGTTTACTTCTTATCATTTTATTACAAATTCATTACATACAATTTACGAATGAAATGGGAAGTTCCGGCTCGGGGGGCGGAATGACGCTCAATAAAAATTCTATTTTATAGC
>JAEEGJ010015333.1_pt1 | contig 17910 bp, 9 predicted proteins | sample 8958761 | NCBI WGS metagenome assembly JAEEGJ01 (sample SAMN16246546, study PRJNA631951) | gut metagenome | biome: gut microbiome; feature: rumen; material: RS-attached | host: Bos | place: Iran: Karaj | collected 2018-10
TCGACAGAGCGGTAAAGAACCGAAATAACCGTTGATTCGTGATAGAATATAGTCATTAGGCAACCAGGAGATAACCAAAATGACCTTTAGCAGGTTCAGAAACGAAAACAGGGAAGTGTCAGTACAAAATCTCGTGCTGACCATAATCTTCTGGGCACTGACTCTGGCTGTCATTCTCTCGATATTCCTTTTATCAAACATACCATCCGAAGAGTTGTCAGAAATAGCGGACTCAATGATTTCTCCGGCTATAGGATCTCCCAGATTCCATTTGGACATCAGTGATACGTCTATTGTTAACACTCTCGGACACATGATCGAATACTCGATCCTGACGATATTTGCATTCATGGCCATTTCAAGCACGAACAAGATCTCCGTTAAGACTTCTTATGCGGAGAGCCCGATAAAGATCCTGAAATCAGACAACGAGATGAACATCATATTCACGCTTTGGTTCACGATCCTTAACGCCATCTTTGACGAATATCACCAGCTTTTCGTCGAAGGTCACGCCAACGGCGTAATGGATCTTTGCAAGGACATCATCGGAATAGTAATCGTGCTCCTCCTGATCCGCGTCTTTTTCTCCATCTCCCTCAGAGTCAGGGGAAAGAAGGAAATCCGTTATTCCTGAAGGCAGGGTAGGGGTATGAAAAGGGTCTCTGCTCTTCTGCTGCTATTCGTTTTTTGTCTGACCGGCTGTTCCGGCAATTCCCTATCTATAACTACTGTTTCAGAAACAGTTCAGGGCCTCAAATACAAGCAGATAAGCCAGGAAGAAGCTCAGGAAATGATGGCAAAAGACGACGGCCATATAGTAGTGGATGTCAGAAGACAGGATGAATATGATGCCGGCCACATCCCGGGTGCGATACTGATCCCAAACGAAAGCATCGAAAAGGACCGCCCCAAAGAACTTCCGGACTTAGATCAGATAATCCTCATCTATTGCCGCAGTGGCCGCCGTTCCAAAGAAGCTTCAGAGAAACTTGCAAACATGGGTTATACGAATATATACGAATTCGGCGGGATAATCACATGGCTGGGAGAGACCGTGAAATGAACATGGGTATTATTCAATACCACATATAAAAATCTCATTTTCCTATATAAGTAATTCGGTATAATTACAATTTTGGTGAATATAGAAGAGGTAAAAAAGGGAAATACGGATAATTGATGCCGGGCCATATGATTATCAGAACGGCTTTTGGGTATCCAATGTGTTTATCGGTATCTCTGGCAGCTGCTGCCGTATGAATTCATATTTATGATTTCTATACGGTATTTTTCCAGCCATCATCCGTTAATTCGTTTTTGATTAACCGTATGAATCATCAAAGTAACTATTTATACGGTAATTATCTGATCATCGGTTCATATTTATCTCTGAAATTACCGTATGGATTTTCGTTTTGCTTTTATATACGGTCAAACTATAAGATCCATTTTAATGTTTAACAGAAAACTACCGTATGAAACCTCTTATTCCGTATTCATACGGTATTCCGAATTGTTACAAATGATTTTGCCGAATTAGAAATCATTTATTTAATCGTTTTTATGGAATCATACGCGTAAAAGCGCCTGATTTATTAGCTTTCAGAATCTCAGATGCGTATTCGGGTAAATTATATGAATTATCGTAAAATTCACCTCTTCCCTACAAATATAATGAATTCCTGATTTTTTGGTATTATATTTCTATTAATTCATGCGGAGGTCATATCGTTACTATGAGAAAATTCGTTGCAGCTATCATCAGCTTTGTACTTATATTTTCAATGACCTCCTGTTCAAAGGCTGAACCGCAGGAAATCATAAAATCAAAATCTGAATCGCAGGAGGTAAATTCAAAGTCTGGTCCGCAGGATATCATTAATGCTGTGGATGTTTATGCCAGGAGCGTTCAGCATCTGGACGGCGAAAGACTTGTAAATCTTACGAAAGGTCTGGATGATAGGGCTTCTGCGAGATTTAAGGATCACCTTGACCTGTCAAACCTCAAATATGATGATGCGCTCGTAAAGAGGGCCTTCGCTGAATCCATAACTTACACGATCGATGAAAGCAGCATCAAAGTCAGCGGCAAGAACGCTTCTTGCAACGTTACTTTCAGCATCGCGAATCCGGATAAAGGTCCTAAAAAGCTCGTTGATAATGCCGATGCGTATGTACAGCGGATCAAAGACTGCCAAGAAAAAGACACTTTCACGCTCACCTTTGCTTTTGAAAAGGACGGCGGACGCTGGCTTGCATCCAAAGATAACCTGGATCTTCTTGAAGATCTCTACTCTTTCCTGGACGCCATCTATGAGTTTGTTCCCAATACGGAAAAGTACATCACCGGAACTTCCTGGCTGTACAGCAACAAGGGCAATTACGAAAACTGTTATGTAATCGAATTGGACCTTTGGTTTGACGAACACCCTGAAGCCATTCTTTATTACACGGTCTCAAAAGACGGAACCGAGCTCTACAAGAGCAATAAGACATCCTTTAAAGACAAGCTTTTCAGGGCCACATTTTTCAAAGATCAGGGCGCTAAGACTACGGACAAAGGCTATATTGAAACAGGAAATTACTCGATCAAGGTAATCAGGGATGACGGTCATCAGGTAGCGGAGGAGTCAACATATGTGGCGGTTGATGACAAAAAGGCTCCGCCTGTAATCTCAAAGACCTGGAAGGGCCCTTCTACAACTATATCCGATCCGTCTTTTGCCCCGATCGCAAGCACAGGCTGGTGGAATTATGACAAGACCCTCATCAGCGACGGCGTCTATGCCAAAGATACCAAAAAGATCGGATTTGCTGTCAAGCTCCTGAACAGCGCGCCGGATGTTTACTATGCGCTCTATTTCATACCCGGCGAGAATGCCGACATTAAGGATCTCGATTATTCAAAGCCCGTATCTGAAGGCAAAGTCAGCCAGGCTATATATCCTGACGGAACCTCTTACTACAACATCGATTATGCTCCGCAGACCACGGAATTGGGCATGTATGTCCTTTTCATAGCAAAAGACAAGGCTGCCATTAAAGACAGCCCGTACATTACTGCAAAATGCAAAGTTATCGATCAGGATTCCAAGACTTTTAACTGACGGTCCGGATCTGATAAATCAAAAAGAACCGCGCTCGCTGGCGACACGCTCGTTATATACCTCAGCGCTCAGTTCACGCTCTAAAAGATCTTTTGCAACGTCTTTTGCGGATACTCCCTCGTTAACGATCTTATTTACGCCGAAAACGACTGGCATATCGACAGAGTATTTCTCGGAAAGGCTCATAGCGGCAGGAAGAGCATTGATGCCCTCTACTACCATTCCAACCTGTTTGACGGCAGCATCAACTGATAAACCTTCACCAAGAAGATGTCCGCAGCGGTTATTGCGGCTGTGTCTGCTGGTAGCGGTAACGATAAGATCTCCCATGCCTGTAAGACCGTAAATGGTTTCATGTGAGCATCCCATCTTCTCCCCTAACCTCTTGATCTCGGCAAGGCCGCGGGTAATGAGAGCCGCCTTTATGTTATCGCCGTATCCAAGACCGTCAGAAATACCTGCAGCGAGAGCAATGATGTTCTTCAAAGCTCCGCAGAGCTCAATGCCTCTGACGTCAGTATTGGTAAATACGCGTAAATAAGGGCTTGTAAAAGCCTTCTGTACCTTCTCGGCAATTGCAATATCAGCATGAGCAGCGACTATAGTAGTAGGAAGATCCTTGGCAACCTCTTCGGCATGCGTAGGACCTGAAAGTACAACTACGGAAGCACCGGGTATCTCTGATAAGATAACCTCGCTCAGGAACGCGTGAGAACCCGCCTCGATGCCCTTGGCTACGTCAACTATTATCTGACCCTCAGGAACGTGAGGAGCGACTGTCTTGGCCGTAGAACGCACGAATGGCGACGGTACCGCAAACAATACGATATCTTTCCCTGCACAAGCTTCAGAAACGTCTTTTGTAAAGACGATCTCATCAGGGATAACCATGTCCGGAAGGTTTACCTGCCTCCTGTTTTGGTTCAGGTAATCTATTTCCTCCGGCAAGGCTGACCAAACAACTACCGAGTGACCGCACATGGATAAAGAACGCGCAAGCGCCATTCCCCATGTACCGGCTCCAATAACACCAATTCTAAATATATTTTCCATCAGTTGATTATCTCACAATAATGTAAAAACGTGAAACGTAAAAATAAGAAAAACTGCGGATTCCGAACGGTTCATTTTGGCAATTACGGAGTCCCAGTACCTGTTACCTCCTCCCTTTCACTGTCAACAGAGGAGCTTACAGGTACTTTCCCGACTTTTGAAGGCATATTACCTCTTTGCTCCTCCCTTTTGTTTACGATAGAGGAGCAAACAGGTACTTTCGCGTCATTTGAAGGCATATTACCTGTTACCTCCTCCCTTCTATTTCAAACAGAGGAGCTAACAGGTACTCATGACAAAACAAGGTCTAAAAAAAGAACGACGCGGAACCAAAAGAAAAGGGCTGACTCACTGCCAGCCCTTCCCTGTTTTTAATCGTTAGATCACTTCTTTACTGTGACGCTCCTGCCGGAATTCGACTTCTTGAAGTACTTCTTGTATGTCTTCACCTTCGACTTTGCAACCTTGACGGTCTTGACGGAAGAACTCTTGAGGGATTTCTTGACGCCGGCCTTGGTAAGACTTGTCGTGCTCTTGATGGAGACGGTCTTAAGCTTCTTGTCTTTGCTGAAGGCATAAGAACCGATCTTCGACAGGTACTTGGAAGACAGCGTGAAGGTCTTAAGCTTGGAGCATTTAGCGAAAGCGTAAGATCCGATAGTCTTCAGGTTGTATCCGCCGGTAACCTTGGTCAGTTTGGTACGGCCATAGAAGGCTTTCGAAGCGATGCTTTCTACTTTGTATGTGACATCCTTGTACACGATTGTCGAAGGAATGGAAACAGTAGAAGCATTCGTGGTCATTCCGATAACTGAAACAGTTCCGGTTCCGTCTGTGGACGGATTCGTTACCTTATACTTCAAACTACCGACTGTAGTTACCTCGTCGAGGAGCGCAGCGCCCTTCTTAGGTATGATTACCTCCTCAGGAGTCAGCGGATTCTTACCGTCCGGATCAGAGAATAGCTTGTGGCATCTCGAGCACTCATAATGCTCGATGTTTCCGTCCTTGATGTACGTCTCGGGTACTGCTTCGACTTTATGCAGGTCATGACCGAGCTTAGCGATCTTTTCGGGCGCGTCGATCTTGTGCAAGCCGAGTTCATCACTGTAACACTGTTTGCAGTGTTCGCACATAAAGTGAGACTTATATCCGTCTTCTTCGCACGTAGGCTCCTTTTCAGGAACTTCCACGATGTGATGTCCTGTCGCAGGGATTACGATCTCAGCGGCCGTAACCGGCTGCTGGCCGAACTTATCGCGGAACATTGCCTCGCAGCCGTCATCAGTACACTTGTAGTATTCAATATGTCCGGCCTCTGTACATGTTGCTGGCTTTGCAGGAACATGTTCAAGCTCATGTCCGATCGCAGGAATGACCGTGTCTTCAAGCGTTATAGGCTCTTTGCCCTTCGCATCTTTGAAGAGCTTGCCGCAGCCGTCCCTCTTACATCTGTAGTACTCGATGTTGCCGGGATCGTTCTTGGTAGGATCCTTTGCTTCGACCTTCTCGAGATCGTGTCCGAGCTTCGGGAGGACAACAGGGCCTGAGATCGGATCGTGTCCGTCTTCATCGTTGTAGCACTTGCCGCAGATGCAGCACTTGTAGTGAGCCTCATAACCGTCTTCTTCACATGTGGGCGCCTTGTACTTAACAGGCAGGATCATGTGAGGCTTAGCCTTGAAGGTTACTTCGACCTCTACCTTGTGAGCCGGCATGGTGAACGTATTGCCGGTAATTGCTGCACCGTTGACTGTTATCCTGTCCAGTTCGAAGCAAGCATCAGGCTTAACGGTTATCGTGATAACGTCGTCCACGTTGGCGATGATCTTGGAGACCTGAGCCGTACCGCCCTCTCCTGTTTTCACGGTAACAGGATATTCCATGAGCTTGAACGTGACTTCAATCGTAACGTCTGCAGCGGGCATCGTGAACTTGGTGCCGGTAATGGGCTCGCCGTTGACCGTGATGGTATCGAGCATGTAGCCGTCATCAGGTTTAACGGTGATGTTGATCTCGTCATCCTTGTTTGCCCATTCGCGTTCAACAGATGCCGTACCGTTTCCGTCGTCATTGACAGTAATCGTGTAATCAAGCTTCTTGAAGGTAACCTCTACCTTAGTGTTACCGATACCCATCTGGAAGGTCATTTCATCGACGATCACGCCGTTTACCTTGACCTTGTCGACACCGTAACCGTCTTCAGGCGTTGCGGTGATCGTGACAATGTCGTCAAGCACGGCCTTGGTCTTGTCGACGGAAGCCGTTCCTCCCTTGCCAGCAGTTATGCTGACTGTGTACTCGGCCTTCTCGAACGTGACTTCGATGGTTACATCGTTGGCAGGCATCTTGAAGGATTTGCCGTTATAGCTTGCTCCGTTTAACGTCATGGATCCGACCTTGTATCCGTCGTACGGAGCCGTCGTGATGCTGATGGTCTCGCCTGCAGCCGCGCTGTGAACGTTTGCAAATGCGGTTCCGCCGAGGTTGGAATTGACGATAACGTTATATGTCTTCTTGGCAGCGAACGTAGCGCTTATCGTGACTCTGTCATTAGAATCAGGCATTTTGTAAGTAATCTTCTCAGAGCCGCACGGTATATTGACATTCTTGCCGCCAACGGTAAGCGTGATCTTGTTTATCACGTAACCGTCATAAGGTCTGACCTCAAATTCGATAAAGCCGGTACCGTAGCTTCTGTTATCACCGAAGATGTTACCCTTACCGTCAGCCTTATAAGCGACGTCATAGTAGTAATGGAAGATCTTCTGAGCATAACTTGTGCCGAAAACGTCTTCACTGTAGCAGTCCTTGTTCATGACTACTGATGCGAGCTTATCGCTTCCAGTGAACGCGTCTTTTCCAAGCGTGAGGTTCCTGTCGGGAAGAACAATGCTCTTAAGGTTCTTACATCCGCAGAATGCCTCTTCACCAATAGAAGTTACGGCCTTGGGAATATCAACGCCCGTAAGGCTCTCGCAGTGATAGAAGGTCTGATCGCCGATCGAACCGAGCGTGCTTGGGAACGTTACTTTCTTCAGGTTTGTACAACCGTAGAAAGTCTTGTTGCCGAGTTTGAACGTGTAGTCCGAAAGGTTGATCTCTGTAAGGCTCTTGCAGCCGTAGAACGCTTCGTCGCCCAACTGGCCTGCGAAGCTCGGGAGATCGAAGTTCTTGAGCTTTCCGCATCCGTAGAATGCCCTCTTTCCGATCGAGAATACATCATCGGAAAGCGTAACTGTCGTAAGACTGTAGCATTCCTCAAACGTACTTGCACCGATCGTTCTGATGCTGTCGGAAAGCTTGACGTTCTTGAGGTTGTCGCAGTAGATGAACGCATAGTCGCCAACGTAGCTGACGCTGTCAGGCATCGTTACCTTCGTAAGGCTCGTACAATAGGCGAACGCCCATTTACCGATCGTATATACAGAGTTCGGGATCTTTACCTTCTCGAGGTTGTAGAAGCCGTAGAAGCAGTAATCCGGGATGGCGTTAACGCCTTCAGGGATCGTAAAGCTCGTAAGCTTGTTGCAACCGAAGAAGATCCAGTCGCCCCTTGAAGTTACTGTTGAAGGGATCAGAGGTTCATCAACGAATCCGCAGTACTGGAATGCGTAGTTTCCGATCGACTCAAGTCCGTCCGGGAAGATTATGTCTTCGAGGCCAGAGCAGTGGCTGAAAGATCTGTTGCCGATGCTCAGGAGGCCTTCAGGAAGCTTGAGGTTCTTGATCTTGGAGCATTCACTGAAAGCGTAGTCACCGATACTGATGACGCTCTCAGGGATGTTTATGCTTGCGATCGAGCTGCAGCCTGCGAATGCGTACTTCGGAATGGCGGTAATGCCTGAGCCGACCGTAACGGAAGTCATGCCGGAACAGCCGTTGAATGCATATTCACCGATCGAGGTTACGCTGTCAGGTATCTTGATGCTCTTGAGGCTTCTGCATCCGTCAAATGCGCGGTCGCCTATCGTCCTGACTGTTTCAGGGATATTGACGGAAGTAAGGTTGCCGAGATTCTGGAACGATCTGCTTCCGATCTCGGTAATGCTGCAAAGGATGGTTATCTCCTTAATGCTGCTGTTTCCGCTCCAAACGTTCTTGCCAAGCGAGGTTACGCTCTTGGGAATCGTAAGACTTGTAAGGCTGATGCAGCCCGAAATTGCGCCGTCGCCGATCGTCTTCACGCCTTCAGGGATCGTTATCGACTTGAGATAACGGCATCCTGAGAATGCGTTCTTTTCAATAGTCTTAACAGTGGCAGGAAGAGAAATAGCACTGACCTTGCATCCTGCAAATGCACTGACACCGACAGTCTCCAAGGAAGAAGGCAGCTTGACGTTTGCAAGGCTAGAGCAGCCTGCATATGCGCTCTCCCCTATCGTCTTCACGCCGTCAGGGATCTCGATGCTCGTAAGAGCCGTACAATTGCTGAAAGCGTCCTTGCCGAACGAAGTCAAAGTGTCAGGCAAAGTCACTTCAGTTAGCGCGGTACATCCGCTGAATGCGCCGCTGCCGATGGAAGTGATCTTTCCGCTGAATACGACCTTCTTGATGTTGTCTCTGTATTCTTCGAAATCGTCACCCTTCCAGGCAGTTACTTCACCTGCGCCTGAAACGTAGAGTGTACCGTTCCTGTCAAGATACCAGACCACTCCCTCACCGCAGGTTCCGTGAGCAACTGTATTGGAAACCTTCTTGAAAGCAGCCTGTACGGTTACCTGGTTTTCAGTAGTATCAGGCATTGTGTAAGTGTAGTTTCCGTTCTTGTCAGGAACGATCTCAATGGGATCATTGTCACCAATGGTCAGCGTAACCTTGTCGGCCGCATAGTCTCTGACGGGAGTTACCGTAAATTCAACAACGTCTGTTCCATAAGTCATATCCGGACCGGAAACAGTGCCGTAATTGGTTTTCTGATAACGGATAGCATAGTAGTAATGGAACTTGCAATCCGGGTTGCTGAATGCATTCGAATTGTAAGCGTTCTTTTGGATAACAACAGATGAAAGCTTTGCACAGTTACTGAATGCACCTTCGGAAACGGTATTTACGTTATACGGGATCTTAATGCTTTCCAACCCTGAGCATCCGCTGAATGCATACTTTCCGATAGACGTCAGCGATTCAGGGAGATTGACCGAAGTGAGCTTCTTGCATCCCTGGAATGCATAACTACCGATGGAAGTAATATTTCCGGAGAAATATACTGTAGTGATCTTATTGGCCGATCTGTACCAGGGAACGTTTCCTGCACTGGTCCAGGAGGTCATGCTGCCTTCGCCCGAGATCGTAAGGACTCCGCTGTCGCTTATTGACCATACAAGCTTTTCTCCGCAAGTGCCGCGGTCGGAAGCCCTGAAGAAGCTTGCTTTTACAGTTACGGCAGATGAGGAATCAGGCATCGTGTATACGTACCTGCCGTTTTCATCAGCGTGGATCTCAACCGTGGTGCTGCCATAAGTAAGCGTGAGCTTATCCAACATGTAGTCTGTGGAATTAGGCTTGACCGTGAACTCCATTTCATCTTTGCAGTATGAATAAGATCTTCCGGAGACGGTGCCGCTTCCATCGTTTGTATATTTAACTTCGTAGTAGAAATAGATGCTGCAGGTATTGCCGGTGAAAGCCTCAGCGTTATAGATGTTCTTATCCACAGCAACATATTCAAGACCAAGGCAGTCCGCAAAGGCGCGTTTGCCAAGACCCGTTACGGTGCGCGGTATAATGAGTTTCTTAAAGCTGATGCAGCTTGCAAAGGCGTTCTCACCTATTGTCTTAACGCTGTCAGGTATCTTAAATTCAAAAAGCGAAACGCATCTGTTGAAAGCGTTCTTATTGATGGTTACAACGCCTGAAGGAATATCGATGCTCTTAAGGCTTGAGCAGCTGTCAAAGAGCTCTGCAGGGATCGATTTCATGTTCTTGGGGAGCTTGACATATTCAAGGTTCTCACAATGTGAGAATGCTCCGTCGCCAAGTGTTTTCACTGTATCAGGGATAATTACGCCCTGAAGTTCCTTGCATCCGTAGAATGCATAGTTCCCTATCGTTGTGATGCTTGTAGGGATCCTGACGTCTCCAAGTTTCGTACAGCCAGCAAAGCTTCTGCTTCCGATCGAAGTTACCTTATCTCCTATTATCACCCTCTTGATCAGGAGCCTGTATGAATACCAGGGCGCATAAACAGATTCAGTGAAGGAATCCATCGCTCCGGTGCCTGAGATCGTCAGGGTTCCGTTCCGGTTAAGGCTCCATGTAAGGTCCTGACCGCATGTTCCGGAAACAACGGTATAGTCCTTCTCAACGAAGGTCGCAGTAACGGTAATGTCTGAATTCTCTTCAGGTACCGTGAAAATATACTTGCCTTTTTCGTCGGCATATATTGTTTCGGTCTTCCCGTTCATTTCGACGGTTACCTTATCGATCAGGTAGCTGCTGAACGGAGTTACCTCAAATTCAAGGTCCTCGTTGCCTGATGTATATCTCTTGCCCAGAACGATTCCGTGGCCGTCATTTGTATAGTTGACTACTGAATAGTAATGGATGACCTTGGAAGGGATCTCAGGGAAAGCATCCTGATTATATGCATCCCTGTTCAAAAGGACGTATTCAAGTTCTTTGCAGCCAGCAAATGCGTCTTTTCCGATCGTGGTCACGCCGTAAGGAACCTTAACTGTTTCCATGTCCTTGCAGCCTGAGAAAGCATAACCGCCGATCGAGGTTACGCCGTCGGAAAGCGTTACGAAGCGGATTGCATTCCTGTATTCGTTCCAGGGAACTTCTTCGGCAGACTGCCAGTCAGCCATGTTTCCGTGTCCGGAGATCTTGAGTTCTCCGTTGTACCTTATGGTCCAGGTCAGGTTGTTTCCGCTGATGCCGCAGGTACCTGAAGCAAGAGTCGGAGTGTCCTTAAAGTAGGCCTTTACGATGATCTCGTCATCAGAATCAGGCATTGTATAACGGTAATTGCCGTCAGCGCCTGCCTTGAGTTCGACCGTGTTTTCGCCTATGGTGAGCGTTACCTTCAGAATACGGTAACCCTCAAAAGGTGATGCGGTTACGACGAACTCATCGTTATAGTGGGTCAGATAGTTTCCGACTTCGTGTGAAAGGCCGTAACCTATAACACTTCCCTCTCCATCCTGCTCGTAAGTGACGGGATAGAAGTAATGGATTGCACACTCGGTATTGGTAAATGCAAATCCCTCTTCAGGAGTACTCCTGTTCATGATCACGTATTCAAGAGCCGTACAGCCGTCAAATGCGGTTGTAGCGACAGAAGATACAGAGTAAGGAATGATGAAGCTCTTGAGCCCCGTGCATCCTGCGAAAGCCTTTTCAGGGACTTCTTCAAGGCCTTCGCCGAGAGTTACGTTCTTAAGGCCGGTGCAGTTTTCAAAAGCGGAAGCATTTATCGTAATACCTTCCTTTTTAGGGATCGAAACAGATTCAAGGCTTGAGCAGCCATAGAAAGCTGACACGCCAATGCTCTGAAGCTTCTGAGAGAACGTTATGGATTCAAGCTTTGCACATCCGTAGAAAGCCTTATCCCCTACCGACTCAAGATTCTCATAGTATTTTCCGTAAAGCGTCGTCAGATTAGCGCAGCCTTCAAACGCGCTGGGTCCGATCTTAGTTAAAGCGTCGGACAAATGGACGAGTCTAAGATTCGTACAATTATAGAACATGCCTTCACCGATACAAGAGAATCCGGAAGACATATTAGCCCACTGCAGACTGGAGCAGTTTGCAAACGCATTTTTACCGACCGTGCATGCGGGAATGTTAACGGATCTTAATGAAGAACAGCCGTTGAACGCATCTTCACCGATCGCGGTTACAGAACCAAGCCAGACGTCCGTAAGCTTTATGCATCCGGCAAACGTCTTTTCCTTTATGGTCTTCAGACCGCCTGAAATGGCAATGCCTGTAAGGCTCGAGCAATTGTTGAAAGCGCGCTTTCCAAGCTCAACGAAAGTGTCAGCGTCAGGAAGCTGTGCGGTAACAAGGCCTGAACAGTTCTCAAAAGCACCGTCTCCGATCGAAGTTACGCTGTCAGGGACCGTAATGCTCTTAAGTGCGGTGCAGCCGAGGAATGCGTCTTCACCGACAGTCAAAACGCCGTTGGAGATCGTAACGGAAGTAACGCCGGTAAGTCCTTCAAAAGCCTTGTTGCCGATCGAAGTAATGCCTGTGCCGCTAAAAACGATGCTCTTTATGCTGTCTTTGAATTCAAGCCAGGGCGTGTTGAGCTTATATTCATATTCAACTTCCTCTTCACCGGTGCCTTCGCCGGTACCTTCACCGGATCCTTCTCCTGATCCTTCACCGCCGCCTTCACCTGTAGCGGGCTCTTTGGGAATGGGAATAGCCACATAAACATAATCTTCCATTTTGCCGGTGCCTGAGATCGTCAGGGTTCCTTCGTCATCAAGGACCCAGGTCAGGTTTTCACCGCAGGTACCGTTTACAAGGGGATGAGATATCTTCTTAAAAGTTGCCTTTACAGTAACGGTCTCATCGATATCAGGCATTTCAAAGACGCATTTGCCTGAACTGTCAAGAGTAAGCGCTATGCTTCTATCTGCATAATTCAATGTGACCTTGTCTAATTTATACTCGCTGTTGTTAGAAATAACAGTTATCTCAAATGTGTCAGTATAGTACGACCAATTGTACTTATCGTTCGGCATCGTACCGGATTTGATCGTGATAGTACCGTAAGTTCCGTTATCGGTCTTTACTTCGTAGTAGAACTTAACGTTATCAGGATAAAAGGCTGTTTCGCCCGTATAAACATTCTTGTTTACGATTACCATTCCGCCGCACAAAAATGCCTTTTCACCGATCGAGGTGACGCCATAAGGCACGATCGTTTTAGTAAAGCAATTGCATCCGTAGAATGCCGATTTGCCGATCGTTTTTACGCCGCTGGGAATGACTACATCACTAAGCACTGTACATTCGTAGAACAGACCTTCCGGGATCGAAGTAATACCGGATGGCAGTTCTATGGACAAAAGACTGCTGCACTGCCTGAATGCATTCGCACCAATGGATTTTACTTTGCTTGGAATATTGATACCGGTAAGATTATTGCATCCCCTAAAAGCTTCCGCTTCGATCTTGGTAATCGCGTCGGTAAGATAAACTGATCGGAGATTGTAACAATAACTGAACAATCCGGTGGTGACCGAAGTCATTTTTGTGGGCATCTGGAAGCTTATAAGACTTTCGCAGTGATAAAAAACGTATTTCCCTAATGTAGCGTTTTCCGGGACTTCTAAAGTCATAAGGTTTCTACAATAAGCAAATGCATAATCACCAATTTCAAGACTGTTTAATAAAGGATAAAATCTGACATTTTCAAGTACAGACAAACCATAAAAAGCATATTTACCGATATAAGTAATACGATCATCCAGAACTACTCTGTCGATCCTGTCGCTATATTGGATCCATGGTGCGCAGGATTCTGTATTTCCGTTGGGATCAGTGTAATCAAAATCGTACATTCTGCCGTTTCCGTCAATATACAGGGTTGAACCGGAAACTTCCCAAGTCAGATTGTCACCGCACTTTCTTCCGTAATCCTTCTTATAAAGAATTTCAATGTTGAACGTGCCTTTTGACTCAGGCATGAGAACACGCCAGATTACTGCATTGTTAGAACCGTACGGCTCGCTTACTGAATTAGTAACGCCGTCATCAAATTTTGCGCCGTCACAAATATAGTCTTTTTCAGGAGTAACGATGAATTGAAGGTATTCGGTTCCGTAAGTTTTTGTACTGCCTTCAACGGTACCGTGTTCACTGATGTAATTTACAGTGTAGTAATAGTGGAAAACGTTATCAGAAATTCCGGGGAAAGCACTTTCGATAGTAATGCCGCTGTTCAGTGCAACCAAAGAAAGAGAGGAACAATCCTTGAAAGCATCTTTGCCGACGAAATAAACAGTCGGCATCTTAATGGACTGAAGTTTAGAACAACCGTTAAAGGCATTGCTTCCGATGGAATTTATCTCCCCGTTTAATACGACAGTTAAGATCTCAGACTTATATGCAGCCCAGGGAACCGCATCAGCATTGGCAAAATCATTGATCTGACCGTTACCCGTTATGGTCAAGATCCCGCTGTTGTCCAAGGTCCAGGAAAAAGAACCGTTTTGGAAGGTTCCATTATAGAGGACCGCAGCAGAAGTCCTGTTTGAAGGGAAAATTGCAAAAATAGCAACTATTGCAACAAAAAATACGGAAAGTCTGAACGCGTTACGCATATAGATACACCCCACGAATAATCAGTAAACTGAAAAATTACCCATAATGAGATTATACCTTCTATGCTGTAAATATAAATAGCATATTAAAAATATAAACAAAAATTGCTAATTAAGAAGGGCTGCGAAAGCAGCCATCCGGATCACTTCTTAACCTTTACTTTCCTTAAAAAGTTCAGCTTGGTGAAATACTTCTTATAGAAACCCATATGATATTGGCAGCAAATTCTGTACCGACACTAGAAGCATGGGCGCCGTCTTCGTCGTAGAGTTCGATATCAGGTCTCGCATCAATATGATCCCACCAACTCTCCCCTACAGGCGCCAGGATCGCACCGTTCTTGTCAGCAATGTCACGATTGATCTTATTCATGTAATCCTGGGATGCTCTGTCATTCTTGCGTGCCCAAGTGCCATAGATAACGATCCTGCTGCCTGCCTTATCAGCCCAGGATGAGATCGTCTTAACAGCCGAGCGGTAATCGTCTATACGGTCAAACGGATGAGAGTGTTCCTGAAGCACGATATAATCGTAATCCCCATACATTACGTTAAACTTAGTCTGCGGTTCTTTAACGTGTTCACAAAGATACCAGCCTCCATGCGCCAGCATGGTAACTTCACATGAATAACCGTCTTCAAGGGCTATGGCCTTCACCCGAGCCGGAAGATCATTCATATAGGTATGACTGTTACCAATAAAGAGTATTCGAAGATGCTTTGATGTCATTATTGCATATTCAGGCGCAAGTGATTCCCACTCTTTCCTGAACTCTTCATTTTTGAGCTGCTTCTCTAAAAACTTTTCAAAATCATCTTTCATTATTTTGTCTCCATTCTGCTGAGATAATCAGCTCTGTATCGCTTAGCCTTGTCAAATTTGTAAACTATAAGTAGCATCAGTAAGTCCCTGCCGTCAAGGGACGGCAATTAGAGTTCCTTTTTTATGATCTGCTTTAAAATGTTTTTCTTAAAATCACTCTTCGAGTAGAAGAACTCGATTTCAGATTTTGATAGCGTTTCTTTAACCGATATCATTTGAACCGTACAAATAAGGTCTGCAACTTGAAGCAGTACTTTTTCAGTAGGTTTGTCATTTCGAAATTCTACATTCGCAAACAATGCATTGAATACACTCACTATGATCCTGGCGAGTTCATCCTGACCGTAATCGTAATAAACGATTATTCTGTCAAAATGAGTAAAGTATTCATAATTCTTTTTCAGTTCTGCGACTATTTGCTTTGTCAAAGTGTCAACATAGCAAATACCGGTATCCTCATTGCATTTTCTCTTATCCAAAGTTATGCCGATATAATTGATCGGAGCCGTTCTAGTAAAATGAAACAAGGCATTAAACAATGATCTTCGAGTTTCTCTTAACTCGTTAATATATGGCTTTTCTCTTCTGATTAGAGGACCAACATGAACATAATGATTATCGTACCCCCAATTATATAACTTGTTTTCAAAAGCACTTACCATTCCGGAAATGCTTTTGTTTTGTTCATGCAGAACCATAACAACATGATAATAAGGATCATGTTGATCAACTCTTCCAAAATCGCCACTTTCATCTATCAAAACACTAAGGATTTTTTCATTTTTCATAATGAATATCTTCAACAACAAAAATGGCGGGGTAAATCCCCGCCCGACGGTGGACCAAAGACCATATGGCCAGCCCGAAAATTACTAAAATAATATCAAAACATGCTTTCTTGTCAATATACATAACTATTATGCTGAGCCGGATTACTATTCAATTATGATTAAATAATACAGCAAAAGGAAAACGATTATGCGGACAATTCGGTGGAAGTAGCACCTGCAGGACCTCCCGTCAAGGGACGGTAAATGTCCGGCACCATTTTGTATAACTTCTGTCGCGCACCCGCATAGCGGGTGGTTCATTGTTTCGCACGCTTCGAGCCTCGCGTGCTCAACGGAGTCACGACTCACTAACAAAAATGGCCGCCTTAATGGCAGCCACTTTGCAATATCATAATTTAAAACCTTACTTCTTAACCTTTACTTTCCTTCCGCAGTTCTTCTTCGTGAAATACTTCCTGTACTTCTTAACTTTTGACTTCTTGACCTTAACAGTCTTGACCTTCGAGCTCTTGAGAGACTTCTTTACGCCCTTCTTGGTCAGCTTTGTAGTTGACTTGATTTTAACGGTCTTAAGCTTGCTGTCTTTAGCGAAAGCATATGTACCTATCTTGGACAGTATCTTTGATGAGATAGTAAAAGACGAGAGCTTCGTGCAGCGTGCAAAGGCATATGCCCCGATAGTTTTAAGCCTTGCGCCGCCTGATACTTTTGTAAGTCCGGTGCATCCGTAGAACGCATTATTGCCGATCGAAGCGACATTAGCGCCTATGCTGACAGATGTGATCTTCGTATGATCCTTGAAGGCATTTGCTCCGATGCCGACCACCTTGTAGGAAACCCCGTTCAAAGTAATCGTTGCAGGGATAACGACGTTTTTGACATCTACGGTTGCACCGATGACCATAACGGTACCTGTACCGTCTGTTGACTTATTCACCTTGCTGTACAAGATATCACCAACGTTGGAATAAGTAATGAATTCGATATTTGAATTGTTTTCGAATGGACTGTATGCAAATGAGTTGAGAAGATCCTCGCCGATCTTAACGCTCTTCAGATTCGGGCATGAAGCGAAAGCTGAAGTCTGGATTTCAGTAACTCTCGACGGGATGCTGATTTCTGTAAGTCCTTTGCAACCTGCAAAAGTAAAGAATCCGATCGTCTCCAACGAGTCAGGAAGTTTGATTTCGGTAAGACTTTCGTTGTTTCCAAACGCTCCGTCGCCGATAGAAGTTATGCCTTCGGGAATAGATACGCTCGAAACATTCCTAAAACCCAAGAATGCGCCAGCACCGATCGTTGTTACACCGCTTTGGATAACAATCTTCTTAATATCAGGATTATCAACTCCCCACGGGTTCAAAGATTGATTACTGTAATCGCCCATAGGACCTGTACCCGAGATCGTCAGAGTTCCTTTGTTATCTATGGTCCAAGACAGATTCTCACCGCAAGTGCCCTTTTGAACTATCGCATTGGCAGCTTTCTTCTTATTAACAGAATCATCTGAAGACGGTGTCTCAGCCTGTTCAGTTTCCTTCTCTTCTTTCTCAGGCTCAGTTTCAGCCGGCTGCGAAGACTCTGTCTCCTTGGATTCTTCAGTTTCCTTTGGAGCTTCAGTAGACTCGGAAGGTTCTTCAGTCTCCTTATTCTGTACTGACGGTTCAGTTCCAGTGTTTTCAGGAACTGATTCAGACGTTTCAGCCGGAGCTTCAGTTTCGTCAGCAACAGACGTTACCGGTGTCATGATAAACGACATGCACATGGCAGCCGACAGCAAAACAGATGTAATCTTAAGATGCTTCATAAATGACCTTCTTTACTTTACCTTGATCTTAAACGTGACCGTCTTG
>JAEEGJ010015334.1_pt1 | contig 17907 bp, 17 predicted proteins | sample 8958761 | NCBI WGS metagenome assembly JAEEGJ01 (sample SAMN16246546, study PRJNA631951) | gut metagenome | biome: gut microbiome; feature: rumen; material: RS-attached | host: Bos | place: Iran: Karaj | collected 2018-10
GTTGAACTGTATGCACTTACTCTATCATTCGGCGAATGGGGCTGTCAACCCCATTTTTAAAATTATTTTTCTTTTTATGCGGCATTATCTTCGGCTTATGCATTATATAGCCGAATTATTTTCTTACCACTCCGTATGGAAAAAATCTCCTCTCGGCGCGTCTGTGCGTTCGTAGGTATGCGCGCCGAACAGGTCCCGCATGCCCTGCAGCAGGTTCGCGGGCAGTTCCCGGTCCGTATAACCGTTGAAATACTGCAGCGCAGCGGTCAGGCAAGGCGCCGGGAGTCCGTTCTCCAGCGCCAGGGAGCAGGCAGCTTTCAATCCTTCCGTTTCTTCCTCCAGCGCATGGTGTACGAGGTTGGACATCATCAGATTCGGAAGATCCCTGTCATAAACGTAAGACTGTTTTATGTCTTCCAACATGCCGCTGCGCAGGATGCAGCCGCTGCGCCAGCACATCGCCACTTCTCCCAGGTTCAGATCCCAGCCGTACGTGTCGGAAGCAGCCTTCAGGAGGCCGAACCCCTGCGCGAACGCCAGAATGCGGGCGGCCTGCAGAGCGTTCTGCAGGTCCTGCAGCACCGCAAACCGCTTGTCGGCGGCAAAGACCTTGCCCCGGTAGACTTCGTTCCCGTATTTCTCCGCGGCGGCGTTCCTTTCCTCTTTTTTCGCGGAAAGGATCCGGGCCTGCACGGCTTCCGAAAGGATGGAAACGGGTACGCCCAATTCCATGCCGGCGCGCACAGCCCAGGTCCCCGTGCCTTTCTGTCCGGCCGCATCCAGGATGTGCTCCACGAGCAGGGACCCGTCCGCATCCTGTTTTTGCAGCACCTGTCCGGCGATTTCCGTCAGATACGAGGACGTCTTCTGGGCCCAGCGGGCAAAAGTCCTGCCGCACATGGCGGTATCCATGCCAAGACAGCGTCTCATGAGATCCCAGATCTCACAGAGAAACTGCATTTCGCAGTACTCGATGCCGTTGTGGACCATCTTGACGAAATGACCCGCGCCGCCTCCGCCCATCCAGTGGCAGCAGGCGTCTCCCAGTTCCGTTCTGGCGCAGATGTCTAAAAACATGGGCATCACGAGTTCTTTCGCCGCATCGCTGCCTCCGGGCATGATGGCAGGACCGTTCAAAGCGCCCTCTTCTCCGCCGGAGATGCCGCAGCCAACGTAAAGCAATCCCGCGTCTTCCGCGAGCTGCGCGCGCCGCTGCGTATCCTCGTAATAAGAATTTCCGCCGTCGATCAGCACGTCGCCCGGTTCCAGGAACGGAACCAGTTCCTGCAGCGTTTCGTCGACCGCGCCGCCGGCTTTGACCATCAGAAGCACTTTGCGGGGCGTTTCCAGCTGTCCGCACAATTCTTCGACGGACTTTGCGCCGCGGAAATTGCCGTCTCCATATTGTTCCAGAAACGCGTCCGTCTTTTCCGGACTTCTGTTGTACACGCTTACGGTATATCCCCTGCGTTCCAGATTGCGGGCGATGCCGCTTCCCATAACGCCCAGGCCTATCACCGCGATATCCGATCTCTCTTTCATCTTTTCCCCCTATCTTACGATCTGCGCGTTCCCCCGGCAGATCTCCCAAAGCTGTTTTTCAGAAGCGGGCTGCGCATAATCCTGCGGACCGCTGACCGCAAGAGCCGATACCGCCCACCCCAGATCGAGACACTTCTCCGGCGCATATCCTTTCACCAGACCGTATAGAACGCCTGCCAGATAGCCGTCTCCTCCGCCGATGCGGTCGTAGACGTCCAAATCCCGGGGATCCCTGCGGAACAGACGGCCGTTCTCCATCAGCACCGCGCCGACGCTGTGGCGGTTGGCGCTCTTCTCCTGCCTGCAGCAACTGAAAACGATTTCTGCACCGGGATACCGTTCGCGCAGCAGCCGGATATATGCGGTCTCTTCCTCCATATCCTTCGCCCTGCCTTTCCCGCCGCTGACCATATAACTCGCGCCGGAAAGAATATCCGCCAAGCCGCACAGTTCGTCGAACAGCGCGTACAGGTCCTTCTCCCGTCCCGCATGCAGAGACGGGCGGTAATTCACGTCGAAGGAGATCTTCGTTCCGGCGGCTTTCGCAGCCTTCGCCAGTTCCAGACAGGTTTTGCCTGTGGATTCCGAAAGACAGGCGATCAGGCCGGACAGGTGAAAGATCCTGCATCCGTCCTCCTCGAACAGTTTGCGCGCGTCGAAATCCGCGGCGCAGATGCTGCGGCCGACTTCTCCCGCCCTGTCGTTCTGCACGGCAGGCGGCACGCAGCCGAAGCCGCTGTCCGCAAGATTGATCTGATGCCGGAAGCCCCAAGGGCCGCCCTGCGGCACGTCCGGACCTTCCGTTTCGATCCCTCTGCGGGCCAGTTCCGCCTTGATATACCGCGACGTCTCCAGGTCCTCGACGAACCTCGTCAGCACCTTCGTCCGCATGCCCAGAGACGACAGCGCGCTCAGCACGTTCGTCTCCGCGCTCGTCGCCTGCAGCTGCAGCGGAGCGCCGGAAAACAGAGACTGCCGTCCCGCAGGGCAAAGCCTTAAGCCCATGCTGGAAACGGCAGCGATATCGTATTTGCAATTGTCACGGAAAACCATGCTTCCCTCCTACTGCGTGCGCTCCCGGGTCCCTCGCCAGACGCGTATCGTGTCCAGCACGTTTTCGTGAGGCACGGTCCTGGATTCGAAATGACACAGTTGGAACACGAGCGCCATGATGTACGACTGACAGGCTGTCGCGACGATGGTGCCGATCCCGTAGGGCGCTCCCAAAAGAACGCCGGCAACGAAAACGGCGATCTCCATCAGAAAGCGCACAGTGCCGATGTTCCGGTCCGGAAAGCGTTTCGCCAGCACCACCATCAGCGTGTCCCGGGGACCGCAGCCAAGAGCGGGCGACATATACAGCACCATGCCGTAACCCGTCATAAAACGGCCGAGGATCAGATACAGCGACCCGATCCAGATCGAATCCGTCGCGGGGAGAAAATCGCAGAACGCGTGGAAAAAATCCACGGTCTTTCCTATCATCACCGCGTTGATGAGCGTGCCGAAACCGATCTTGCCGCCCAGCAGAAGATCGACGGCGATCACCGCAAAACTGACCATGACCGTACAGTTCCCGAAGGAAAAGCCGGTGCGCATGGCGAGGCCCGTCTGGAACGTCTCCCAGGCGCCGATGCCAATGGCGGTCGCCTGTACGGTCATATACGTACCGGTGCCGCACAGAAGAAGGCCCAGCATCAGCCGGGCAAAACGTCTGGGATAGGAATTGCTGATCGTGTATCGCATGAAACCGTCTACTTCAGAATGCGCTGGAATTCGCGTACCCTTTCAGCCATATCCTCCGCGGAGAACACGGCGTTGCCCGCCACGAACACGTCGACGCCCGCTTCTTTCAGCGCGGCTGCGTTGTTCAGGTTCACCCCGCCGTCCAGTTCGATCAGCATATCCGGATTCTTCGCCTTGCGCAGCGCGTCCAGTTCGCGGATCTTCTGCCAGCTGGTCTCGATAAACTTCTGCCCGCCGAAGCCGGGGTTGACTGACATCAGCAGCACCATGTCAAGTTCCGGCAGGATGTAATCCAGTACGGACAGAGACGTGGCAGGGTTGAGCGCGACGCCGGCTTTCTTGCCCAGCGCCTTGATCTGCTGCACGGTGCGGTGCAGGTGCAGGCAGGCTTCTTCATGGACCACGATGAATTCCGTCTGGGGCAGCGCGAACTCCTCCAGACAAAGTTCCGGACGCACGATCATCAGATGAACGTCCAGAGGGAGAGACGTCGCCTTGGCGATGCTCCGCACGACAGGCTGTCCGAACGTGATGTTGGGAACGAAGCTGCCGTCCATCACGTCGAGATGGACGAAGTCCGCCCCGCCTTCCTCCAGTTTTTTCAGCTGCGTCTTCAGATCCGCGAAATCAGCCGTCAGAATGGACGGCGAAAGATAGGCCATGGTCTCCTCCTCAATATTTTTCCTGCTGCTGCAGAAATCTCATCATGTCTTTATAGGACGCGTAGCGCCTGCGGCTGATCGCCTTGTCCGCCGCGGCTTTCGCCACCGCGCAGTCCGGTTCGTCCAGGTGCCGGCAGTTGTCGAAACGGCACTTGCCCAGATAAGGCGCGAATTCCGGGAAATAATGCTGCAGCTGGTCTTCCTCGACCTCGCCCAGTTCGAAACTCGTAAAGCCGGGCGTGTCGAACAGGCGGAACTCGCCGGCGTCGAACAGTTCTGTGTGACGCGTCGTATTCTTTCCGCGCAGGGTCTTGCGGCTGATCTCGCCGGTCTCCATCGCCTCGGCTTCCAGCAGTACGTTGGCGATACTGGATTTTCCCACGCCGGACGGGCCTGCCAGCGCCGCCTGCGACCCTTTCAGAAAGCGGCGCAGATCTTCTACGCCCTCCCCCGTCTTCGTGCTGATGATAAAGACAGGATAGATGTCTCCGTAGACGTTGCGGAAACGCTGCAGCACGGCGGGATCTCCGATATCCGCTTTGTTGACGCAGACCGCGATGCGGCAGTTTTTCTGTTCCGCCATGACGCAGAAGCGGTCCAGCAGCGGAAAGTTCGGTTCCGGCTCCCTGGAAGCCGCTACGAGGATCATCGTCTCCACGTTCGCGACCGGCGGCCGGTCGAACACGTTGACCCGCGGCAGGATCTCGTCCACGCTGCCGCTGCCGTTCTCCTGGACGGTCATGCGCACGCGGTCGCCCGCCAGCGGTGTGACGCCGTCTTTGCGGAAGATCCCCCGCGCTTTGCACTCGTAGACCTTCCGGGTCTCCCCTTCGCCTGCCAGCACGTAATAAAAGCCTGCGATGCCTTTGACGATCGTTCCGGTCAGCTGCGCCATCAATGGATCTCTCCGGTCTCGAAGTTTACGTCGTACTCGTAGACGAGCGCGTTGTCGAAGAATACGAGCACTTTGCCGTCGGAGCCCGCGCCCTGGGCGCTGAAGGATTCTCCGTTGTCGCTCTTATGACGCGCGACCTGGCTGAGCGGGGTCCTCGGGCTGTTTACGGAATCCGATACGGTGACCGTCATCGTAAAGTCCTCGTTTACCGCCGGACTGTAGTCGATCCAGACCGCCACGGATTTCGTCTCGGGCTGGGGCTCGGGTTCCGGTTCCGGTTCGGGCTCGGGTTCGATGACGGGTTCCGGCGCTTCCGGCTGCTTGGAGACGACGAGGTCGATGACGTCGTCTTTCTGAATGGACATGCCGGGGGCCGGGCTCTGGCTGATGACCGTATCCTCCTTGCGGTCGACGTCCTCCACATAGGAGACCTCGCCCAGTTTCAGCTCCAGATCTTCGATGATCTTCTTCGCTTCGTTCAGGGACTTGCCTTCCACGTTGAACTTGGAACGGGCCACGTCCTTTTCCGAACCCAGCGACACGACGAGCGTGATCTCGGATCCGTCCGGATACGGCGTCCCCGCCACAGGGCTCTGGCTGATGACCGTGCCCTTGGGAATGGAATCGCTCGTTTCCTCCGTCACGTTGCCGACCTTGAATTTATACGTCTCCAGCATGGTCCTGGCGTTGGCGAGCGATTTGCCCACCACGTCGGGAACGTTGCCGTCCACCTTGCCCTTGCTGACGTTGACCTCGATGCTCTGGCCGGATTTGATGGAAGCTCCGGCGTCGGGCGTCTGGCTCATGATCACCCCTTCGGGCACGTCGTTGCTCGGCAGTTCCATGCCGATCTTTACGTCCAGACCCAGTTCCTTCAGGATCTCCTTCGCTTCGTCCATCGTATGGCCGACGATCTCAGGCGCCTGCACGATGTCGCCGGGACGGATCTCGTTGGGATCACTGCCGCCCATATGGTTGCGGATAAAGGCGCTGGCCGGGATCGCGAGCGCGAGCGCAGCCAGGATGAGCACGAGATACGCCCAGTTGAAGCGCTTCTTGCCGCTCTCATCGTCCTCTTCGCTGCCGCCCTTGCGGACAGGCTTTTCGCCGCTGTCGTCGCCCTTGACGCCCTTCTGCAGCGCCGGCGTCAGGCCGCCGGGGTTATTCTTCGTCTTCGTGAACTTCACGAACTTCAGCGCCGTGATCATCTCGTCCGCGCTGCGGTACCGCCCGGTCTGCAGCTTGTTCGTCGCCTTCATGACGATCTCTTCCAGATCGAGAGGAATATCCGGGTTCAGTTCGGTCGGAGGAACCATCTCCTCGTTCATGTGCTTGACCGCCACAGCCACCGCCGTATCGCCGTCGAACGGGACCCTGCCCGTCAGCATCTCATACAGCACGATGCCGAGCGAATAGATGTCGGATTTCTCGTCCACGTAGGCGCCTCTGGCCTGCTCGGGGGAGAAATAATGCACGGAACCCATGACGGCTTCCTGCTGTTCGCCAACGAGCGTTCCGCCGGTCACAGCCTTCGCGATGCCGAAGTCCGTGATCTTCGCCACGCCCTCTGTCGTGATCATGATGTTGTGGGGCTTGACGTCGCGGTGGATCAGCTGGTGCTTATGCGCCATAGACAGCGCGGAAGCCACCTGCTCCGCGATGCTGGCGGCCCGGTGCGGATCGAGAGGCCCTTCTTCCTTGATGATATCGGACAGAGGCCGGCCTTCGATCAGTTCCATGACGATATAATAGATATTGCCTTCTTTGCCGACGTCGTACACGTTGACGATATTCGGATGCACGAGACCCGCCGCGATCTGGGATTCCCTGCGGAAGCTCTCGATGAACATCCTGTCCTTCGTATATTCCGGGCGGAGGATCTTGATGGCGACGTAACGGCTGAGCAGTCTGTCTCTCGCTTTGAAGACGACGGCCATGCCGCCTTCGCCGATCTTATCCAGCAGCTCGTATCTTCCTGCTAAAATTCTGCTGCCCATACGCTAACCCCCTATCCGGATGCAGACGACGGAGATGTTGTCCTTGCCGCCCGCCTGATTGGCTTCGTCCACGAGCGCTTTCGCCAGCTTGTGCATCGAGAACGTATCCGCCGCCAGCTCCAGGATCCGGTCCGCCGGAACTTCGCCGTAAAGGCCGTCCGTGCAGAGCAGGATGACGTCGCCGGGGCAGGTCTCGAAGCGGTAAAAATCCGGCTCGATCGCCGATTCGCCGCCGATGGCCCGCGTGATCATGTTGCGGTCGGGATGCGTCTGCGCCTCTTCCTTCGTCAGAAGACCGGAACGCAGCATGTCCTGCACGAGCGTGTGGTCTTCCGTCAGCTGCCGCATGACCCCTTCGCGGATCAGATACGCGCGGCTGTCGCCCACGTTGACGACGTAGCAGTCCTCGGCGTCCAGATAGCACAGCACCGTCGTGGTCGCCATGCCGTTGTTGCACTCTTCTTCCAGAGATTTGCTGTAGATGAGCTCGTTGGCGCCCTGGATGCATTCCAGGAAGTACTTCCGCAGATCCCGTTTGCTGGTGATGGCGGAGATGGGATGCAGGGACACGTATTGCGCGATGTACCCGACGGCCATCCGGGAAGCCAGTTCTCCGGAATTGTGCCCTCCCACGCCGTCCGCCACGATATAGAGCTGCTGCTCGGGCATCACGAAGAGCGAGTCTTCGTTGCCGCTGCGCATATTGCCCTTATCCGTTTTGAATCCGACACTGATCATAAATTCTTTTTCCTCATCAGGCAGTAATAAAAACCGTCTCCTTTGGCGCCTTCGGCCGGATCGCCGGTAAAGATCTGCCTTTCCTTGATCTTTTCAAAGCCGCTCTGCCGCAGAAATGCTGCGACGACATCTTCGTTCTCCGCAGGGTCTACGGTGCAGGTGCTGTACATCAGTCTGCCGCCCGGCTTGACGAAAGCCGCCGCATTCCGCAGGATATCCGTCTGGACTTGAGGAAGCGCTTTCAGTTCCTCTCCCTGCAGCCGCAGTTTGATCTCCGGTTTTCTCCGGAGCACGCCCAGACCGCTGCAGGGAACGTCGCACAGCACGGCGTCGTACTGTTCCGTTTCGTCCGGTCCGTTCGCCGTTCTGGCGTCGCGGACGCGGGTCTGTATGATGGAGATGCCCAGCCGTTTCGCTTACTTTTCAACAAGGCGGAGCTTCGCTTCGTTGACGTCGCAGGCAAGGATGCTGCCTTCGTTCTCCATGTATTCCGCCATCGCGCAGGATTTCCCGCCGGGCGCGGCGCACATGTCCAATACCGTTTCGCCCTTCCGGGGGAACAGGACGTTCATCGCTTCGATCGTGGAAGCGTCCTGCACGGAAAAGCGTCCTTCCCGGTAGTCTTCGCTGGACGCGATCCCCGCGGAAATATCGAACTCGTAAGCGTTCCCGACCTTCAGCCGGTTGCGGCGCAGCACGAGCGGCGGCGTGTCCAGGCTTTCCGAAAGCAGCCGTCTCGTCCTGTCTTCTCCGTAACTCTCCAGCCATAGCTTTACGATCCATGGCTGGCAGGAATACCGCACCGAAAGGCTCTCGATCAGGCTGTCCGCGTCGCCCGGGACGGGTTCGGGGATCCGTATCGTCTTTCCGTCCCGCAGAAAACTGCGAAGCACGGCGTTGATGAAGCCTTCACCGCCGCGCAGCACGTCCTTTGCCAAAGCGACAGTCTCGTCGACCGCCGTATAGTCCGGCACGTCGTCGCACAGCGCCAGCTGATAAAAGCCGAGGCGCAGCAGGATCTTCTGCTTCGTCTTCAGGCCCGGTTTCTTCAGGAACCGGGCGATCTGCCGGTCCAGCAGCAGCTGGTTCTTCAGCACGCCGTGCACGAGACGCCGCACGAACGCGGGGTCCGCGCCCTGCGCGCGCTCCAGCCTCCGGTTCAGCAGAATGTTGGAATAAGCTCCTTCGCTTTCCACGCTCTTCAGGATGTCGAACGCGATGCGCCGGGAGTTGTCCGTCATCTGCGGTTGCCTCTCATGGCGAGCATTCTCAGCAGGTTGGCGACAGCCGTCGCGAGCGCTGCCAGATAGGTCAGCGCCGCCGCGTCGAGCACCTGCTTGGCAGCCGCGTGTTCCTCATCGCTGGCGAAGCAGTTCAGGGCTTCGAGCTGGATCAGGGCTCTTTTGCTGGCATCCAGTTCCACAGGCAGCGTGACCAGATGGAACAGGACGACGCCCAGGAACATGAAGATGCCCAGGTTGAACAGGAACCCGCCGCTGTTTCCCATCATGAGGCCGAAGATCAGGAGCGGCCATGCGAGCATGGAGCCGATATTCGCGACGGGCACGATGCTGTTGCGCAGGTTGAGCAGCGAATAGCCGGAAGCATGCTGCAGCGCGTGACCGCATTCATGAGCCGCAATGGCCATGCTGGCGATGGTGGGGAGCTCGTAGACCTGCGGCGACAGGTTGAGCGTGCCTTTCTGCGGATTGAAGTTGTCTGTCAGCGTTCCCTGGATCTCGTAGATGGGGATCTGCAGATCGTTGAACTGCAGAATGCGCTGGGCAGCTTCTGCGCCGGTGATGCCGCGGCTGTTCTGCACGTTCAGATAAGTCCGGTACGCACTCTGGACTTTGCCCTGCGCGTAGATGGACAGGATGATCGCCGGGATGAGCAGGATCATCGAAGTATAGTATCCGTACATGGTAGCCCTCCTTTTCAGAGTATTAACACTTTATTTTATCCCAAAACGGTTCCAATTTCAACTGTGTGGCCCAGCAGGAACGCGCCTGCGTCCATGGCCTTTTTGCCCGGAAGCTGCACCTTCTGCAGCAGCAGCACATGCCCGTCGCCGCAGGATACGCCGATGCCCTCCCTGCCGGCGGATACGACGCTGCCGGGGACTGCGGACGTCTTCTGCGCCTGCGCCTTCGCCTGATGGATCTTGAACGGTTCTCCTTTGAAAACCGTATAGGCGATGGGCCAGCTGTACATGCCCAGAACGTGGGATTCCAGGGCTTTCGCGCTCCTCGTCCAGTCGATCAGACCTTCTTCCTTGCGGATCATGGACGTATAAGTGGCCTGGGAGGCGTCCTGCGGAACGCCTTTTAGTTTACCGGAAACAATTTCCGGTAAACACTCTGCCAGCAGCTCCGCGCCGAGCACGGACAGTTCTTCGAACACCTGCTCCGACGTCTTTCCTTCGATGCTGACCGCCCTCTGCGCCAGGATATCGCCGGCGTCGCACTCCTCCGCCATGTACATGATCGTGACGCCGCTCTCCGCATCGCCGTTCAGGACGGAACGCTGGATCGGAGCCGCGCCCCGGTATTTCGGCAGCAGCGACCCGTGGATGTTGACGCATCCGTACGCGGGAATGTCCAGGATCTCCCTGGGAAGGATCTTGCCGTAAGCCGCCACGACGATGAAGTCCGGCGCGATGCTTCGCAGCATAGAGACCAGCTGCGGATCGTTCCTCACCTTTTCGGGCGATTCGACCGCAAGACCCAGTTCCAGCGCCTTTTTCTTGACGTCGCACTGCTGCATCTTATGACCGCGGCTGGCGGGCCGGTCCGGCTTCGTGACCACGAGCGGCACGTCCCAGCCTTTCGCGCAGATTGTCTCCAGGGCAGGCACCGCGAAATCCGGCGTGCCCATGTACACGATCTTCATGTTACTCTTCTGCCTCTTCCTCTTCTTCGCCGTCCAGGTCGGTGGAGCGGATCTCCTCGGCCTTGTCCGTGAACAGGATGCCGTCCAGATGGTCGATCTCGTGGCAGAAGCAGACTGCGGTCAGGCCTTCCACCTCGTAGACCTGCGGCTTTCCGTCCAGATCCATGCATTCGCAGACGACGCGTGTCGGACGGTGCACCTTGCCGGCTCTGCCGGGAACGGACAGGCAGGCTTCCTCGTTGAACTGATCCCCTTCCATCTCGGTGATGACGGGATTGATCAGCACGTACTGTTCCTCCACTTCCACGACGGCGATCCTGCGCAGCACGCCCACCTGGGGCGCCGCGATGCCGACGCCGTCCGCTTCGTGCATGGTTTCGATCATATCTTCCACCAGCGTGCGGATGCGGTCGGTGATCTCCGTCACGGGACGGGACTTCTTCTTCAGGAACGGATCTTCATCGGTGACGATGTTTCTTAAAGCCATAATTTCCTCCAAAACAGGACTAAATGAATGAAAACGGGTTGATATCCAAAGTCAGCAGTCTCGCCGCCGACTTATCTTCTTCGAAAAGTTTGCGCAGCTTTACCGCGGCCGCACTGCACTCGCGGCGTTTGCCCGCCGGCGCCTTGACGACCACCTGGTAGCGGAACAGGCCGGACTGTTTTGCCAGGGGCGACGGCCCGGGACCCATGACGATGTAATCGGACGACAGGGACCGCTTCAGCCAGGCGGCGCAGCGCGCTGCGCTGTCGATGGCTTTGCCCTCGTCTTCATCCGAGACGACAAAGCGGAACAGGTCCGAGAACGGCGGATACAGGGCGGATTCGCGGATCGAGATCTCGCGGTCGTAGAAACTGCGGTAATCCTGGGCTGCAGCCGCCTGCAGCACGGCGCTCTCCGGACTGTACGTCTGGATGATCACCTGGCCCTGCTCTTCTCCGCGGCCGGCTCTGCCGGCCGCCTGGGTCACGAGCTGGAACGTGCGTTCCCCGCTGCGGTAATCGGGAATGTTGAGCGTAACGTCCGCGGAGATGATCCCCACGAGCGCCACGTTGGCGATATCCAGGCCCTTTGCCACGAGCTGCGTGCCGATCAGCACGTCGGTCTTTCCGGATGCGAAGCGCTTCAGGATCGCTTCCAGACTGCCCTTTTTCTTGACGGCATCCAGGTCCAGGCGCTCGATGCGGGCCGATGGAAACAGTTCTTTCGCCTTTTCCTCGACCTGCTCCGTCCCGGCGCCGAAGCGTCCGATGATCTTGCTCCTGCAGTCGGGGCACACCCTCGGGACGGCCTCCGTCCTGCCGCAGTAATGGCAGACCAGGGCGCCCGCCTCTTTATGGTAGGTCAGCGAGATGCCGCATTCCGGACACCGGGGTACGTAACCGCATTCCCGGCACGAAACGAACGCGGAATAGCCGCGGCGGTTCAGAAACAGGATGGCCTGCTTCCCCGCTGCCAGCGTCTTTTCCATCTCGTCCGTCAGCAGACCGGAAAACAGGCTGCGGTTGCCTGCCTTGACCTCTTCCCGCATGTCCACGGTGACGACTTTCGGCAGCGGCACCCGGTTGTAGCGCCGGGGCAGTTCCAACCGCCGGAAGATGCCCTGCTGGCTGCGGTAGAAGTCCGTCGCGGAAGGTGTGGCGCTTCCCAGAACCAGCACCGCGCCGTGGGCTTTCGCCCGCTTCAGCGCCACTTCCATGGCGTCGTATTTGGGACTCTTATCGGATTTATAGGACGTTTCGTGCTCTTCGTCGATCACGATGAGCCCAAGATTATCGAAAGGCGCGAAGACGGCGGACCGGGCGCCGATCACGAGATCGACCTGCCCGCTGCGGATCTTGGCGTATTCGACGCTCTTCTGCGCCGGCGTCAGCTTGCTGTGGAGCACCGCGATCCGGTCCTTGCCGAAGCGGCTCATGAAGCGGCTGACCGTCTGAGGCGTCAGCGAGATCTCCGGCACGAGCACGATGCCCTGCCGTCCCTGCCGCAGCGTCTTTTCCATGGCCTGCAGGTACACTTCGGTCTTGCCCGACCCCGTGACCCCGAACAGCAGGAAATTCTCGTTCTCCCGCCGGTCCAGCGCCTGCGACACCGCGTCCAGCGCCGCCTGCTGGTCCGCGTTGAGCGATAAAGCCTTTCCGGGTTCTGCTTCCAGGCCTTCGAACGGGTCTTTCGTCTTGCGCTTGGCCTGCGTATTGCCCGGCAGGAAGCATTTGACCGCCTCGATATAGCGGCAGACGCAGCGGCTCCGCATCCACAGGGCCGTTTCCATGGCTTCGCGGGTCAGGCCCTCTTCCGGCAAAGCCGAAATCACTTTCTTGAAGCGTTTGACCCCTTCGGGAGGCGTTTCGGAGACGAACGCGACGTAGCCGTCCGTCTCCTTGTTGTGGATGGAGAACGGGACGCGGACTTTGCAGCCCGTCTCGGGCGCCGTGCCCGGCAGATCCCACAGATAGGTGTACAGCTCGTCCGTAGCGTTCGTATTGTTGTCCACGACGACGGAGACGTAGCTCATAAATGCTCCTCCGCGCGCCGCTTCGCCCTGCGCTGCTCCGCCTCCGCCTTGGAAAATCCGCAGCCGCAGTAATCCTGGCGGTACAGCCCGTATTCCCGGGAAAGTTCGATGGAACGGCGGTAGCCGTCCTGCTTTTTATAATTGCCGGCGAGGTATTCTATGCCGTACTGCCCGGCCAGCGCCTGCCCGGTCTCAGAGATCACGGCGTAGTTCTTGTACGGGCTGACCGTAAGCGTGGTGTCGAAACAGTCGAAACCCTGCGCTTTCGCCGTTTTCGCGGTCTCTTCGAGGCGCAGCAGGAAGCACGCGCGGCAGCGTTCGCCGCCCTCCGGCTCTTGCTCCAGTCCGCGCACGCAGGTATAATACTCCTCGGGGTCGTAGCGGCCCGGTTCGAATCCTATGCCGGACGGGCCTTCGCAGCCCTGCGGCCTCCATTCCGCGAGAAAACGCTTCAGTTCTTCTTCGCGGCAGCGGTATTCGGCTTCGTCCGTGATGTTCGGATTGAAGTAGAAGACCGTAATGTCGAAACCGGGCCAAAGGCGCTCTAAACAGGCCGTGCTGCAGGGTCCGCAGCAGGCGTGAAGCAGCAGTTTTTTCTTGCTTTCCTGCGCCATAAGAGCCTCCTTTGCCAATATATAAGTATATCATACGGAGCCTTCGATTTGGAAAATATCTTCGGCAGCGTCCACTACAACGCCATAGGTCCCTATCTGAAAAAACAGTTCGGCGGACGGGTCGCGAAACTCGCCCTCGACGGCGGTTTTACGTGCCCGAACCGGGACGGCAGCAAGGGGACCGGCGGCTGCACGTTCTGCAGCGAAGACGGCAGCGGACGGTTTACGGGTCCGCTCACGGAGCAGAAAGCGCGTCTGGCGGATAAATGGCCGGAGGATACGGAATACATCGCCTACTTTCAGAACTTCACGGGGACGTACGCGCCTGCGGACAGGCTGCGGGATCTCTGGGAAGAGGCGCTCGCCCTGCCGGGCTGTGTCGGGCTCGCCGTCGCGACCCGCCCGGACTGCCTGCCGCCGGACGTGCTGGACCTGTTGGAAGAGTTCGACCGGAAGACGTTCCTCTGGGTGGAGCTGGGGCTGCAGACCGCCTGCGAGCAGACTGCGGCAGCTTTCCACAGGTGCTATAAAAACGCCGATTTCGAAGAAGCGATAAGGAATTTATCGGCCCGCGGGATAAAAGCCGTCATTCACCTGATTTTGGGCCTTCCCGGCGAAGATAAACGTCAGGTCATGTCCTCGGCGGAATACGTTTCGTCCTTCCGCCCCTTCGGGGTCAAGCTCCACATGCTGCACCTGATGGAAGGCACGGTCATGGGGGAGCAATATAAAAACGCACCCTTCCCGCTGCTTTCGCAGGAAGAGTACGTTTCTCTCGTCGTCGATATTCTGGAACGCCTGCCGCAGGACGTAACAGTGCACCGCGTCACCGGGGACGCGCCCCGGGAGGATCTGATCGCGCCGCTTTGGACGGGTCACAAGAAAGCGGTGCTGCGGGCCGTGCAGCAGGAATTCCGCCGCAGAGGCACGTTCCAGGGATGTAAAGTTTGAGAATGCCCTCCGGGGTCCTGTCCTATTTCTTGAAATCCGGGCCCAGATCGCCGGCCATGTAGTGCTTGCGGCACAGCGACACGTACATGTCGTTGCCGCCGACCACGATCTGGCCGCCCTCGCGGACCATGTTGCCGTCCGCGTCCACTCTGGCCACCATGGTCGCCTTGCGGCCGCAGTGGCATATCGTCTTGATCTCTTCGATCTTATCCGCGTACAGCAGCAGATAGTGGCTGCCTTCGAACAGTTCGTTGCGGAAGTCGTTCTTCAATCCGTACGTCAATACCGGACAGTTATAGTCGTCCACGACGTGCGCCAGCTCCAGCACCTGATGTTTCTTCAGGAACTGGCACTCGTCGATCAGCACGCAGTCGATGTGCTGTTTCGCCTCTTCCCTCTTGTATAATTCCAGAAGATCTTCTTCCCCGTCGATGGCGAGAGCCTCGCGGGAGATGCCGATGCGGCTCGTGATCTTCCCGACGCCGTAGCGGTCGTCGACGGAGGGCGACAGGACGAGCACGTGTTTGCCGCGCTCCTCGTAGTTGTAAGCGACTTTGATGAGTTCGATCGATTTGCCCGCGTTCATGGTGGAATAGCGGTAGTATAACTGTGCCATGGGTCTCTCCTTACGTTTTGTTGACCCTATTATACCAAAGATTCGATGAATTCTCTCGCTTCTTTATAGCCTCCGCACTTTTTGAAGCCGGCGGAGATGTCCATGGCGGCTTTTTTATAAGAGGGTTCGCGCAGGACGGTCTCGACCGCCTTGCGGATGCCCGCGGCGGACGTATCGGCCAGGCGCAGGCCCGCGCCCAGCTCCTCGGCGCGCTTCGCCACGGCGTCCTGCTCGGGCGTCTGCGGGAACAGAACGAGAGGCACCTCGAAATACAGGCCTTCCGACGCGGAATTCATGCCGCAGTGGGTCACGAAACAATCCGTGATGGACAGAACAGCCATCTGGTCCACGGAAGGATAGGCCTTGATGTGATCCGGAAGATCCGTAAACTGTTCCGCGTTCATGCCCATGGACAGGATCACCTGATAGTCCGTATCCCGCAGCGCCTCGATGCAGCGGTGATAGAACGCCTCGTCCTTATCGACCGTGCCCATGGAGATGTAGACCGTCTTCTCCGCGGTCTTCTCCACCGGAGCCTGCACCGGGCGGATGGACGGTCCGATAAAGTGGTACTTCTCCGAAAACGTCTCGCTGCGGGGCTGGAATTCCTTCGACGTATAGACGATGGTGTTCGTTTCGTTGTCGTTCTGCACGATGTCCAGAAAACCCTTTACAGGATACCCCTTTTCCCGCAGCCGTTTGATCTGTTTGTTGATCTTCGGCATGGTCAGCAGCATCTTCGCGATATCGAACGGACCCTCTTTCATATAAGCCGCAGAGTAGCGATTGAACGCGAACGTCGTCGTGGAACAGACGTAAGGCAGCCCGTACTTCATGGCGGTGAGTTTGCCCCAGAACGCCACGGAATCGGAGACGACCAGGTCGGGCCGGATGCGGGCGATGTTTTCCGCAGCCATCTCATCCAGCGCCAGCGTAGCGCTTACGAGAAGCTCTGAAGCGAACGCCTTGTCCTTGCCGACCCGGGCGCCGTTCTCCTTATCTTCCATCTCGAAATCGTAACCGTCGCAGGGAATGAAATGCGCGCCAGCCGCTTCGATCTTTTCCCGGAACGGCTCGAAAGAGAAGTACCAGATCTCGTGACCCGCCTGCGTCAGTTCCTTCACCAGGCCCAGCGTGGGATTCGTGTGGCCGTGCGCGGGGATGCAGAACCATGCGATCTTCATTTGTGCGCCTCCTTCCCCAGCGCCTGCGTAAACCAGAAATCGAAAGTTTCCTTCGGCGGGATCGCGATGCCGCGCTCCGTATCGCCCAGAAGGATCAGATGATCGCCGGGCTGGATGTCGAAGACTTCCCGCGCTTCCTTCGGGATCACGATCTGCCCCTTGGTGCCGACCGTGACGGTCCAGGCGTATTTGCCTTCCGCTCTTTCCATAATAAAACCTCCTGCGTCGTAGTCATACATTTCATACTTATCATACTACAACACAGGAGATTTTCAAGTTGTTTTCTATTGGCTTTACAGCGCCGCGAACTTCAGGGTCACCTTGAACAGGTCGCCGTCGATGCCGATGTCCATTGTTCCTTTCTGCAGCTCCGTAAAGCTCTTCGCGATGGACAGGCCCAGGCCGCTTCCTTCCGTGCCGCGGGACGCGTCGCCCCGCACGAAGCGCTCCATCAGTTCGTCCGGGTCGATGTCCAGCGCTTCCCGGGACGTGTTGCGGAACGTGAATACCGCATCGGCTCCCTGCTTTTCCAGGCTCAGATACACCCGGGTGCCGGGCTGGGAATACTTGCAGACGTTGTTCATCAGGTTGTCGAACACCCGCCACAGACGCCGGCCGTCCGCCAGGATGTACAGCGGGTCCTCCGGCTTTTTCGCGACGAGGGTGAGCCCTGCAGCGTCCAGTTTCTCCTGATATTCCCCTTCCGCCTGGGTGACCAACACAGCGGCATCGCAGGGCGTCAGGTGTACGTCCAGGTTGCCGGTGGAAGCCTTGGACGCTTCGATGAGGTCTTCCAGCAGGCGCTTGAGCTTTTCGGACTGGCGCTTCAGCACGTCCGCGTATTCCGCGGTCTTTTCGCTGCCGGGCTCCTCTTTTCCGATCAGATCCGAATAGTTGATGATGGACGTGAGCGGCGTCTTGATGTCGTGACTCACGTTGGTGATGAGCTCGGTCTTAAAGCGCTCGCTTTTCAGCTTAATGTCCGCCGCCTTCGCGGAAGCGACCGCCAAACTGTTGAGATCTTCTCCGTGTTTCTTAAAGTCCAGCACCATGCGGGAGGTATCGACTTTGTAGGACAGGTCCCCTTCCGCCAGCGCATGGGCGCCCTTTTGGAGTTTGCGCATCTGGATAAGCGCATACAGCAGCGCCGGCACGAGGATAAGATGTTCGATAAACCAGAAGATCAGCAGTTCTCCGTGATCGTAAAGGATCAGGAAGGAGAAAAACTCGATGATGCAGATGCCGCCGATCGCCAGCAGCCCTTTCCAGACCAGGGGGATATCCCGCAGAAAGCGGCCGATTGCCGCAAATACACGGCGTATGCCTCTTCCCAGCGCTTTTAAGCCACACCAGCACCAGACGCACGCCCATTTCAGGAAACGCCAGGCCAGCACCAGCAGCCGCCACACGACTGTATTCTTCCACCAGCCGCCAAGCTTGACCCGCAGAGCGAAGCTCATCAGCACGCCCTGCAGGATGGCGAGGCAGGCGGCGCCGACGCCGTAAGCGGCGTACATGACGTTCCAGAACTGCTGCGGGTCGCGTTCGAAC
>JAEEGJ010015335.1_pt1 | contig 17904 bp, 15 predicted proteins | sample 8958761 | NCBI WGS metagenome assembly JAEEGJ01 (sample SAMN16246546, study PRJNA631951) | gut metagenome | biome: gut microbiome; feature: rumen; material: RS-attached | host: Bos | place: Iran: Karaj | collected 2018-10
TCGCTTGAAACCCATCATTGAAGAACATTCCGAACTCAAGATCGAATCAGACAGGGGTCGCGCATACGAGCTGAAACATAGATAGTTAGTCCTCCAGTCAGTTGGAATTGCAAGTAAAACTGATGAGTGATGGAGAATGATTGATAATGCTGTTAATCACATAGGAGCGTTTTTTTCTTCAAAAATCATTTGGAAGTTTCAAAAAAACTTCATAAATTTGCAGCAGAAATAAAAAGAATGGACAATATGGAAGCAACAGTATTCAATCCTGCTCAGGTCTATTTGCTGCATATGTTTGAGCGTATTACGACCGAAGAGGAACTTCTTGATATCAAGAAGCTCATTAGTGATTACTTCGCGAAAAAGATGGACGCTCATCTCGATAAGTTGTGGGATGATGGTGCTCTTGACCAGAAACGCCTTGACGAGATAAACGGCATGGACTTACATGAGCTGAAGTAGAAATACGCGATGAGAATTGTATTAGATACCAATTGTCTCATCCAGAGCATCCCAAGTCATAGCACTTATCGCCGTATTTGGGATTCTATTCTTGCAGGTCAGAACGTACTCTGTCTATCAAATGAAATCATTGAGGAATATTCGGAGATTCTGACAAAGCTCACCAGTAAAGAGACTGCAGTTATAGTATTAAATGCCATTCTTAACTCTCCTTATGTTGAATTCATAACACCTTATTATAGGTTTAATATGATTCAGGCCGATCCAGACGACAATAAATTTGTAGATTGTGCTATAGCAGGAAACGCCAAATATATTGTCACCAATGACCACCATTACGATATTCTTCGTGAAACCCCTTTCCCCCACGTTGATGTGATGTCGATTACAGAGTTTTTAGCACTATTGTAATCCAATGATACACTCTACACCCTGATCCGTCGCTTGAAGCCCATCATTGAAGAACATTCCGAACTCAAGATCGAATCAGACAGAGGCCGCGCATACGAACTGAAACATAGATAGTTAGTCCTCCAGTCAGCGAATTGTCAGACAAATGTCAGGCAAATAATTCGTTAGCCCAAGAATCTCTTCATACCTTTGCACAAAAAAGCAAGTATGAAGAAATTTTTGTTTCAAATAACAGGAAAGTATGGTAAAAGAGTTAAGTAATATTAAATAAAGTTTGACATTGACCAGTTTACGTGTCTATAAAGTGTACAGCGGAATAAAAGCATGGAACGAATCGCATTTGAACAGCAAGCCCGCACGTGGCGGCAGAAGGCTCTCAGCGTTTGTATTAGCTACGGAGCGGGCAAAGACGAAGCAGAAGACATCGCTCAGGATGTGATGCTCCGCCTGTGGCAGATGCACGACGAACTGGAGCAATACCGCTCGATAGAGGCTATCGTTTCGCTTATGGCGAGGCACATGCTGAGAAACCATCAGCGACGAAAACCCTCAGAGACGTTGGACGAGACTATGATCATCAGTCTGAATAGCAGTCCACTCGAAGATTTGGAGATGAAAGAAGACGATGTGTGGCTGACAACAAGACTCCAGCAGCTGCCCACCACGCAACGAACCTTATTATATATGCGACAAGTGGAACGGCGGAGTAACGAAGAGATAGCCCAGTTGTTAGGCATCGAAACGACATCGGTAAGCACCCTGCTGGCAAGAGCACGACGGACATTATTAGAAGACATCAAACGTAGAAACAACTTATGATACAGTACAATAGAGAATATATAAACGAGTTGCTCAGCAAGTTTATGGCGGGCACATCGACGCTGGAGGAGGAAGACATTCTGAGCCAGTACTTCGCCCAGAGCAATATACCAGCCGAGTGGGAGCAGTACCGCTTGCTGTTTGCGGAGCTGGAGGCGATGAAACCTGCAGAGAAGCCAAAACGTCTGTGGCTGCGATGGAGCGTGGCAGCTGCGGTGGTCGTCATAGCCCTGCTTACGATATGGGGCAGTCTCGATTCTCCCCCGGAAAAGTCATTATTGGCTGAGAATGAAACAGGGAAAGTGGATTCTGTGACGCCTGTAGTAACCCAAGAGGAAATACAGACAGACACTATCCCTCAGCAACGAGGACAGGATGTGCGCGAACGACCCAAGAAGCGAAGCCTTCGCAAGTCTCAGCCTACAATAACAGACCACGACAAGGCTTATGCCCTGATGGCCAAGTTTGAACAAGAACGCCTGGATGCAGAGCAGCAGTTGGAACAGGTCCAGCAGGAGATCATCGAGGCCCATTTGGCTGCTTATGGTTTCATTCCTGTGAAACAAGAAGATGGTACCATTATATATATTAACGAACAAACAAATGACATTGCATATGAAGAGTAAAAACTTAATCCTATCGGCCATTTTGATGGCAGTGTCCTCAACAGTGATGGCACAAGAGAATATTCAGAAGGCTTTCGATGCCCTTAGGCAAAGTTCGGGGCAAGAGGAGACTTATACGAATCATTTCATGGAAAGAGACCCAGACACGGGGTTGATGGAGGGAATGAGCGATGAATATGAGTTTAAGATTACCGACAAGGCAAATAAGCATCTGATTACTGCTATTCGCCAAGCCTTTGATAAAGATGAGCAAGCAGCCTATAGTGTCAGTACGGGCTCTCACGGTGGTGCCGAGAACTATATATCACTCGCTGTGGGAAATGGCAATAAAGGTGTTGGTATAGGAGAGATGAAGGATTCGAAGTGGATTTACGCCTGTTTCCTGGATCCTGAGGATACACTCAGAACTCATAGATATGCTTACGCAATGGAGTGGGTGGAGAAGAAGGATGGTTCAATCACAGGGCGCATCATCAAGACTTATGCTACTACGCAGAAGTTCAGACAGAAAAAGACGAGTACCAGTCTTATGATTAATGGTCAAAGAATAGATCTTTCTGGTTCATTAGGAACGTTGAATAGTTCGTTGGGTGGCAATGAAGCGGAGAAATGGATTAACAAATTCAATAATTTCCGAACACTCTTTCATAAGAAACCGGAGGGTCCTGCTGCCAATACTTGGGCTACACAGATCTATAAGCTCTGCAAAGACAAAGATGCCCAGTCGCTTGATGATGCTGAGAAGAATCTGGTTGTAGCAGAGATCAAGAAACTGAAAGCCAAAACCTCAGACGAATTTATACAACAACTGTTCGATTTGAGTATCGAACAACTCAAGAAATAAACCGATGAAACATATTGGAATCATGTTACTCTCGCTGCTTCTGGCAGCGAGGGTAGGGGAAGCTGCGGCCCAAACACAGGCAGATTCAACAAGCGTTAAGAACGACTCTATCACTTGGAACAAGGAGCTGGAAGGGGTTGAGATTAAGGCCCAGCGCCAGCTTATCAAGCAGGAGATAGACCGCATAGGCTATGATGTCCAGGCTGATGAGGAATCGAAGACGCAGACAGTGATGGATATGCTGCGCAAGGTGCCGATGGTGACAGTAGATGGACAGGATAACATCCTCGTGAAGGGCAATAGCAGTTTCAAAATCTATAAGAACGGACATCTTGATCCCAGTCTGTCGAAGAATGCCAAAGAGGTATTCAAGTCAATGCCTGCCTCGATGGTAAAGCGCATTGAGGTAATCACTGATCCTGGTGCTCGTGAGGATGCCGAAGGCGTGGATGCTATCCTGAATATCGTGATGGTTGACGGCTCTAAGATGAAAGGTGTGACAGGAGTCGTTTCTGCCGCTTATACCTCACTCAATCACCCCAACTTCTATGCCTCATTAACAGGACAGATAGGTAAGTTGTTGATGTCTGTCGATTATGGCTATGGGGGAATGTCAAGTAGAGAGACGGAGAACAGCTCTCATACGGAACGGAGCTTTCTCGATACAGGCAACAAGATGCTGTTACATTCTGACGGCTCGAACCCTGGTGGCATCCACTATACCAACCTTAATGCCAGTTACGACATCGATTCTCTCAATCTGGTTTCTGCCTCGTTCGGAGGTTATTTCTATAAACTGAACGTACAAGGTGACAGCAAGACTTCTTTATATAGTGCTTCTGATCAGCCCATCTATAGCTTCAGCAATCATTACTGGATGCCAGGCTATAGTCACTCTTCATGGAATGGCAGGTTTGATTATGAGCATAAGACGCGGCGGAAGGGCGAGCGGTTCACTCTCTCTTACATGCTCGCCCTGACGCGTCAACATACTGACGAGGAGAATACCTATTCAGAAATGGTGAATGCGCCTTTCTCATATACTGGTAGTCTGCAGACAGAGCGTGAACGCTTTACAGAGCACACCTTTCAGGCTGATTGGCTTCGTCCTTTGGGAAAGGGTCATCAATTAGAGATTGGTACCAAATATATCGATCGCAACAACAACAGCCACAACACGCAGGAATTCTTTGGTGATGATTTGCAGATGGACGATGAGTTTCAGCATACCACTCGAGTGCTGGCGGGCTATGCTGATTATATCTACAATAGGAAGAAATGGTCGGCTCGTGCTGGGTTGCGCTATGAATACAGTTTTATGGAGGGCAGCTATCCTGATGGCAAAAAAGAATCCTTTAATAAGCACCTGAACGACTGGGTGCCACAAGCCTCATTGAAATACCAATTGACTGATGCCCAGTCGCTGAAACTGAACTATACCACCAGCATCAATCGCCCAGGAATCTCTTATCTGAACCCTGCTGTAGTGATATCTCCAACAATCATATATCAAGGTAATCCGCAATTGGTTAGTTCACGTACCCAGCGCATCAGCGTAATCTATTCATGCATCCTTCCCAATCTCACTCTTCAGGTGGCTCCTGGTTATCATCACACCTATGATGGTATTTCTGATATACAGACGGCCAAGGATGATATCCGCTATCGTACCTATGATAATATCCTCAGCTATCGCCGATTCTCTGTTGAACAGTATGTGCAATGGAAACCATTCGAGGGAACGACACTTGTCGTTAATAATAATCTCCGCTATGAGCATAACGAGAATCCGAACCTTGGCTATCGCACCTTCGGATGGTCTGACAACTACTATGTCAACCTGTCGCAGAAGCTCCCTTGGAAATTGCTGCTCTATCTGAGTTCCTATGGTAAGATAGGCCGTAGTCCGTCAGATGTTTACACGATGCGACATTCTTATTTTGACTATTACGCTTCACTTCAGCGTTCCTTCCTTAAGGCTGATCGCTTAACGGTGAGGATAGCTGCCAATGCGCCATTCAACAAGTATTGGTCGTCAGAGGCAGAAACGGTGAATGGCCGTTATCATGATTTCCAACAGTCTTGGAATCGAGCCCGCAGCTTCACGATTGCCGTAACTTATCGTTTTGGCTCCCTGAAAGCCAGCGTGAAAAAGACAGAACATAGCATTGATAACGATGATATCGTAGGCGGAATTACAAAGGGGAAATAGACAGCAGCAAATCTGGGGTGAAAAGCCAACTAAGTTTACTAAGAATTCTTAAATTACACAAGTTTGTGAATCACAAACTTGTGTAATTGTGGCAAAATACTTATCTTTGTACTCAAAATGAGAGAGTTATGGAGAAGAGCTTCTGAGAATCCGATTAACAACATTAAGACAGAATAGAGCGGCTCTAACCATAGAAATGGGCGAAATCTATACCATTTTAGGTAGATTTCGCCCAAAATATTTGTTTGTATCAATAGTTTATTGTATCTTTGCATCGTCCGAAAAGTGTTACACCAAAAGTAAAATACTAAAAGTGAAATAGCGACGATGGCAAAGAAGAGTACATTTAAACCGAGGAATCCCTTTATATACGAGGGATATGAAGGACCTGAGTACTTCTGCGACAGAATAGAAGAGACGGAAAAGTTGATTTCAAATCTCCAAAATGGGCGTAATACTACACTCGTTTCCCCAAGGAAAATCGGAAAAACGGGACTCATTAGCCATACCTTTAATCGCATAAAACAGCAGAATAGAGACGCGGTATGCATTTATATCGACATCTTTCACACCCAGAATCAGTATGACTTTGTACAGACGCTGGGCAAGGCTATTGTGGAAGAAAGACTGCTCGACACGCGGACTCCGATGGTAAAGGTACTGAGTTACTTCAGCCACTGGAGGCCAACCATCAGTCCCGACCCTGTGACGGGAGCCCCCACTGTATCCGTCGCTATTGAACGCACGAACACTGAATACACGATTAAAAACATTTTCGAATATCTCAATCAGAGCGGCAAGGAGGTTTATGTAGCCATCGATGAGTTTCAGACCATCACCGAATATCCGGAACAGGGCACTGAAGCACTCCTGAGGTCATATATCCAGTTCATCCACAATGTCCACTTTATCTTCTCTGGCAGCAAACAGCACCTGATGTACGAGATGTTTGGTTCGCCAAAGCGCCCCTTCTATCAGAGCACAGCCATGCTGACACTCCTGCCGCTGCATGAGGAGGTTTATTACGACTTTGCCTCGAAATGGTTCGAAGGGAAAAAAGGCTCTCTCAGCAGAGAAGTGTTCCAGCAATTATACAATCTGTTCGACGGTTATACGTGGTATCTCCAGTCTGTACTGAACCGCCTTTATGAGTCTGAGCGCCAAGTCGCAGACTATCAGCAGGTGCGAGAGGCCATTTTGAGCATTCTTAAAGACAAGTCGAGTCAATACGAGATGATGATGACTTTCCTGACCGACAACCAGCGTAACCTCTTGATAGCTATAGCCAAGGACAGTTGCGTAGCACAGCTGCAGGCCAACGATTTCATCCGCAAGCATGAGTTGCCCAGTGCCAGCAGCATCAAAAAAGCACTGGCGCTATTGCAGGATAAGGATCTCGTCCATCAGACTCCGAAAGGCTATATTGTCTATGATCGCTTTCTCGATCTCTGGCTGAAGCGAACATTCATCTGAAAAGAGCACAACCATGTACGATCATCAAACACAGGGAGAATTCTTCTATGCGATGCTTTACGGGGCAGTGGCCATGATGTCTTTGATGGCATGTTGCTATCTGCTGTTCCGTCGGAGCAATGCCGTTGCTCCTGATGTCACGTCGTCAGTTCGCCTGCGCCGTTGGACAGCGACCTTCTTTGCCTGCATAGCGCTGAGCCATATATGGTATCTGCCGATATTCTTTCTCAGCTCTAATGAGGAAATCATGCTTAATTATTTAGTAGGTGCATTGCTCGACTTCATGACGCTCATCCCTTCTGCGATAGCCCTGTTGCTTGTCATGCTGCAAGACCGCAGACGGCCGCTGTGGCCCATCTGTGTGATAGTAGCGCCACCCATCGTAGTCCTGGCGGTTGGCTTTGCCAGCCGTAGCTTAGCCCTGTTGCCGCTATTATATGTCTATTATCTGTTGCTGGGTAGTGGACTAATTATATATATGGTGCACGAGGTAAGGCGATACGGGCGTTGGCTGCGCGACAATTATGCCGACCTGGAGCACAAGGAGGTGTGGCAGAGTTTGGTGGTATTGGCGATTCTTCTGCTCGTGTTCGGCATCTACTCGTTTGCCTTCAATAGTATGATACGTGAATACATTGTGCAGGTGAACAACATGATACTGATCTGCTACCTCCTGTGGCGAGTAGAGACATTAAGCGATCTGAGCATCCAGAAGCTTCCTGGTTCCGAGGTTGCTCCACCCATTCCCGAGCAAGGATTGCCCATTCCCGCCTATGCGCCTATCTCCGTACCGGGCTGTGAGGTGACATCACCCGACAACGTTAGAACCTCACCAGCCCAAGACCTCACCCTATTGCTACAGAAGTATTGCATAGACGCGCAACTCTACCTGCAGCACGACCTGACCATTATCCAGCTTGCCAAGGCCATTGGTACCAACCGACTCTATCTGAGTCAGTATTTCTCCAGCCAGGGCATGAATTATAATGCTTATATCAACGATTTGCGTATCAATCATTTCATCAGACTCTATCGCGAGGCTGTTGCCGCCCAACGCTCTTTCGCCATCAAGCAACTGGCTCATGAAAGTGGCTACCGAAGCTACAACACCTTTAGCGATGCATTTAAGCGCAAAACGGGACTATCGGTGACGGCCTGGATAAAGGCTGCGAGTGAGCCAGGGCAGAGCTAAATTGGCTTGGACTCTGCCAAAGAAGCCTAAAATACCGAAATCAGCAAAAATAGTAACGAAATCGGCAAAATCAAGGCTCAATACATGGGCTCTGATTCATTTTTGTGGGAAAATATCTACCTTTGCAGCACAATTGCGATAATATGAAAACAAGATTTAAAAAGAAAATCAATATTTTCAACGTTGCTGTTACTGCTATATCGGGAATGCTCTCGGTAAGTATCATGTTTTATGCCGTCGGCCATTTCGGACTGAGTGTGGCTTGGCCAGAGCTGGTCCTCAACACGTTTTACGTAGCCAGTCTTGTCATGATGTGGATGTACTTCTTCAACCGACTGGAGACCCAGCAGTTCAACTACTGGAGTTCGGTGTGTCTGGGTATAACAGTACTTTTGCGCGACATTCTCTTTCCACCTCGGCTGGTTAATTACCCTCTCCATCTGTCGTGTCTTACGCTTTCGGTGCTGCTGCTACTCATGCTCACCTTTTTCTATGCTCGGAAGAATTGGAAGACTTATTCGAAGGCCAACCTTTGGTTGATTTTTATCGTTGATGTGCTCATAGCCACACTCTACAACTATGACCTCTTGATTGATACTATAGACGAAGCCACTGGCTATTTGATGACTGAAATCTGGATTCGTCCCACCATCACTTACGGGCTCGTGGCCTGTTTCGTGACGGAAACAAATGAGAAATAGTTAATACGATCAGACAAGTTTAATCAAAAACAAATATTATTGTAAAATGAGAGAAATGAAAAAATGGATGCTTGCCGCCATCCTTGTCTGCGGCACGAGTGTATTCACGGCTTGTACGTCTGACAATGATGACACCCCAGCTCCTGTACAGCCTGGGAGCGAAACAACCGACAATGAGTTGGCAGTAAAGTGCATCAACGGAACCTTCATAGGCAAAAAGACCGACAATGTCATTGCCTATAAGGGTATCCCGTTTGTGGGTCAGCAGCCCGTAGGCAACCTGCGCTGGAAAGCACCAGTGGAATATACTGCGGACAACGGTGTGTATGAGGCCTACGAAAATGCAAAAGGTGCGTGCCAGGCTGAGGGAATCGTACCCTCTATGGGTGAGGACTGCCTGTATCTGAATGTATGGAAGGCAGAGGATACATCGGCTGAAAAGAAACCAGTCATGGTATGGATTCACGGTGGTGCCTTTGTAGGCGGCGGAACGGGCATAGACCTGTTTGACTGTACCAATCTCATTAAGGAGAATCCCGATGTCATCGTGGTGACCGTAGCCTACAGACTTGGCGTCATGGGCTTCCTCCATCTGTCTCACCTGTCTGACGGCAAGGACTATCCTGATGCGCAGAACCTGGGACTTCTTGACCAGAAGATGGCACTGAAGTGGGTGCATGAAAACATCGCAGGCTTTGGTGGCGACCCCGACAACGTGACCATCTGGGGCGAGTCAGCCGGTTCGGCCAGTTGTACGCTGCAAGCGCTGATTGAAGGTTCACAAAATTATTTCCAGAAGATCATCGCCCAGAGCGGTTCCCCCGCTGTCACGCGTTCTACAGAAGAGGCTATCGCATGTACAGACGGCATTATGAAATCGCTGGGCTGTAAGACCGTAGCCGACCTGCTGAAGGTCGATGCTAAGAAGCTGGTTGAAGCTGCTACCCCGTATGCATTGAACACATTCCCGGAGAGAGACGGGAAAATCCTGCCTTCGGAGCCGCATAAGGCTTACGCAAACGGTGCGGCGAAGAACATCACATTCCTGCAGGGCTGCAACAAGGATGAATTCAATTTCTTCGCCTTGACTATGGGTACGGACAACTTCATTGCTTGGGCCGCTGACCGCAAGGCGAAGAAGTTCGCCCAGATGACGGAGGATGAGGTGGCGCTTGTCAACAGCTACCTCAGCGAACAGCAAGGCGAAAACTGGGAGCCAGACAGCCGTTTGTTCAGCCAGAGCTGGTTCCTTGCACCGTGCATGAGAATGTCGGAGAACCAGACCAATGCCGGCGGCAAGTCATATACCTACTTCTACAGGGTTGAAGCTTCTGAACCAAAGTTGAAGGCTGCTCATGGTGAAGAGCTCCCCATCGTATTCTGCCATCCGGATCAGACTGACATTGACCCCACCTTCTGCAAGACTATGCGCAAGATGTGGGTACAGTTCGCCAAGACCGGCAACCCATCGCTCACGGCAGCTCAGTCTCCCGATGGCACAGCCAAGGAGTGGCCGCTCTACGATACAGGGAATAAGCAGGTGATGGTGCTTGATGTGAACAACATCCGTCCGGCAAAGGAATCTGAGGTGAAGATTGTTGATTGGGACAAAACTTATTTCCTGACCAAGTATTACATGTTTTAAGCACAGGGGCATACGCTCTACTGTCTAATTTTAGACAATCTGCATCCGCCAGGGCCAAAAGCCTTGGCGGATTCGCCTCCCACAATTCTCGCAACCTGAATTATAAGACTGGATTATTATAAAGTAGAATTATATTCTTAATTATCTCTAAAAGATTTGGTTTGACAGCCTAAATAGATTATCTTTGCAACAAAACTGGAGATATGGAGTTCATAGACAGGAAAAAAGAGTTTGCACGACTGCAGAAAGCGTTGCAGAGAGAGAAGCCTCAGTTCATTGCAGTATATGGCCGTAGGCGCATAGGTAAGTCCACACTTATAAAGAGGTTGATGGACTTCAGTCGAGGTGACATCTATTTTCTGGCCGACAGAACCTCAGAGCCAAGTCAGAGGCAGCTGTTCTCTTCTGCGGCCAGCATGAGTGTCGAAGGCTTTAGCATGGCCAGTTATCCCACCTGGGAGTCGCTTTTCGTCAGTCTTAACAGGCTTATTGACCATCGTATCACTGTCTGCCTCGATGAATTCCCGTATCTTGTCAAGAGTTGTCCGGCCTTGCCCTCTATCCTTCAGAAACTGCTTGATGATAAGAACCTGAAGTTTGACTTGATTATCTGTGGTTCTTCGCAGCAAATGATGCAAGGTTTTGTTCTTGATAGTAAGGAACCCCTGTATGGGCGTGCCGATGAGATTGTTAAGATGCAGCCTTTAGCTCCGGCTTTTGTCACCCAGGCACTCCACTGTGATGCAGAGCAGGCCGTAAGAGAATACGCTGTTTGGGGTGGTGTTCCCAGATATTGGGAACTTCGTAAGAACTATGACAGTCTCCAGGATGCCATAGAAAACTTGTTGTTGGCATCAGAAGGAACACTATATGAAGAACCATCCAAATTGCTATACGATGAAATGCGCGATACCGTTCAGGCATCGTCTATATTGTCGTTTATTGGTAATGGAGCAAACAAATTGTCAGAGATTGCCTCGCGTGCAGAAAAACAGGCGACAGACATCACTCCGCAGTTGTCGAGACTGAAAGAGCTTGGTTTCATTAGAAAGGAGATACCTTTTGGTGAAAGTGAAAAGAAGAGTAAAAAAGGACTTTATCATATTGCCGACCCATTGCTGCGCTTCCATTATCGTTATGTCCTTCCCTATCGTTCACTTATAGAACTGGGTAACAGTCAAGCGGTTTTGAAGGTGCTGGAGAAAACTGAGAATGATTTTACCAGTCAGGTATGGGAAGAACTCTGTAGAAACCATATCAGTACTTATGGCTTTGACGGCGTTTTATACCAGATGGCATCCCGCTGGTGGGGAAGTTATTACGATGCAGAAAAAGGACAGCATATTCCCGTAGAATTAGATGTTGTCGCAGAATCATTTGATGGCAAACATCTTTTCCTTGGTGAATGTAAGTGGCAAAATGGCCATCAACTGATAGACGCTAAAGAGGAACTTGAAAGGTTACAGACTATCGCTAATGGTCTGCCATTTGCAAAAGGCCATTCCATTCATTATGCATTATTCTTAAGAAGAGAACCTAAGCATCCTGACGACGCAAAGATCTTTTATCCAAACGATATTTTTTCTATGACTGTCTAAAAATCATACGCTCTTCTGTCTTATTTTTAGACAATCTGCTTCCGCCAGGGTGAAAAACCTTGGCGGATTCGCTTTTATGACGTAACTTTGCAGTGTCAATTTAGACATAAGAACAAAAGAACATAATATTAAAATATGAAGAGTTATTTCAGATTCCTGTCGCGCAACAAGCTATATACCTTAATAAATATAGCAGGTCTGGTGGTGTCGTTGATGTTCATCATCCTGATGGGCGACTACACCTGGCGGCAGTATAGCATCGACAGTTGGCATAAGAATTCTGACCGCATCTACCTGATGGGTGAAGAGAGTTATTTCTTCTTGTGGCCTCAGGCGGCAGAGGGTATCCTGCGTATGGCTCCCGATGTGGAGCAAACCTGTTGCGTGATGAGTCAGATGGGACGCATTAAGTATGGGAATAAGGAGGTGAAGGATGGTGATGGTGAGAATGGCATCATCATGCTCGCCGATTCTACTTTCTTTCAATTCTTTGACTTTCCATTGGTGGAGGGTGACCGTCAGACTGCCCTTAATGCGCCAGACAAATGTGTTGTCACAGAGAGACTTGCCCATCGTCTCTTTGGCGACAAGAATCCTATCGGTGAGTCGCTGCAGATTGTGGGTGAGCGCCATGTGCGAATAAACCATGTTGACCCTTACGACACGACGCTGGTCTATACCATCAGCGGCGTGATGAAAGATATGGATCGTACGGTGCTGCCCAATGAGACACAAATCATTGTCAGCATGCAGCGCTATCCGCAAGTGATGGGTTACCAACTGGACGATAAATCCTTTGCCAGTGGAGGTACAGGTGCCGCCAAGGCGTTCTTCTTGATGAAGCCTGGCACCAATGTCGAGGCCACGAGGGAAATAGCCTCCAGATACATCGACGAGCACCACCACGGCGTATGGCGTGACAGCAAGCCAACGATGACCCCACTCACCGACATCATGTTTGCACCACAGAACAATGGCTTAGGTTTGCAGAAGGGCGACAAGACGCGACTGCGCATCCTGTTGGCTGCCGTATTGGCCATTCTCTTCTTTGCCATCAGCAACTACATCAACCTAACCGTCGCCAACACAGGGTTCCGCGCCAAGGAGATGGCCACGCGGCGGCTCTTTGGCAGCAGTCAGCATGAGGTCTCGCTGAAGCTGATAGCAGAATCATCGCTAATGGTGGCGCTCTGTTTCGCCATAGGACTGGTGCTGGCTTTTTGTTTCCAAGATGATGCTGCCAATCTGTTCAAGGGCAAAATAGATCTTGCGAACGACATCACCGTTAGCAGTGTCAGTCTCTGCCTCGGCTTTATCCTGCTTTTGGGTTTCGTCTCGGGCATACTGCCCTCATGGAACATTTCCCGTTATCAGCCTATTGACATCGTCAAAGGCTCGTTCCGTTTCCATTCAAAAATGGTATTGGGTCGTCTGTTCATCATCGTGCAGAATGTTGTCACCATCACCATGCTCACCTCAGCGTTCGTCATCTGGCTCCAGCTGAACCACCTTATCCATGCGCCGTTGGGGTTTAATACGGAGCACCTGTTCTATATTGAGAGTCCGGCAGGCAAAAGCCAATTGGTGAGAAACCTTTTGGAGAAGATGCCTTTCGTGGAGCGCATCGGCTGCTACCAGGGAAGCACCTTCACGGGTTATAATTTTAGAGGGAAGGGCGTCAAGAACAGCGAGGGTGACTATGAAATGCTGATGACAACCGATTTGGACAAGGAGGCTTTCGACCTCTTAGGACTGAAAACTATCCGCGATAACGGTGTCACCAATGATGGCTACTATCTGAACGGAGAAGCCCTGCGTCTGTTGAACTACACTGGTGAGGAAAAGGAACTGGTGTGGGGCGATGGTGAAAAGGACCTCATTGCTGGTGTCATGCAGGACTTCCGCATCATCAATGTGCTGGAGGATGCGCATGCGATGGCTATCCGAAAGTTGGAAATGGTGGAGGACCCCAATTTCTTGGTGAGGACAAATGGTGACAAGCAGGCTAAGAAGGTTTTCAGGTCTATGCTCCAAGAGCAAGGCATCCCTGAAAGAGACTTGCAGTATTATGTCCTCGGCATGGAGGACTGCATCGCCGAGACCTTCGAGGATCATCAGAACACGCTGAAGATCATCTCGCTCTTCACCCTCATCGCCATCGTCATCAGCGTGATGGGCTATATGGGGCTGTCACTCTTCTTTATCCGTCAGCGGCAGAAGGAGATTGCCATCCGCAAGGTGATGGGCTCGACATCGGGCGAAGTGCTGCTGCTGATGCTCCGCACGTTCTCCATCCCTATGCTGATTTCGTTTGTCATTGCTGTGCCCATCTCGTGGTACATCATGAACGACTGGCTCAGCAACTTCAGTTATCGCATCGCGCTCAGCCCCTGGATATTCGCTGCTGCTGGGTTTACCTGCTTCATCATTTCCCTGCTCACCGTCATCGTCCAGAGCTGGCGCGCTGCTTCTGAGAATCCCATTAACAATATTAAGACAGAATAAACAATGATTAAACTTGAAAACATTCAGAAGGTGTTCCGCACGGAAGAGGTGGAGACCGTAGCATTGGGCGGTGTATCGCTCGAAGTGAAGAAAGGTGAGTTCGTGGCCATTATGGGGCCTTCGGGCTGTGGCAAGTCCACCTTATTAAATATATTAGGCTTGCTCGACAATCCTACCAGTGGTAAGTATTGGCTCGATGGTGAGGAAGTGGGTAAGCTGAAGGAGAGTCAGCGTACCAAGGTTCGCAAAGGACAGATAGGCTTCGTGTTCCAAAGCTTCAACCTGATTGATGAATTGAATGTAGAAGAGAATGTTGAGTTGCCATTAACCTATCTGGGCGTGCCAAAGAAGGAACGCAAGGCGAGGGTGGAAGAGGTGCTGCGCCGTATGGCCATCAGCCATCGCGCACACCACTTCCCCCAACAGCTCTCTGGAGGTCAGCAGCAGCGTGTGGCCATTGCTCGTGCCGTCGTGATGAATCCCAAGCTGATCCTTGCCGATGAGCCTACGGGTAACCTCGACTCGAAGAACGGCTTGGAGGTGATGCAACTGCTCACCCAACTGAACCAGGAGGGCACCACCGTACTGATGGTAACGCACTCTGAGCGCGATGCCGGCTATGCTCAGCGCATCATCAATCTGCTCGATGGTCAGGTGGTGCCCGAAGTCAGTCTTTGAGCACCCTGATAATGACGTTTTTTAGTGCTGAAACGAAAAAACTGGTCAAATAATACGCTGTTCTCAATTAAAATGATTATCTTTGTGCACAATTATTACGCAAACTTCAAAACAATAAAGAAATCATGAACAAAGAACACTTGGTTATGAATGCCAATCCTATCGTGGTGGCACTTGAAAAACCTTCGGCTGAATTTACCAAGGCCGACATTATCGACTACATCGTAAAGAACGACATCCGCATGGTGAACTTCATGTACCCAGGCGGTGACGGTAAATTGAAGACGCTCAACTTCGTCATCAACGACCTAGCTTACCTCGACACGATACTTACTTGTGGCGAGCGTGTGGACGGCAGCAGCCTGTTCTCGTTTATCCAGGCAGGTTCGAGCGACCTTTATGTATTGCCCCGCTTCCGCACAGCTTTTGTGGATCCTTTTGCAGAGATTCCTACCGTTTCGATGCTCTGCTCGTTCTTCGATAAAGACGGTTATCCGCTGGAATCATCGCCAGAGCACACGCTCCACAAGGCTGCTGAGGCATTCCGCGAGGTAACGGGAATGGAGTTCCAGGCGATGGGCGAACTAGAGTATTATGTGATCAGCGACGACGAGGGCTTGTTCCCTGCTCAGGATCAGCGAGGCTATCACGAGTCGGCTCCTTACGCCAAAGCCAATGAGTTCCGTACCCGTTGTATGCAGTATATCGCCCAGGCTGGTGGACAGATTAAATATGGTCACTCTGAGGTGGGCAATTTCTGTCTTGACGGAAAGAACTACGAACAGAATGAGATAGAGTTCCTGCCCGTAGACGTAGAGCAGGCTGCCGATCAGTTGATGATCGCCAAGTGGGTTATCCGCAATCTGGGTTACGAACTGGGCTACGATGTCACCTTTGCCCCGAAGATTACAACAGGCAAGGCTGGTTCAGGACTCCATATCCACATGCGAATGATAAAGGACGGCAAGAACCAGATGCTCTCAGGCGGTGTCCTCTCCGAGAGTGCCCGCAAGATGATTGCAGGCATGATGGATCTGGCGCCTGCCATCACGGCATTCGGCAACAAGAATCCTACTTCCTATTTCCGTCTGGTTCCTCATCAGGAGGCTCCTACCAATGTATGTTGGGGCGACAGAAACCGTTCTGTACTGGTGCGTGTACCATTAGGTTGGGCAGCAGATGTAGATATGTGTCATGCAGCTAATCCGCTTGAGCCAAAAGCCAATTATGACACCAGCATCAAGCAGACCGTAGAGATGCGTTCGCCTGACGGAAGTGCCGATCTGTATCAGTTGCTGGCAGGACTCTGCGTGGCTTGCCGTCATGGTTTTGAGATGGAGAATGCGCTCGAACTGGCAGAAAAGACCTACGTGAATGTGAATATCCATGCAGCCGAGAATGCAGACCGTCTGGCCACATTGGCACAGCTCCCCGATTCATGCGTAGCTTCAGCAGACTGCTTAGCCCGTCAGCGCAAGGTGTTCGAGGAGCACAATGTGTTCTCGCCCGCCATGATCGACGGCATCATCGATCAGTTACGTGCCTACGATGACAAGATGCTCCGCAAGAACATTGAGAACTATCCTGAGGAGATCCAAAAGTTAGTGACCCAGTACTTCCATTGCGGATGAGATTATAGAATGTACCAATTGTCTAATTGTTTTTCTTATAGCTCTGTACAGCCCAAGCCGCCATAAAGAGGCCGATGCCAAGCAGAGCTAAAACCTGATGTGCGACATTGGCAAACGTACCGCCTCGGATAAAGACGGTGCGCATGGCATCGATGAAATAGTGCATGGGGTTGATATAGGTGGTCAGATAGGCTAAAGTAGGCATAGATCGGGTAGGCGTGAAAAGTCCGGATAGTAATAGGATCATCACCACAAAGAACCACATCACGAAGATGGCCTGTTGCATGGTATCGGAATAGTTGGAGATGATGAGTCCGAACGACGAGAAGAACAGTGCCAGCAACATGGCCAGAACATAGATGAGCCAAACGGAACCTGAAGGGACAATGCCATAGACGAGCCAGGCCAGTAGCAGACAGACGGTGATGACGAAGAGGGCTATCAACCAGTAAGGTATCAGTTTCGATAGAATGAAAGCCCACTTCGAGACAGGTGTTACATTCATCTGTTCTATGGTGCCAGCCTCTTTCTCGCCAACGATATTGAGCGTAGGCAGAAAGCCTGTCATCATCATCACCACAATAGCAAACAAGGCAGGAATCATGAAGAGCTTGTAGTTCTGACCCTTGTTATACAGTGTAAGTGAACTCGCTCGGGTGTTTGCTGCCCCACTGACAATCTGCGAAAGATAGGCAGAGCCCATAGAGCCCTTGGTACCATTGACAGCATTAGCGGCAATGAGGTACTTGCCATCACGAATCTCAAGAATCACATCTGCCCGACCTTTCTCAATATCCTTCAAAGCCTCATCGTAGTTTGCTTTCTGACCATTGAAGATAAAATAGTTGCTGGCAGCAATCTGCTGGATCAGACGCTGCGACTCTACGGTATGATCAATATCCACCACATCTACCACAATGTTCTTCACCTCCATTTGCATCACCCACGGCATCACACACATAATCATGATGGGGAATATGATGATGAGTTTGGGCAGAAACGAATTGCGGCGTATCTGGATAAACTCTTTCTGTATGAGATATTTCAGTGTCATGACTTATTGCAATCTAACATTAAACTTCTTAAGTGCGATGGTGAGGAAGAATG
>JAEEGJ010015337.1_pt1 | contig 17903 bp, 13 predicted proteins | sample 8958761 | NCBI WGS metagenome assembly JAEEGJ01 (sample SAMN16246546, study PRJNA631951) | gut metagenome | biome: gut microbiome; feature: rumen; material: RS-attached | host: Bos | place: Iran: Karaj | collected 2018-10
ATTATTGATTTCTGCACTAGCAATATTTGAACAATTTTGGAATACTCCTACACCTACTGTTGTAACAGTTTGAGGAATCACTACGTTATGAATTGCTTTACAACCCTTAAACATATAATCACTTAAAATTGTTGAATTAATTTGGATTGAATATAATCTAATACAATCCTCAAATGCAGATGCACCAATTGATGATACATTTGGAATAACTAAAGTTTTTGTATTATCATTAAAGAAATATCCACAGCCTTTGAACATACCAACTGATATTTGATTAACTCTAGAAATATCAGCAGTTGCTAATTTATCGCAATTTGCAAAAACATATTCACCGATAAATGTGGTAGCCGGAATATCAATTTCTAAAATAGAGTCACAATCATCAAACATGTGATTACCAATGTATGCTGAATTTAATGTAACATTTACAAGCTTATCTGAATCAGCAAATGCATAATCTCCAACAAATGTTACTGTTGAAGGAATAGTAACACTAGTTAAGTAGCTTTGATAGAATGCATAAGCTGGAATTGTTGTTAAGCCTTCAGCAAAGACTACTTCTTCTAAGCTTGTTGTACCAGTAAACATATTTTGACCTAAATTAATTGTTGAAATAGTTACTGATTCTAATAAAATACAATCTTCAAATGCATGTGTACCAACATATGAAATTGATGCTGGAATTGTTACATTTCTTAAGCCTGTATTCTTATAGAACATGTAATTACCAATTACGTTATTAGCAAAGCTAATAGATGTTACATTTGGACATTCTGCAAATGCATAATCTCCAACTGTATCGCTTAATGTTGCTTCAGATTGAGCATTAACATTAGAGCCAATTGTAACATTTTGTAATGCTCTACACTTATAAAACATATGATTTGAAATCATGCTAACGTTAATAGTTACAGATGTTAAGTTTTCATTGTTAGCAAATGCATATTCTCCAATTGTATTTTGATTCTTTGTTAAACTTACACTTGGAATGCTTGTACCATAGAATGCATATTTACCGATTGTTGTTATATTTGTTCTTTCAGTTGTGATTAAGTCATTAACTGTCATTGCTGGACAATTCATGAAGCATTCATCAGGAATTAAGCTTAATGATGAAGCTGATGGATTACTATAAACAACTGTTGATAATAATGTACAGCCTTTAAACATAGCTTTATTTAAACAATCTTTATAGAAGGTAACCTTCGTTAAAGCACGACAGCCTTCAAATACATTTTCTCCAATTGTTTGAATAGTTACTGGAATTGAAAATGTTCCATTATTATTCAAATATACACAATCTTTGAATGCATTATTGCCAATTGTTTCTAATACTGGGAATGTAATTTCAGTAAGTGATGCACCTTCAAATGCACTATTACCAATATTCTTTAATCCAGTTGCAGAAACGAATGATTCTAGACCAGACTTTCTAAATGCAAAATCGCCAATAGTAACAATATTGGCAAACTTCTCTTCATTCTTTAAGGTACTACATCCGTCAAAACAGTAAGCAGGAACCGTAGTAATTGTTGTGTTAAGTTTAGATAAATTCATTTGTGGACAGTTTTGGAATTCACCTTCAGAAAGCTTTGGTGAATTAGAAGTAACTGTCGCTAAATTTGTACAACCTTTAAATGTGTAATTACCTAAAGTCGTTAATGTTTGAGGCAATGTAATATTTTCAATATTTGTACAACCTTGGAATGCTGAAGCACCCATAGATTCAACAGCAGCGAAATCAACCTTCTTTAAACCTATACAGCCATAAAATGCATTGGCACCAATTGTCTTTACATTTGGCATAGAAATTTGGTTATTTTGATTATATGTATGAATAATCATATTCTTGAAGGCATTATCTCCAACTGTATTAAGATTATCCATAGTTGCGGCTATTTTTAATAATTCGCCTTTTTCACCACTACCGAAAGCATTTGAACCCACATATTCTAAATTAGAGCAGGCCTCTAAATCGTATTTTGTATTTGATCTAGCACCACCATAATATTTTTGGGCAGTAGATGAAACAAAACCATTGTTTCCGATATACTTTATAGTTGATGGCAACTTTATGTAATCAAAATAAACTTTATCAAGATGATCATCATCATAAGTCCAATTGATATAGCCATAGAATCCTGATTCAATTCCAACTACATTTTTACTAGCATATGTTGATGGAATTGATAAATTCATTTTTACATCACAATCTTGGTTTCCATAATCCCAATTCTCAAGTTTTAGATATGTCAAAATGATTCCACCATATTTGGAGCTGTCAGTATAACCAAAAGAATAGCTATTACCACGAGTTCCGATAACACCATAATCATGACCATCAGAGTTTCTATAATATCTATTGGCATTAGTAATGCTTGGTGCGTCTTCATAACCATCAGCATCATAAGATGTAGTTTGATATTCTTCATATACTACTTCTTGTTTTATATCATCAACATCTCGCCGTGATTTATTTTCTCCTTTATCTATATTCAAGAAAAAGCCAAAAAAGCCTAGTGTTGAAATTCCTACTAAGCTAATTAACCCTTTCAAATGTCTTCTTAAAGTTTGTGTTTTCATAAAACATCAACTCCGTTCGATTTGAATTTGCAAATATTAAGATTTTTAATCGTTTCTCCTTTTTTATAAAGATGTTTCCCTAAAACACTTTTATATACTTTGTATATATTAATTTTAACATAAAAAAGGTTTTTTGCAATTAAATATATAATATTTAAGAGCACAAATACGCCTCAATGTGTGGATTATTATTTCATAATAATAACAAAAAAAGGCCTGTTTTTAGGCCAATTTTTTATTTAATTTTGAATTAAATTTTCAGTTGCCATAGTAGGCATTTTATAGACGTAATCAATACCAATTTCAAGGCTTGATGAATTAAGCTCAATTGGCTTATGTCTGATATTTAAATTATCATAGTTTAAGCCATAATTTGATCTATTGGAATTAGAATCATCCCATGTTAAATCAAAGCCATAATATAAATTATTAAGCTCAACAAGTGTCCACCGATGGCGGACATATTCTCCAGATAACAATACACCATTTCCTACGAAGATTATTTCCTTAATACCATTTAATTTTAACAGGTATGAAAATAGCTTTGAATATGCCTCACATACTCCCTCTTTATATAACAACGCACCTGATAGTTCATAGGAATCAAAGTCTGTTTTAGGCACTTTTTCACCATTTATATTCTCATATGCATATGTTAAATTGTCAATGACATATTCATATGCCTCGTTTATAATATCCAATTTTTGAGTTGATTTTACTACATTTTTTAATTCATTTATTTTGTTATCAACAACTTCTCTTTGTTCGTGTTTTACATACAAAGAGTTACATAAAAGAACAATATCATTTTCAGATGTTAGTATTGTTTTTTCAGTAAAATAAAACTCAGGATTATCTAAAATTACTGAATGCCAAATAGCCATTGCTTGATTTTTTGATAAACCTAAATTTTTATAATTTAGAGTAGCTATTTCATAATATTTTTCATTATTTATTTTAGATTCATTTAAGTCTATTTTAGACCTTGAAAATTCTAGTAATTTTACATAGATATTTAAGTATAATTTTTGGGCGTTTTTAGCAACCATATAATTTGATAGGTCCAAATACCCAAAATTATAAGAAAAATTGAAATTTGGGGCTATTTTATATGAATATTCACATTTATCACACGAAGATTCAATTGTAGATTCATTATCTATAAGGATATATGAAAATTCATGATTGCATTTTTCTTTTTTATCATTGTCATCTACTTTTGTACAAGATACTAATAATAAAAATAACAATAATAAATATATTAGTCTTTTCATATATTCCCCTCCTTATTTAGATAATTTTAATCTTAATTGTTCCACCTTCGATTGTAAAATATTGACCTGGTTCAGTTTCTGAATCTAAGTCATCTCTATAGTAATAAATGTTTTCTCTAGTAATAGGATTATGATCTAAAATAGTTATGCTGTTAGCATATGAATATATCCTAATATCAGGATTTACATCAGTAAATGAATATTCATCAAATACCGCAAGTGTTGATGGTAGGATTAGTTCTTCTAGCTTTTCACATCCACCAAACATATAAGTTGTAGTTTTATAAATAGTACCTTTAATTTCTACCCTAGTTAAATTAACACAACCATCAAAGATGTTTGCACCAATCTCTTTAACAGATGAAGGTATAACAATTTCTTCTAAATCAGCACATCCCATAAAGCTTCTTGCACCAATTTTAGTAACAGTTTCTGGTATTTCTATAGTTGTAATACTACTATATTTAAATGCATCATTAGGAATTTCTTCTAATTTATTTGATAAAACAATTGAAGCTAAGCCTTCAACACCTGATAATGCTCCTTCTCCTAAAATAGTTAAGGAATTAGGTAGGATAACTGATGTTATTTTTGTATCCTTAAATGCTTCCTTTTTAATTTCTTGTAATCCATTATTAAATGTGACACTTGTTAAGGTTTTTATTCCTTCAAATGCACACTCTCCAATAGTTAAAACTGTTGAAGGAATAATAATTGATTCAAGCTTAGATTCACTAAATGCATAATCAGGTATATTAGTTATTTTATTTGGAATAGTAATAGTCTTTAAGCCTGATAACTCGAAAGCATTGTTTTCAAGTAACTCAACATTAGATATATTTAAAGATTCTAATTTAGAAGTATTATAAAAGCTTTTGCTTCCAATTGATTTGCAAGTATTAGGAAGAATAAGACTATTTAAGCTTTCACAATCATAGAATAATTCATCTGATATAGAAGCTATAGCTGTTGAATTTAAATTAATAGTTTCTAGATTTTTACAGTTTTTAAATGCACCAGCCCCTATTTTGGTAATAGATGGTTGTAATGTTATTTCAGTTAAAGATAATGATGATTCAAATGCTGAATCACCTATAGTTTTTAGCGTTGTAGGTAAATTAAGTCTTTCAATATCATTATGTGCAATTGAATAATTACCTAATTCAGTAATTCCTGTGTTCAATACAATTGATTCAAGACCTAAATCATATAATGCGTAAGCTTCTACCTTAGTTAGATTTATATCATTATAGGTAGATGAAACAGTTATATTTTTAGATTGTCCAATATAGTTGATTAATGATAATTGATTTTCATTTAAATAATAAACTATTGAATTATCACCATAAATAAGTTTAGTTTCAAAACTTTGATTATCATAAACATCTAATGCATATTTTTTGATATTAGATGAATCTGTTAAAGTTAATTCTGATAAATTAACTACTTCCTTTAATCTATAACAATTATTAAATGCTGAATTAGAAATAGAATTAACATTTTCATCTAATGTTAAGCTCATTAAATTAACTGAGTTTGAAAAAGCATTGTCATTAATCTCTTCAATATTATTAGATATTATTGCTTCATAAATATTAGAATTATTAAATGCGTTTGTACCAATTACTGTAATCTCTTTATCCTCGTATGTACTTGGAATATTAAGATAATTCTCTTCAAATCCATTAGTAAAGCCTAAAACAACATAATGATCATTATCTAAGCTATATCTTAAATTACTATAAATGCTTAGCATGCACTCATATGAGCTTTCTATATCATAATTAACATTTGTTACATCAAAGCTAATTATTGCCTTATAGTGACCACTGTTTTTAGGGCTTACTAAATTATTATATTTATCATAATATGAAACAGTATAATTGATTCCTTCAGGTAAATTAGACAAAGCTAAAACTTTTTCTTCTTTATCATAGATAAATTCATTTGTTATTTCTAATGATAAAATATCAATTATCATTTTATTAATTTTTAAATTAGCTTCTAAGTCATTTGGCTTATTATATTTTTCAGGTTCCTTAACACTAAATAATAATTTAACCTTATATTCACCATAATTAATAGCACTTGCAACCTCTTCATCATTAAAATAATACTTAATAGTATAATTTAATATATCAGGTACATATAAAGGCTCTATTGTCTTAGGCAAGCCATCATATGTAAATTCCTTACTCTTAAAAATTACATCAGAAATATCAATATCCTTTTTTGAAACAGGCTCAGGGTCTGGGTCTGGAGTTGGTGTTGGATCAGGTGTAGGTGTTGGTTCAACAGGAACGTCAGACTTTGGAATATGATTAATTATAATTGATGTTAATGAAAGACAAACTGATAATAAAGCTATAATAAAAGATGCTATATATATTATCTTAGTTTTTTTAGTCATAACCATCACTCTCCCCAAAATGAATCGTATATCTTATTAAAATTATATCATAAATAATTTTTTTTCACAATTGAGGCATATTTTGATAATGAAAAAGAAAAGATGATGCTTTTTGAACTGAGTCTTGTCGAGTAGACAGTTGAATTTTAAAAATAATTAAATAAGATTTGATGGAATTTGGGCATAATATCTAAATTGATTAGGTGTTGTGCCCAATTTCTTTTGTAATCTCCAATTATTGTAATTAAATATATATTCTTCAATTTTATTAATTAATGCTTGTTCATTTTCAAAATGAATGCCATAAAACATTTCTGATTTTAGGATTCCCCAGAAACCTTCCATAGGTCCATTATCTATACATCTTCCAACTCTAGACATAGATTGAATCATTCCGTTTTCATCCAGCTTCATTTTAAAAATCTTAGATGTATATTGAAAACCTCTATCGCTATGAAAAATAGGATGTGCGCCTGGATTGGCTGCTATAGCTTTATCAAATGTATCAAACACTAATTTATTATTGTTATGATGACTTATTACATAAGACACTATTGATCTATCAAACAGGTCAATAATTGCTGATAAATAAATTTTTTGTTTAACACCTGGAATTTTAAATTCAGTAACGTCAGTACACCATTTTTGATTTGGATATTCAGCAGTAAAATCTCTTGCTAGAATATTTTCACCAACTTGTTCAGGTTTTGTAATTACTCTATTTGACTTTTTTCTTCGTATTCTTGCTTTGATTTTTAAAAATTTCATTAATCTATGAATATATCCTTCTGAATAGTGTGTATGGTTAAAGTAATTTATATAAAAAGTCATTTGACGATAACCCAATACACCTTCAAAAGTATCATTATAATCTATTATTAGATTTGCTATATTGTTATCTTGGATTTCTTTTTCAGGTATAATTCTATTTTTCCATTTATAATAGCTAGATCTTGGTATATCTAATGTTTTACATAAGAAATCAACGCTAAAGCCTGTTTTATCTTTGAATTCATCTATCGTTTCGTATTTGTCTTCTTGCCTAACAAGCGAGAATCTCTTTCCATTCTTTCCTGTATTTCGATGTTTTTTTTTAGAACTTCAATAACCATATCTCTACGTTTTAATTCTTGCTTTAGTTTTTCTATTTCTACATCTTTCTTTTCTAAATCTGTAAGCTCATGTTTAGGTTCCTTAGAAGAAGGACGTCCTCTTAAATCAAAAAGGCCATCTTCACCATATTCGTTATATTTCTTTGCCCATTTATAAACATTAGCGTATGGAACACTATATTTGTCTGCGGCACCTTTATAATCGTTATCATGTGAAAGCACATAATTAACTATTTCAAGTCTTTCTTCAAATGTAGTCTTTCTTGATTTCATAATATAGACATCCCCTTTAGGATCATAATCCCTAATCTCGATGCCTTTATTATACTTTATTATCCATTGCCTTACAATTTCACGACTAGAAATATTGTATTTATTAATCAAACCTTCTAAACTGTCAATTCCATTTAAATAATCGTTTATTACTTGTTGTTTTAATTCTTTTGAATATGCTTTGTTTACTGGCGAATAATCAAATGCTTTTTCGCCTAATGAGTTATACTTATGAATCCATTCCATTATTATAGCATCTGCTCTTTTGGTCATTCCATATTCATTTCCTAATGAAATGGCAGATTCGCCTTTCAAATATCTCTTAACAATCTCTAATTTAAATTCTTTACTATATTTTGCTTTTCTTCCCATAAAAAAATACCTCCAAAGTAGACTTACAATAATCTTGGAGGTATCGCGAATCCCCATGGGGATTGTTATCCTTTTCTCTTTTAATTATTTTATTTGTCTACTTTGGAGATATCATATCGCATATCTACGTTTTTATAATTTTTACGCTTTATATTATTTCAAGTCTTATCTTGTTTCTCATATTGTATTTTTTTAAAACCTTTTTCTTTCTTTCAATAGAGACTTCAGTATAAATAACTGTTGTTGAAATATTTGAATGTCCTAATATTTCTTGAACTGATCTTATATCAGCTCCATTAGATAATAATTCCGTTGCAAAAGTATGTCTTAAATAGTGTGGAGTAGCATCAGCATTGATACCTGCTATTGTCTTAATTTTATCAAAGATATCTTCAATTCCAGCAATACTTATTTTTCGATAATATCTATTTAAAAATAAGTATTCAGTATCAATGCTTTTTCGATACTTAACCCAATTAATTATGTTCTTCCATGTTTCTATTGATGAGATATATATTATTCTTTGTTTTCTTCCTTTTCCATTAATTAAAATACTATGATTTATAAAATCTATATCACACATTTTAATTAATGCTGCTTCTCCTATTCGTATCCCTGTAGATATAAGTAAATCAAACAATGCTAGATTTCTTATTGTTTCAAATTTGGAAAAATCAGTTTTAGCGCAATCAACATCAGCAGCCAGTTTAACCAATATTTTTCTTATTTCATCAATAGACAATACTTTTGGCAAGACATACTCCTTACGGATATTTAATTTGATAGAATCAAAAGGATTACTTAATGCATCTTTTGATGATAAAAATTTAAAAAACATTTTTAAAGTTATTATTTTCCTAATAATGGTTTTAGGCTTTAATCTTTCAAATGCCTCATATAAATATTTTTTTGTTTCTACAACAATATCATTTTTAATATCAATTTTTGAAATAAAATCCTTTAAATCATATTGATATGCTTTAATTGTTCTATCAAGCAAATTCCTAGTTGCCTTTAAATCATTTAAAAATTCAGTAATTAATAAATCATAATTCATTATACATTTTCCTCCATAATCACACATTATAGAGTTAATAATATAACCTTTCAATAATGCTAGATTATTAGGAGGAAAGCAATATGAAAAATATTTATTGGGTCGGAAACAGATCATCAGACATAATATATAACAGAAATATATTTAAAGGATATATTTGTTTGTACGGGAATAACAACGGAGTTAATGAATTTTCTTTTCCAAATGTTAGAAAAAACAACAGTGTTATTGATAATAGTACCAATTCATTTTTTGAATCAACTATAAACTTAGTTGTTAGCAATGATGACAATGCATACTTTTTATTTTATAATCCACTTTTAGCGCATAAAATCAAATCAGCCCACAAGAATAGATTCTTATGTCTTAATGACTACTCATTAATTAGAGCGTTAGATGACAAAATTGAATGTCATGAAATATTAAAAAATAAGGTATCTTTTGCCCAATACATTAGTCTACTTGGCGAAGATATTGCACCATTTTATATTAAAAAGATATTAAACACTAAATGTTTTGTCATACAAGAACCAAAAAGTGCAGCTGGAATGGGGACGTTTATTATCAATAAAAATTATTCAAAGATTAAAAATATGGTAAATAAAACTGAAAGATACCTAATAAGCAATTATATCGAAGATAGCATGACATTCAATATTCATACAATTATTGACAGTAACACAGAAATACTTTTCCCGCCATCATATAGCATTATGGAATTCAAAAATAATAGAGTTCATTATATTGGTTCTTCATATATAGATGCAACAAATGTAATTGGTAATTCTAACTTAGCGCATGCTAAAGAAATGATTAATAATACGATTAAATTGCTGAGGATATTAAATTACAAAGGGATAGTGGGGTTTGATTTCTTATGCCACAAATCAAATGTATTTCTCCTAGAATTAAATTTACGATTTCAAGGATCATCTAATGTCTTAAACAAGATGCTTAAGGAAGCAAAATTACCATCGTTATTCGAGCTAAATATACATGCATTTAACGACAAATTGCAAACAATTGATGTATCAAAAATAAAGACCTTTTACGCAAACGTTTTCGAATACTATAATTGTGATATTGTTGAATTAAACGATAAAACATTAGTTGAATGTTTTGATGATGGAATAACTGATTATAGCGTGTTTGAAAATGGATCTTATTTAAAAAGAAAAATTTATAAATCATAATGTCGTTTTTGATAATATCCTAATAATAAATTTTCTCTATTACAATTATTGTATTACCATTATCATCAACATATGTAGTTGTAATTTTGATAAAGTTTTGGAGCTTTGGTTCATTTTTCCTTTTGAAAAATTTTTTTATAGCATTAACAATAAGTGGTGTTAAACCAATTATTGAAGCAATTGAACCAAAAGTAGAAAGTAGAGAAATATCTAATATCACAGGTGATTTATGATTATATCGAATAACGTGAAAGCCATTTTCTTCTCTTTTAGTTATTTCTTCATCTATTTTTTTTACAAGAGCAAGGAACTTTGGATCGTTATAATCTAAACCTGTCTCAATGGTAATGCTATCATTTGAAGCATCATTGATTAATAATTTCTTGCACAAACTAATATAATGATTATCAATTTCGTTAGATAAACTTGTTATTAATGATATTATTTCATTTCTTTTATTATATTGTAAAACTTTTAGGAAATTGCATAATTCTATAATCCTTTTTAACATTATAAAATTTTTACTGTAACACAATACCTTACACGCTTCATACGCTTCGCATTCACAATATTCAAGATTAATCATATATGTAATATTTATAATGGGAAAATATTCATTAGTTTTTTTAAAACGATCTAATAATAAATTAAACGATTCCTTGTATTCATTTAATAAAAAATATTGATTATTAATAAGAATTTTATTACTATCATTTTCCAATAAATTATTGAAACCAAAAATATATGGAAGTTGCATTCCAGATAATATTGAATTTTCTATTGAACAATTCAAAAATTTTGAATAATCGATGTTCATATATGTAAATTCAAAGTTGATAAATTTACAATTTAAAAAAGTGCAATTATCATAATTTGAAGATTTAAAAATAACACTATCAAAGTAACAATTAATGAACATCGCATTTGTAAAATTACAACTTTTAAAAATTGTATTTGAAAAGGTACATTTTTCAAAAAATGAATTGTCAAAAGTAGTAGAGTAAAACGTATTAACATTTGAAAAATCAATATTATTAAAATGACAAAGCTGCATATTAACATTCATTATTTTGTTTACTATCAAAGAACAGTGATTAAAATTGGAAGATGTAAAAGCGCAGAATGATATATCTTTTTTCTCTATAACTACCTCATTAAAAAAATTTCTTTTGTAACTCTTATGAAAAAATGAATTATTTGATAAATCAACTTTATTGAACGTCGTATTATTATATATATTGTTATTTTTAGATATAGCTTTTTCAAAAACCTTATTCATTTTTTTCCTCCTAATAATCTAGCATTATTTGCAGTTAATTCTATATTTTTTGTATTTTTAGGCATATTACTTAAATCTAAATATTTTATGCTCAACTCTATCATTTATTGAATAACGTTACAAATTATTAAAAATTGCCAATTTGTAACAATTAAGATAGTGATAAATCAACTTTGTTTGTTAACCAATCCTCAATATTCATATGAGTAATTCCATCTTGAGACATATCAAATTCATCTAGACTTAATACAAACTTTGGGGAAGCATCTCTTACTGATTTAAAAGCTCCAAACTCTCTTTCAATCACATCATCGCTTGATAATAAATAAGCAACTTGAATGAAACACTTTTTCCCATCTTTCATTGCAACAAAATCAATTTCGCCTTTATAAGTTTTTCCAATTTTAACCTCATATCCTCTATATATCAGTTCATTATACACTAAATTTTCTAATGAATGCGACACAAAAATTCTATTAGAATCATTACAAGCTAATACAAAACCATTATCAATTACAAATTGTTTTTCAACTTGTTTTAATGTTCTTTTTGTGGCAATATCATAACGTTTAACTCTTGAAATTAAACAAGCTTGCTCAAGTTTATCTAATATCCTATATACAGTTTCTCTATATATTGTATCAGGATTATTTTGATTATAATAATCAACTATATTTTGAGCTGAAAACTCTTTAGAAGAATTAGTAATAATATATTTAGAAATCGTGATAAATGTTTCTTTATTAATTTTAGATTGTCTATTACATATATCTTTGTCAATTATTCCATTATATATAGATTTTAAATAATCTTTAATATCTTCTTCTAAAGAATAATCTAAACGTTGAGGCATTCCACCAAATCTTATAAAATTTTGTAATGGCTTTTCTGGAAGATTCATCTTATTCTCTCTGAAATAATTAATATATTCATTATAAGTAAAAGGCATAATCTTAAATTCCTTACATCTTCCAACTAATAAAGTAGCAAGTCTTCCAGATAAAAGTTTACTGTTACTACCTGTCACAAATATAGAAACATTTTTTGTGGCTTTAAGCGAAGCAAGCGTCTTTTCAAATTGCTTTACATGTTGAATCTCGTCTAAAAATATATAATATTTATTATCATCAACTATTGATTTCAATATATAATCGTTTAATTTTTTATAATCTTTGATATCAGAATATTTTACATCTTCAAAATTAATTGAAACGATATGATCTAATTTTTTATTATAATCTTTAGTCAATTCATCTTTTATTTGCTCAAGTATTACACTTTTTCCACATCTTCTTATTCCTGTTAATACTTTAATTAAATTAGATTCATAAAATCTTCTAATATTTTCTAAATATTGCATTCTTTTAATTAGCATGATCGTTCACCTTCAAATACATTATATCACAAAAAAGCAAAAAAGCGTTACAAATTTGTTGTTTAAAACAATTTGTAACGCATTTTTACATATTATTGCCATTATTTACTCTTTTGGGAATTGAATATTTTTGGGTTTGAACTTTATTAGAAGTATCTACAACAAATTCATCAAAAAAAAGCTTTAGAGGATTAATACTTTTCAAGTGCTGATTATATAAAATTACAAGCAAATATAATACGAAGTAGCATATTGTATTATCTCCAGTTTCTATTGGAACATACCCCTCAAAATCACCTGTTAAATCAAGGGTAAAATTTTTTGTTTTTTGATTTAAATTAGCCTTAAAAATCATCGTCTTTTTATCAAGCAAAACAAACAAATCGGGAAGATTACTTTTAGTTTCAATTTCTATTTGTTTTAGTGTTTCCATTATTGAATCCACTGAAGAACTATGATATGAAAACACAACGCCAAAATAATCATTTTTTTTGCTACCTAAATGTTTCCCTCCAGCAGTAATCTCTGTATGGGGCGTAATATCAAACTCAGTAGCGTCTTTTCTTTTAAGTTTCTTTAATGATGCAATATTATCTATTGCTTCATTTAATGTCTGCTTATTTAAATTTGTTTTTACTTCAATGTTTCCATAAACTGATTCACAGGGGAAAACAATAAAGTCATCATCAAAAGGTAATCGATAAGAATACATAGAATCATATAAGACAATATCCAATTGTTTACTTTTATTTTCATTTTCATCATAACACAATCCTCCAGAAACTCCATAACAATTTGGAAGATATGGCTTAAGGATATCTTTTATTAATTTTTCTCTTAGTGTACCAACGCTTGCGTTATGCCATATTTGTTTTGTAGCTTCAAATTCTGCATTAATTTTCATCGTAGACAGTTTTAAAGTCTCTATAAAAAAATTCATATTCATTGCCCTCTTTTATAATATTGGTTAAATTATCCATATCTGCCATATATAGAGTTAGTATTAACTTTAAAACAAAACTTTATTTAAAATGGTTAGTCATAATTATTAATCCTGATTTGATGCCAACCACTTAATATAGGCTCCTTTGTTTTTTACTTCCTCTGTAGATGTACCATCAAGAAAATTAATATTAACAAACTGTTTTGTTACTTTTGTCATATTATTATACATTTCGAATTTAAATTCATCGAGTTGTTCTTTGGCATCTTGCTGCTTCAATAATGCAGAAGCTAGATATTGTTGCCTAGTATAACTATAAGCACAAAAATCTGCAAGTTGAACAAATAAATTTTTATCTGAATCAACAAATTTAATGGTTGTTTGTTTGGATATTTCCTTAAAATGGTTTATTGGAATTTCTAATATTTTTTTTATTTTCGAATCAATTCCATTATCTATAACTACTTCTACTTTTTCATACATATTATTATTTAAATAATCCTTAATCTGTTTAAAAAATAGAACGAGCATTGCTATATCATCTATTTGCAAAGGCTTATTCTCAACAAATGCATTAAAATGATTATCCTTTCTTATCGATTGAGAAAAAATTTTCACATTATTGTTTACAATCAAGTCTGAAAAGTCTCTAAAAATATCTAGTTTTTTGTCTTTAGCAATCATGTTCGAGTTATATATTTCAACAAAATGAAATTCTCTTTTTGGAAAAATGTTTAAAACGTTTATATACTTACTTTTTAGCCTTTCTAATTCTTTCTTTATTTTTGTCAGCATTAAATTATCAGCTATATAACCAATATATTGTTTTCTAACATCAGATACAAAATCAAATGGTTCTGTATTGCCAGACACACTAGTATCATCAATATAACAATGTAATTTCATAACTATCTCATCCTCCATTGCATTATTTTAAAAATTATTTTAAAGTGACAATTATTTATTCACAATCATTAATACCATAGAAGAAAGCAAAATAATAAAAGGAATAAATAATAATTCACCACATACAAGATAGAAATGTTTTTTATCACAAATATTTGAATTTATTTTTATTTGATCTATTAAGAGTTCATCATCATTTACAAATTCATCTAATATAATATTCAAGTCTTCTCTTTTACTCTTTGCTATATCCTTGTAGTAATTTCCATATATTTTATCTATTGTTTTTTTTCTTGGACGTAGAACTAATATAAAAGATAAAACTATTAAAAAAGAAACAATAACAAAAGCAATAAATATACCCTTATACCATCCTTTATAAGTTATGTCTTCTAATTTAATAAACCATTCGCTATGGAATATTTCAATAAATGACGAAGATAAAGCAAACACAATTCCAACTGTAGCTAAAAATATACTTGCCTTATTATCAAAACTGCCTATTTGATTTTGAATGCCTTGCAAAATCTCTTTTTCTTCTTCTCTTGACATCTTATTATTTTTTATATCAGCCATTATTTCATTCCTCCACCAATCCAAGTATTAAAATCTTTATCTATGATATTACAGTGATAAAATTCATACTTTCTTGTATAAATATTATAATTATAACCTTTTATCCATTGTCTATAATTAGAATTTCTAGCCATAAGTTTTTCAATAACATAATTATAGAAAATACTATTCATTGCAATTGGTTCAACATTGTTTCTTGCTGCTTTAGAAGATAAATTTGCTGCATCAACCACAGCTTTTCCAATCCATATTTTATCATTAATTCCTGTGCCAGACCTACCAGCTTTGATAATTAAATCTTCATCAGCTCCAATTCCGATACCAGCATTTAAAAAATCATATCCATAATCTTTAATAATTTTATTAAACATTTTCATAAATGTATTGACAGTAAAAGCAACTTCAAACACTTTAACCAAGTCATCTTCATCTAGAACATCATAGATGGCATATACACAGTCACCTCTTATGCCTATTTGATTATATTTTGAATAATTTTGCATAATGCATATTATTTCTGAGCAAAATGCTCTCATCAAGCGAGCTAACTTCTCATCTTTTGAACTAAATAGTTTTGTAGAATTTTCAATATCTACAAAAATTGCCGATACCCATGTTTTTACGCCATTTTCATAAGTAAATGTGTTATCTGATGGTATATTATCCATATTTTTAATTGGCGTTTTTGATTTTAAAATGTTTATTATATTTGACTTTGAATCTTTATACGAATACATATAACCTCCTATATATTCCATCCATCATAATAGGCATTACATTCGTAACATTTTAATAACGAATTATATTTAAACCAAATTTGAGATTTATCATGTTTTTCGTTCCATTTTTTAATAATGTTATTATGAACCATGCTAGATAATAAAATGTATGAATTTGATTTTTTTCTAGCCATGCCACACAAATTTGAAGCATCAACAACGGAATCACCAATCCATATCATATCATTAATTCCAGTTCTACTAAGTCCTGCTTTAATGACAAGATCTTTTCCCATTCCAACGCCAATACCTGCATCAAATGTATCAAAATTATTCTCTTTTAATACTTTATTATATAGTTTTATAAATGTATTTATTTGTATGGCCAGATCAAACATTTTATAGGTATCATCTTGATTGGGTATAGTGTATATCCCATATACACAATCCCCCCTAATACCAATTTGCCTATAATTGATATCGCTTTTTAAAATTTTAATTATTCCATTAGAGAAAGCCCTCATTACTCTCGCTAATTTTTCACTATTTTCTTCTTTAAACATTTCACTTGAATTTCGAATATCTACAAATATAGATCCAACCCAGGTTCTAACTCCATTGCCATAAGTAAATGTGTCATTTTCTAAATCTGGTAATTTATCTTTATCAACAACATTTGTTTTGGAATTAATTATGTCGATTATATCTTCTTTAATAGCATCAAAGTCCATTTTTTCTCCTTGCAAACACCTACATCAATCAGTTTTGTTAAACGTTTACGTACACTGATTAAATTATATCACAATTATCATCAACTTTAATATGTAAAATGCAAAAAAACTGCTATTTCTAGCAGTTTCTCAGTTACAATCCACATTCCAATATTAAACATCCATTACCTAGATATAATTTTTTTTATTTTTATCATCTAATTCTACTATATCTTTTACTTCATCATTACAATCTAATGTATCTACTCCAGCTATTAAATAGATATCTATTTTATCATTATATACTACTACTTTTTTAACAAATCTTTGTATTAATCTTTTTCTTTGATATTTTGTAGTAATATTCATATCCATTAATGATTTTAAGAATGCTAGTGCCATTTTAGGAGTAAGCTTGTTTTTATTCTTTGTTTTTAATCTTATATTTTCTATTTCTAATTTATGTTTTTCAGCTTCTAATCTATTAAGTTCATCTTTCATAATTTCATTATATAAACCATTTCTAATAGCAGCCATTACATTTTCTATTTCTTTTTTATTTTTAGCTATAGTTTTTTCATTAAGTGATAACATATTATCATCTGTTACAGTTGAATTATATGCTATACATAAGTATTCAGCTATTTTATTTAATTTATCACCTTTAAGTAAAGCTGATTTTATTTTAGTTGCTACAAAATCTTCTAATTTTTCTTTTCTTATAGATTTTGATTCACATTTACCTTTTCTTCTTTTAATAGTAGAACATTTATAATATCTAGTAGCAATTCCATTTCTACTATTACAAGATCTTTCACCACAATATTCACAATATATTTTAACTATTAATAAATAATCAGCTTTAGCTCTATTTTTAGCACCTCTATGACTGTTTTGATTCATTGAATGTTGAGCTCTTTTAAATAATTCATCATCTATTATTTTAGGTACTATATTATCAAATACTTCTCCATTAGTTTCAACAATTCCTGTATATTTCTTATTATGAATCATTTTATAGATTAATCCTCCTTTAAATTCTCCATTATGATTCTTAATACCTTTAGAATTTAATTCATCACATATGCCATGATATGTAAATACCTTGAGCTGCATCCATA
>JAEEGJ010015341.1_pt1 | contig 17896 bp, 9 predicted proteins | sample 8958761 | NCBI WGS metagenome assembly JAEEGJ01 (sample SAMN16246546, study PRJNA631951) | gut metagenome | biome: gut microbiome; feature: rumen; material: RS-attached | host: Bos | place: Iran: Karaj | collected 2018-10
TCCTTGCACGGAAATGTGCTCCCAGTTGTTGCCGTCCTGGTCCGCGTCAATGATTGTCCACCCTGTAGGCAGCGATGTCCCTTCAAAGCCTTCGGTGAATACTGGCACTTGCGCCCTGACACCGAAACTCAGCATTGTCAGGAATAATGTCAAAAACAGAAATGTCTTTTTCATTGCAGTTTGATTTTGTTGAATAAATTATAGTTTGTTTAACGTTTCTCTACAAAAGGTTTCGTTGCCACGGTTCAAGTCTTACGTTTTACGTCTCACGTCCCGAACATCTCTTCCTTGAACCCTAACAGATACACGCTTTCTGTGCTTCGCGTGACGGCGGTGTACATCCAGCGGAGGTACTCTTTGTCGATGGTGTTGTCGGGGAGGTAGCCCTGGTCGATGAGCACGTGTTTCCATTGACCGCCCTGTGTCTTGTGGCAGGTCAGTGCGTAGGCGAACTTCACCTGCACGGCGTTCAGGTAAGGGTCGTTCTTGATTTTCATGAAACGGGCGCGAGGATTCAGAATCTCCATATAATCTTCAGCCACAGCATAATACAACTTTTGGTTGGCTTCGTTGGAGAGTGACGGTCCGTCACAGTCCAAACTTTCGAGGATGATTTTGATATCGACGTTCGGGTGGTCGGGATAATCACACAAGCGCACGGTCACGTCCGCGAAATGGAAGCCGTAAAGTTCCTCCTGTTTGTGGATGGACAGAATTTCCATAATGTCGCCGTTGGCTATGAAGCCAGCTTCAGACAACTCGTCCAACCAGTAGTAGTTGTTCTTCACCGCCATGATGTAATCGCCTGTGGCAATGATGTTTTCACGGAAGAGGACACGGCTGCGCACGGCATTGTTGAACTGGAACGCCCGTTTGTTGGAGCGGGTCACCAGCACGATTTCATCGCTGTCGTGATGGTTGTAGAGGGTGTTGAGCAGCTCCTCCATTTCGCCGCCTTGGATGCGTCGGAAGTCCTCGAACGGGCGTCCGCTGAAAACCGGCAGGGAGAAGTCGCCGCCGTTGATTTTGTCGCGCACCCGCGTGGCGTTGTACAGGATGCCCGAATCCAACGATTGACGCACCACATCGGTGAGCCGTGCCCCGAAAACGTTGACGTTGTAAGCGGATTTGAGGTAGTCGGCATCAAGGGCGGGGCTTTCGTCGGCATGGACGGGCGGCAGCTGCGCGTCGTCGCCCACGAAGAGCATCCGATTGCTGTCGCCGAGGAAGACGAACTCCATCAGGTCGTCTAACAAGCTGTTGCCCACCAATTCGTTAAGGGAACCCTGCGCCGAAATCATAGAGGCTTCATCGACGATGAAGAGCGTGTGGCTGTCCTTGTTTTCGCGGCGCACGAACTTGCGCACGCCATCCTTGCTATGGACGCGGTAGATCCATTTGTGGATGGTGTATGCCTTGCGGCCCGAATATTGCGAGAGCACTTTGGCGGCGCGGCCGGTAGGGGCGAGCATTACAATGTGTACCCCGATGTCGGTCAGTGTGTTCACCAAGGCACTCACCAAGCTGGTCTTGCCGGTGCCGGCGTATCCCGACAGCAGGAAGAGGAAATTCTCCCCTTTGCCATAGATAAACTCCGTGAGCTTATCCATGGCTTCGGTTTGGCTGCCGGTGGGCTCGAAACCGAAGTTCCGGCGAAGCCTTTCCTGAAATGCACCTCTGGTTCTGTCCATAGTTCTTTGCGAAAGGGCGGCAAAGGTACATATTTTTAGGAACTATATTTCACAAAAGTTGATTTTGTGTGTTTTTGTAATTGAGATTAGTGAATAATGAATAATGAAGTTGCGATGTGTGGCCTATGAATGGTCAGTCAATGCGGTAGAGACGCAAAATTTTGCGTCTCTACAACCGTTGCCAGTGTTGATAACCTCATCCTCCAAAAATCCTTAACATCCTAATATAATGTTGATAAACAAAAAATGTGGTGTTGATAAAAAAATGAAGAAATGTTCGGATGTTTTTTATAATTTTACCGCGTATTTTTTTGAACTTTTAATATTCACCAAAATATTCCATTATGAAGAAAAAACTATTATTTTTGTGGCTTATGCTTATGACAATAAGCTTAAGCGGGTTTGCACAAAGCCCAGTGACCGTCACCATCGGTACAGGAACGAGTGAGACGTATTCGCTCCCGTTCGATAATTTTTATAAAAACACTTGGACAGAGATGATTTATCCTGTAGATGAAATCAATGTTGCAGGTACAATTGACTCAATTGCTTTCCAAGTAAGCAGTGCTCCTACATCCACAGTTACGTTCTCCACGATTACCATCTATATGGGAACGACTTCGGAAGCAGAGCATGCTACCACATCTTCATGGCTGCCTTTGGCAGACTTGACTGAAGTATATTCTGCAACCAACCTGGAAATGCCAACCACTACTGGCTGGCAAACTATTGTATTGGACCAACCTTTCGAATACAGTGGTCTCGAAAATCTGGTTGTTGTTATCAGTAAGACAATGGATTCGTATAACTCAAGTTTGAAATACAACTATACGACCAGTCCCGTTTATTCCAGTCTGTACCGTCAAAGTGACAGCGATGCCAGTTATGCCCAACATCCAGGCTCTTCTACCGGTACTCGCTCGACCATGCTTCCCAACATTCAGTTGTATGTGACATCTAGTGGCGACTTCTGTTTTCCTGTGGCCAATTTATCTGTTACGGATATTACCTCGGAAGAGGCAACTGTATCCTGGTCCGCTCCTGAGGATGCCAACGGTTATGTCCTTGAATACAAGGCTAAAAATATTGATTGGGAGGACGACGATGTTGTTACTGTTTATCCTACCGACACTTTCTATAATATCACCGGTTTGGATCCCAACACTTACTACAATGTTCGTGTAGCAAACACATGCAGCTTTGGTAATAGCGCATGGAAGAATGTAGGAATCAAAACCGAATGTGTGGCCATCTCTGTTGCTGAAATGCCTTACTTTGAACAGTTCGAGGATTATGCCAACTATTCTTTCCCGGACTGCTGGACTCGAATTGCCGGTTATTCATCTACCTACGAATATCCCTATGTCAATAATTCTGCTACCACAGCCCATGCTGGAACAGGCTATCTGTATTTGAGCAATACCTCTGCATACCCCATTATCATGGCATTGCCTCAATTCGAAGAAGACCTTAGCATGCTTCGTCTGTGCTTCTGGATGAAACCGGCCGGTACCACTAACTACTATGGCCATGTAGAAGTTGGTGTTATGACGGATTTGGCAGATCCCACCACCTTTACACTGATTAAAAGTTGGTCGGCTGTGAATATAGGCTCTACCAATTGGGCTCAATATATGGTGGATTTTGACACCGTGGATGTTGATGGCGGCTATATTGTCTTCCGTCGTTACGTGGAAAGTACCACCTCTTACGGATGGTACTTTGACGATGTGAAGGTGATGCCTATTCCTGCCTGCGAGGCTCCCACAGAATTGGCTTTTGTTGGCGCTACCACCAACAGCGTGACCTTGAAGTGGAATCCTGGTGAGGAAAGTGCGTTCAATGTTTATTTTAAAGCACTTGGTGACGAAGAATATGTGGAAATTTCCAATGTCTCTTTGTCTGATGACAGCACCTACACGCTGCAGGATTTGCTACCTGCCTCCAATTATTCTATATATGTATCTTCGATTTGCAGTGACGGCACAGAAAATGCTGGTGATCCGATTATTTGCATGACCACAATGATTCCTGTGGATTTGCCGTACGAGACCGATTTCAGTGAGGAGTCAGACCAGGCTTGGTTGCTGAACAACGGCACTTGTTCCAACTACTGGACGATGGGCACTATTCCGGACACCACGGCCACCGCTTTGTATATCACCAACGATGGAACCAATCCGGGATATTCTGTCTCTAACATATCTGTGGTATCTGCCGCCAAACTTTTCACGATTGGTGACGCAGCCCAGTATCAGGTCAGCTTTGACGTGATGGTGGGCGGTGAAAGCTCATTCGACTACATCAAGCTCTTCTTCGCTCCCGAAACCGAGCTATATCCAGCGGCGACAACTGCTCCGACATGGGCTGGCAACAGCTATTCCACGTATGCATTCGATTTCTCGGACTATATGTCTCAATCCACGAGCTCATCCAATATTGCTTATAAGTTTAATCTGACCGGTGGTAACATAGTTCATATTGATGCTATCATGTCGAACCCTCACGAGAATCCAGATGCAAATTCTACAGCACAAGTGGTGTTCGTGTGGAAGAATGATGGCAGTAGCGGCAATCAGCCCGGTGCTATTATCTCCAATTTGTCAGTAAGTGTTGTGGCTTGCCCGAATCCCGAGAATTTGGCTGTGACAAACCTGAACAGCAACTCTGCAGACATTTCCTGGGAAGACAACGATGGTGTTTCCTGGACGGTTGAGTATGGTGTACATGGATTTGAACATGGGGAAGGCACAGAGATAGACGTTACAGGTACTCCAGAGGTGTCTCTTACAGATCTTAATGAACAGACGAGCTACGATGTGTATGTGACATCCACTTGTATCGACGGATCTCAGTCCTTTGCCTCTTTTATGACATTCACGACGCCGTGTGAGCCGTTGACCACATTGCCTTTCACGGAGAATTTTGACAGCATTCCAGGCAGCACGAGCACGACAAGCTCAACCAACAACCTGCCGACTTGCTGGAGCTACAACAATCATGGCACAAATTCAAGCTATTCCGGCTATCCGATTGTTTACAATAGCTCTACATACGCTGCTTCCGGTGCGAATTCCTTGCGATTCTACTCGTACATAACCGCAGGCACTTACGATGATCAGATTGCGATTTTGCCTTTGTTCGACCCGACGCTCTATCCGGTCAATACACTGCAACTTTCCTTTGACGCACGTGCAAATTCCTCTTATACACTTACTCTGGTGGTCGGTGTTATGAGCAATCCAAGTGATAAAACGTCATTTGAACCCATCGACACTCTCGTCATTTCGTCCACCTCTTATGCGAACTTTGAGGTACCGTTAAGCCAATACGAAGGCTTGGGTGGTTTTATCGCTCTTAAGGCTCCGCAGCCGGCATCCAGTTACAATTCCGGTTATGTTGACAACATTGTGGTAGATTTTATTCCGAGTTGTCCCAAACCGTTACATTTGCAGGTCTCCAATGTTACTACGAACAGCGTTGAGTTGTCCTGGACGGAAACGGGAACCGCTACTGAATGGGAAATCGCATACGGAGCTCCCGGTTTTGATCCTAATTCCGAAGATGTTAATGTGGAGACAGCCTATTCCGTTCCTTTCGAGCTTGAGGGACTGAACAATTCCACAATCTACCAATTCTATGTGCGTGCTGTATGTGACGGGTCTGATTACAGTGATTGGAGCTCTGCCGTACAAGTAGCCACAGCATGTGACTTGGTGTCTGTTCCTTACAGTGAGAATTTCAACGAATACACTACAACAGTTACCTCTTCATCTGCACCGTCAAGCTATCCAGATGACGTTATGCCGCTTTGTTGGTCATTCTTGAACAGAAGCACGTCATCAAGCACTTATCCGTCCGCATTTTTGACTGCTTACAGCTCATACGCCGTTTCCGGCAACTGTCTGTTCTTCAAATCCAGTTTGTCCACTCCTATTTACGCGGTTCTTCCTGAATTTGATGCTGTTCTCAATACCTTGCAGATTACATTCACTTATCGAAACGAAGGTACTAGCGAGTCTAACGGTATTCTTTCGTTTGGTTATATGACGAATAGTGCGGATGCTAGCTCTTTTGTGGAGCTGGCAAGCTTCCCGCGTATTACCTCTATGACAGAGGTAACGGTGGTGTTAGACACTGTCGAAGCTACTGAAGGTTTCATGGCTTTCAAATATACTGGTGGAACGAACAACAATTATTACGTGAGTTTGGACGATATATTTGTGCAGGTCATCCCAACTTGTCCGCGTCCTTCGGAAATGACGGCATCAAATCCCACCACTACATCTCTGACATTGTCTTGGACAGCTGGTGGCGAAGAAACCTCATGGGAGATCGTTTATGGTCCTTACGGCTTTGATCCCGAGGGTGAGAATGCCACTCTTGTCACAACTGATTCCAACCCGTTTGTAGTGCAGGGCTTGACGAGCTCTACCCAGTACGAGTTTTATGTTCGTGCCATTTGTGGTACTGGTGACCAGAGCATCTGGAGCAATCCTTGTACGGGCATTACTGCTTGCGAAGCTATTTCTGTGCCTTATAGTGAGAACTTCGACAATTACACTTCTTCAACTACTAGTTCGACAGCACCGTCAAGTTATCCGGATGATAATCTGCCGCTTTGTTGGACATTCTTGAACAGAAGTACGACATCAAGTACCTACCCGTCTGCGTTCTTGTCAGCTTACAGCGCATACGCCGTTTCTGGCAACTGTCTGTTCTTCAAATCCAGTTCGGCCACGCCTCTTTACGCAGTTCTTCCCGAATTTGCTGCCAACCTCAACACGCTGCAAATCACCTTTACTTATCGTAACGAAGGAACGACTGCGTCCAACGGTACCCTTTCATTAGGTTATATGACGGACTTCACAGACGAGACCTCCTTCGTGGAGCTGGCAACCTATACGCAGACTACCACTCTGACCGAGGTCACTGAAATGTTGAACACCATTCCTGCCTCTGTTACCACGGGCTACATCGTGTTTAAATACACAGGCGGAACGGCTAACAACTACTACCTGAGCATTGACAACGTCACTGTCGAGAACATCCCTGCCTGCGCTTCCCCTGTGAAGAACAGTGTCACCGCTTCTGACGTTGACGGTCACAACGCCACCATCTCCTTTATCGACAACGATCCGGAGCACAATTCCTGGACTGTGTATTACAGAGAGGCCAGCGCCGCCCAAGACGATGCCTGGCTGACAGAGATTACCTCCAGTACTTCGGTGACTCTTACCAACCTTACTCCAGAAACCACGTACGATGTGTATGTGATCACCAACTGTGCTACGCCCGAAGAAGTTCCGGATGCCACCCATACCATCCAGTTCACTACAATGGTGGCTTGCCCTGCACCGCAGAACCTTGCAGTTTCCGGTATCACCACCAATGCCGCGACCATCACCTGGTTCAGCAACGCAGACTCCTTCACCTTGGAGTATGGTGAGGCTGGCTTCACCCCTGGCAGCGGCACCACTGTCACGACCACCGAAACCACTTACGAACTCACCGGCCTGGCCACCGCCACTTCCTACACTGTCAATGTGACGGCCGACTGTGGTGTTGAAGGTGTCTCCTCTTCGTCAAGTGTCTATTTCGCAACAGCTTGTGAAACCATAGCCCTTCCTTACACGGAGAATTTCGATAGCTATACCGGCACCACCTATACTGATGCCAATGGTATCGCTCCCAACTGCTGGACCACTTACAGCACCAACACCACCTACGGTGCCCCGCACATCACCTCCGAGGGTTCTTACCACTATGTACACAGCGACACGAACTGCATGGTCTTCACCTGCGGTGCCGCCGGCTCTGATGCATACGCGGCACTTCCGGCATTCGATCAAAGCTTGAACACGCTGCACCTGAACTTCTGGCGCGCTATGGAGAGCACTTCTTACGGCACTCTGACCGTGGGTTATGTGACGAATGTCAGTGACATGGCCAGCACCTTCGTAGCTGTGGCTACCATTCCGTCTGTGAGCTCTTCGGCTGGAGACACAATCAGCGTTGATTTCACTGGCGCTGACATCCCCGCCAACGGTAACATCTGTTTCCATTGGAATCACAGCTCATCTTACTATTCCTGCTGTATTGACGACATCGCCGTCATCTCTAACGGCTCCGGCCCTGGTCCTGTGATCACCAACCCGACGGTAGCCACCAATGCTGCCAGCGGCGCCACACAGACCACCGCCACGCTGAACGCCACCATCACGAATCCCGACAACGTGACCGTCACGGCGAAAGGTTTCGAATGGAAGACCACCATGGGCGGCACCTACGCACCGGTGGCCGGCACTGGCACGGGCAACACCTTCACGGCCAGCCTCACCAACTTGACCCCGAACACGAGCTACACCTTCAAGGCATTCATCACCTACAACGGCACCACCGTCTATGGCGACGAGATGACGTTCAACACGTTGCCTGAAGAGGTTCAACCTTGCGAAGTGCCGACAGGTCTCGAAGCATCCAACATCACCAAGGAGAGCTTCACCGTCACTTGGAACAACAATGCCAATGTGAGCAGCTGGAACATCCAGTACCGTCCGTTGAACGGCCAGCTCTCTTCCGCCGTCGCGAACACGAACCACTACGACTTCACCAACCTTACCGCCGAGACCACTTATCAAGTGCAGGTGCAGGCCAACTGCGGCGACGGCAACCTCAGCGAGTGGTCCGACATCCTGACGGTGACCACGTTGGTTGACGGTATCGAGAGCTATCTGCTCAACAGCATTGCCCTCTACCCGAACCCTGCCAACGAGTACGTTGATGTCCGCATTGACGGCGATGTCAACGTCAAGAGCATGGAGGTGTTTGATGTCTATGGTAAATTGATCAACACGGTGAACGTGATTGACAATCCGACCCGCATCAACGTTTCCGGTCTCGCCAACGGCATGTATTTCGTGCGCGTGACCACCGAACAGGGTGTGGCGACGAAGACGTTCGTGAAGAGATAATTCATAATTCATAATGCATAATGCATAATTAACGGGTATCGGCGATTGGGTCGGTACCCGTTTTTTTATCTTGAAGAATGAAAATAGCCAATAGCTAACAGACAAAAACTAATAGCTGAAAAAAAAGAGACGGACACGTTCCGTCTCTTTCTGTTAGTAAACGCAAGAACCTCAAAGGTTACTCGCAGAAGTGTTCGTAGAAGTGGGTGATCACTTCGATGCCGCGGCGGAAGTGTTCGAGTTTGTAGTTTTCGTTGGGGGAGTGGATGTTGTCTTCGGCGAGACCGAAGCCGCAGAGGATGGATTTCACGCCCAACACTTTCTCGAAGTGCGCGACAATCGGGATGCTGCCGCCGCTGTAAGTCGGGATGGGGCGCTTGCCATAGACGTCCATGTAGGCCTTCTCAGCAGCCTGGTAGGCGGGCACATCCACGCCGCAGCGGTAAGCTTCGCCACCGTGGGCGGAGATCACCTCCACCTTCACATAGTCGGGCGCGATGTTCTCGAAGTGCTTCTGGAACAGCTCGGCAATCTTGTGGGAATCCTGGTTGGCGACCAAGCGCATGGAGATGTTGGCGGAAGCGGTGGCCGGGAGCACGGTCTTGAAGCCCTCGCCGGTATAGCCGCCCTCAATGCCGCATACGCCCAAGTTCGGACGAATGCCTGTACGCTCGATGGTGCTGTAGCCCTCTTCACCATACAACGCCTTGACATCCAAAGATTTCTTGTACTCTTCCTCGTTGAACGGGGCTTGTGCGATGAGTTCGCGCTCCTCTTTGGAGAGCACCACCACGTCATCGTAGAAGCCGGGAATGGTGACTTCGCCTTTGTCGTTGATGAGACCGCTGATGAGGTCGCAGAGCACGTTGATGGGGTTGGCCACGGCACCGCCGAAGATGCCGGAGTGGAGGTCGCGGTTCGGACCGGTGACTTTGACGATCATGTTGCAGAGACCGCGCAGACCGGCGGTGATGGAAGGCGTGTCGGTGGCGATCATGCCTGTGTCGGAAACGAGGATGACGTCGCACTTGAGCAGGTCTTTGTGCTGCTCGCAGAAGCTGTAGAGCTGCGTGCTGCCGATTTCCTCCTCGCCCTCAAGCATGAACTTGACGTTGCATTTCAGACTACCGGACTTCACCATGTACTCAAATGCCTTGGCGTGCATGAAGGATTGTCCTTTGTCGTCATCGGCACCACGACCCCAAATCTTGCCGTCCTTGATAACGGGTTCGAAAGGCTCAGTGTTCCAGAGATCAATAGGATCCACAGGCATCACGTCGTAGTGGCCATATACCAATACGGTCTTGGCGGCGGGATTCACGATTTTCTGACCCACCACGATGGGGTTGCCCTCGGTAGGATAGACTTCGCACTTGTCAGCGCCGGCGGCCATGATCAGCTCTTTCCAGCGCTCGGCGCAGCGCACCATGTCGCCCTTGTGCTCGCTCTCCGAGCTGATGGACGGAATGCGCAACAATGAAAAAAGCTCGTCTAAGAAACGGGGTTCGTTCTCTTCAATGTAATTTTTGATGTTCATATTTATGGGTTTAAAGATTAATGTTCACGGGGTTATGTAGGGGCGAATAATTATTCGCCCTACAATAATTATTCGTCCCTACAGGTTATTAATATCCGAATAATTCCTGCGCCTCGTCCATCTTTTCTCTCACGGGCACGCCGAAGGGGCAGCGGTCTTCGCACTGGCCGCAGCCGACGCAGTCGCTGGCGTGGTGCTCGAGTTTCTTGTATTTGGCGGCGATTTCGTCGCTCACCACGCCACCGTTCTGTTGCACCTCGTCGAGCAGCTCGTTGACGGCGGCGATGTCAATGCCTACGGGGCAGGGGGCACAGTGTTTGCAGTAGGTGCAGCCGGTGCTTCCGCCTTCTGCTTTAGCGGTTTGCTTGCTGAGGACGGTGTTGTAGTCCTTCTCCTCGTCGGTGGCCTTGAGGTAGTGGAGGTCAGCTTCGAGTTCCTCGATGTTGTCGGCTCCGCAGATGGCCACGGCTACGCACGGTTTTGCGAGCGAGTAGGCGATGCACTGCACAGGGGTGAGGGCGACTTTCAGGGGCGACTTGTCGGCTTCGAGCAGTTTGCCGCCACCACCGAAGACCTTCATCACCGTGATGGCGATGTTATGCTGGGCGCAGTAGTCGTAGAGTTCCACGCGAACGGGGTCGATGCCGGGCAGCATGTGCTCGTAGCTGGCGGGATCCCACGGGTTGTTGCCCGAGAGCACGCGGTCGAAAGCCGGATTAAGGCTGAACATGATGACCTCGAACAGACCGCTCTTGGCGGCTTGCAACGCCACTTCCGCATTGTGGCTGCTGATGCCCAAGTGCTCGACTTTGCCCTGCTTTTTGAGACTTTTCACGTATTCAAGGTAGGGACTGCCTTCCAGGGCGTTCCAATCTTCCATATTGTCGATGATGTGGACCATACCCACCTCAATATGGTCGGTGCCGAGGCGTTCAAGCAGGTCGTTGAACCCGATCTTGCACTTTTCCACATCGCGGGTACGCTCATAGCTTTCACCGTTCCACCAACAGCCCACGTGGCCTTGGATCACCATTTCGTCGCGGCGGCCTTTGAGGGCGTAACCGATGTTGCTGCGCACCTTGGGGTCGGCGTCGTAGATGTCGATGTAGTTCACGCCGTGGTCAAGGGCGTATGCCATCAGTTTGCGAGACTCGGCAGTGTCCAACTTGCCGAAGGCACCGCAGCCAATACCGATTTCGCCCACGCGGATGCCCGTGCTGCCGAGTGTGCGATAGTTCATGTCGGGGTTCTCTTTGAAAGCCTTTTTCTGGTTGCAAGAGACAACGAAAGCAGCCAGAATGACAAGGATAACAGGGATGAAAAATTTCTTCATAAGAATCGTTTTTATTGAAAGGGCAAAAATACGAAAATTATTGAAAAAATTGTATTTTTGCGCACTTGTTTGTCCGCAAATAAAAGATGGAAAACCAATCCAATCAGGCTACTAAAAAAGGACTTGTCCTGTTACTCGGTATCATTATCGGGATTCTGACAGGTGTGCTTGTTGCTTTTATCGTCGTTGAAAAATTCAACCTTAGATCCCCCTCTGTGGTGAAGTTGCTACCCACTCCTTCGTCACCTGCGAGTAAAGATACGGTATATCAATACATTGTACATCAATACGATCAGGCTCCAGATGATGAAATTGTATATCCTGTCAGCGACTCATTATTGGAAGATTCGGCCTATGTTCAGGATTATTCCATGGATTTCATGTTGGAAGATGAAGATTATCAAACATATAAGAAAAAGGAAGAGGCTAATGTCACTTCAGAGAAGTTGATATCCAAAGATGAGGTGCCAGTCCTATACTTCGATGCCAACAGGAATGCTATCGCGGTGCCTGCAAGCGCTCCCAAATTTATGGAGGTGCAATTCTGGAGCACTCCTTTCCAAAACAAGATAGTGTATTCGTTTGATAATAGTGTGCTTAAAATCAAAGGATTAAAGCCAAATGAGGTCTATTTGATTCATTACAACAAGCACTATTATCTTCAGAATGACAGGCATGTGTATCAAATTCAGCCTTCATCAGAATATGTGAGGCTGACTGAAATTCATGATGTCTCATTCTTTTGATTAGAAGATTGTAAAAAAAGATAAGCCGCAGTAGGATTCCCTATTGCGGCTTTTTTTGTCAACTGTAGGGGCGAATGATTATTCGCCCCAGGGACGAATGGTTATTCGCCCCTACTTAACGACCTTCAGCGCTTTCTCGGTGGCGTCGAGCAGCGGCTGGGCGGAGAGTTCGCTGTTGAGTGCGCGTTGCATCCATAGTTTCGGAGTCACGCGGCCCTGCTTGTACATCCGGATGACCTCAGGACCGATGGTCTTGCCGTTGAAGTAGGCCTCCAGCTGATAGTCGATAAGATGGCCGATGGGGTAGGCGGCGAGGTAGAGCGGGTCGATGACCGCGTGCGAATAGACCGCCAGAATCGTTTGGTTGGACACTTTGAACACAGGTGCGTAATACTGGTTCCAGATCTCTTTGGCGATGCGGATGTTCGCTTCTTTGAGCTCGCCGACGGATGTGCCCGGATGTTCGTAAAGCCACTGCCAGACCTTCAGCTCAGTGAGGGCGACACCCATGATTTCGTAGCAGTTCCAGAAGAGGTCGAGTGCGGCCAAATCCTCGCTGTGACGGTTGGACTGCTGTTTGACCCCGAGAAGTTCCACGTCCTTGCCTTGGAAAACGAAGGCCAATGCCTCGGTGAAGGCGGTGTTGGGCACGCCGCTCAGGAAATAGTTCGGAACGTTGTAAAGCGTTATGGTCTGCTCCACATTGTGCCCGAATTCATGCACACCGATGTTGTATCCCTTGTAGTCCATGCCGTTTTCCCCTATGCGCGTGCGCAGCATGCACGGGTCTCCCTTCATTTTGGACTCGATGGCGTGGCCCGCACCAACGGAGGCATCCACATGTACGTTGTTGCACACTAAGTCGATGGTCTCTTTCGGGAATCCCAATTTTTGCATGATGTTAGGCAAATCCTGCGCAAAAGCCTCCTTCGTCGGGTATTTCTTGCGGACAACATCGTCCAGATAACTTTGGTCAACTTCGCTCCGGTTCTTGAAACCGTCATACCAGATGTCAAACGGTTGTAACTTTCTTCCTAATCTCTTGGAAATCAAGTTTCCCACCTGTTTTACGAGCGGAGAGGAGAGCAGGTCGGTGAAGAGTTTCTCGGCCTCTTCTACTGTGATTTCGTAGTCATCCTCAAATTTTCGGTCGATAAAACTGCGTTTGCCGAGGCAGTACTCGTCAGCCGCTTTTTCAGCACGGAAGAAGTCAAGGATGTATTGGTAGCGCAGCGGTTTCTCTTTTCCTTCGGAAATATATTCTATCGTATTGAGCATGAGTTGGTTGGTGGATGGATGCCAGTTGAAGGAGATGTCGTTCTCGATGACCTCTTTGGGGACATCGCAGGCGATGATGCGGGTCATGGCATCGTAAATCACCTCCTGCTTCTTCACTCCGTTGACCGGATCGGTGTAGGCCGCTTTCAGCTCGTCGCGCAGCCCCCAGTGCGTGATGAGCGGCAGGGAGGTGCTCCAATAGAACTGGTTGGTGAAACTGCCTACTTGCTTCATGTTGATGTTGTAGTTGTCGATGTATTGGTTGGCGGCGGCCTCCACGTTGCTGATCCGCTGTTGCACATCGGCCGGGATCCGCGAAGTGAAGATGTCGCCAAGGCGTACGAAGCCCCATTCCAACTCCGACCATTTCTGTCCGTTGTTGTTCTTCTCCTTCAAGGTGAAATGCGGGAAATTCAGCATGATGACAAAGGCGGCTTTGCTCGCGAACATGTCCTCTTCAAGATGGGCCATGCTGTTGTAGGCGCTGAAGAACTCGTCCACCATCGTCTTGGCATAGCCTGTCACCTGGTCGGGACGTTGCAAGTCGATGGAAATACGGTTGTTGTGGCCGTAAATAATCTCGAAGTCCTGACAAAGCCGTTCGAAGAGCGCGGTTTTCTCGTTGAGGTCTTTGCAAAAATGCTCTTTGCAGAATTTGGCGAACTCTGTGGCCGTGCCGTCCTTCTCTGTCCAGAAGGAGGCCGCCTGCTGCACGCCCCGTTCGATGATGTGTTTCGAAATCGAGGAGTGTTGGCTGAGATACTGGATGGTCTCCTGTCGCGCCGCCTCAGGCACGTTGCTCTGTTGTGCCCAGGCCATGGCGCTGACACCAATGATACCGAGCATAAGGAATAGGTTTCTTCTCATAATGGTTTTGGTTTTGGTTATAGTTTTTTTGCCGTAGTCTGTTTTTCGGTCGCACGTCACACGTCGCACGTCGCACGTCGCACGTCACACGTCACACGTCACACGTCACACGTCACAATGATTTTGGCGCGGCAAAAGTACTCAAAATAACTATAACTTAGACTTAGACTATAGACTAAACCAGGCTTACGCATCAACTTTTTTATTTGGGCGTTCCGGCGCGGCGGCAGCACCCTTATACACACCCCGCCGTCCATTTCCGCTTCCATCCCTAACGCACGCTCGTCCAACCATTTACACGTTTCGCGGCGAACCACTCAATCCCCTCGTTCCAACCATTCTCCGCGCCGCGAACCCCGCACCCGAGCCCAATCCCGATGTTCGTTACCGGCCACAGATATGCAACCGCTAACGCGGTTGACCCCATCGCCTCATCCATCGTTGTCTCACACCGCTCTCGCGAGTCGCCTTGACCCCACACTCCCGTGTGGAGTTACTGAAAGCTGCTCTCTCCGAAAGCTTGAATCTAATCAACCTGCTAACTACTAACTGCTAACTGCTAACTGAAAAGGGCGCAGACCCCGGCCACGCCCTCTCAAGTCCTCAGTCTCAATTCTTCAGCCTTATTTTTTAATCGCGGAGGCAGCGGACCGAAAATCCGTTGTACTTTTGGTTGGTGTAAATGTCCACGTTCGGGCCGTAGTAGTTCAGGTGGCGGCTCCACGCGTCGCTCGAACCGTTCTCCGTAAAGGACCAGAATTTGGCGTAGTAGCCCGCGCCGTCGAACCCGCTGTACCAGTAGTCGCCAGCGGGAACGGCCCCGAAGCCCGAAGCGTTGTTCGTTGTTTGGTCGTTGCCCACCGCACAAGTGTTGGTGCTACTGTTCCAACCCGTATCGGAGGCCAACGCCTTCGCTATGTCGCTGCTGCCGCCACAGATGTATTCCAACTGCAAGCCCACATAGTTCTGCAGCTGCATCCACTCCGCATCGCTCGGCAAGTGCCAGCCAGCAGGACAAATACCCCGACGGTTTCCGGTGAAACTCACCGACACAGCATTGTTCAAGTACACGCTCGTCTCCCCGTACGCCGTATTGAATGTATCCACCGCCGCGTTCCAGTTGTAGAGCAATCCGTAGTTCATCGGGGCATACGTGGCGGAGTCATTGTTGTACCAACGGGCCTGTTTGCCGGTGTAGGTGCCGCCGATGCCGGCAGGTAGAATGAGGTACGTCCCTGTGCTCGGCGAAGTGGTGGTCCGCAGGTTGTCCCGCATCCAACACTGCTGTCCGATCTGAACTGTGGCATACACGTTGCCCTCGTGGTCCGTCACCGTGGGCATATCGTAACAAGGGAGACCATCTTCGAAGGTCAACACGACAGTCTGTGAAGTTTCCAGCACCTGCAACAAATGACCGCTCACGATTTCCCTGCCGTCGAAGTCAGTGAAACCCACGTATTCCATCTGGTCGCCGAGGTCAAACGGGTTGTCGGTCTCGCCACGGTGGGCGTGTTTGGGTTGCGGTAGGGGCGAATAATTATTCGCCCCTACGATGCCGGCAAACGCAATGGCATTGCCGCCGCCATTGCCACGATTCACCATCTTCACCGAGGAGGCCCGGCCGTTCTGACGGGCGGTCAGGAAATAGAGGCCTGGCGAGGAAAGGGTGATGTGTAACGAATGGATGCCCGGTTGTAGGGGCGAATAATTATTCGCCCCTACGATACGTCCGGCAATGTCGGTTAACACCAATTCCACCTCGCCCTGTTCGGCCACGTTCAAGTTCACGAACGTGGTGCCGTCAAATGGATTGGGGTTGTTTTGCGACAATTGTAGAGACGCAAAATTTTGCGTCTTTACATCCTCGATGCCAGTCCCATCCGTCATTGTCAGCATCGTGTCTGGCCAATATAACGTCTCCTGCCACCCCTTGGTGAGGTTGCTGACCTCCACGCGAGTTAGTGGCAGATACTGGTTTTGGGCATCGCGCCCCGTGAATGTCACGCTGACCGTCTGCGCGAAGAGACTGGCGGCGCACAGCAGCATAATGATAAGGGGTAGCATTTTCTTCATAATTGTTATATTTTGATTAATATTCTTTCTATCGGTCGCTGTAGAGACGCAAAATTTTGCGTCTCTACAACCCCGGGATCGCTGCGTTCACCCTGGGTTGACATAGGTCGGGCTTACAGCCCTTTTTGGAATATGTCCGTATATGCACACGGGATATTTCGGAGCAAAAGTATATAAAATATGAGTATACACGGACAAAAAAATTGTCGCTGCAGCAACCTCTGGCGCATACCCGTTCGTAACATATTGACAAACAGTAGCAACCTCCTTCGCATTATCAGTCTCCCAATGAGACGATGAAGCGATGAGACAATGAGGCGATGAAAAACGATGAGGTAACCGCGTTAGCGGTTGCATATCTGTAGCCGATGATGGAGCGGCTGCGAAACCACCGGAGAAAAGTCGTATGCGGGGGATCGCGGCGCGGGAGAATATTGGAACGAGGGGATTGGGTGCTTCGCCGCGAAACGTGTAATTGTTTGGACGAGTGTGCGTTAGGGATGGAAGCGGAAATGATTTTTGGCATGAGGCGTATGCGATACGCCCGTACATACATGGGGAGGGGCGGAGGGGCGTATCGCATACGCCCAACGGCAATGAATGCCAAAAATCATTGAAGCGGACAGCCCGACGGCGCGGATGGAGGGCGGAACGATATGTGAGAATGGGTGGATCATCTTTTTTGCAACGCTTGGAAGCGTTGTCTCCTCGCGCCGGAACGCCCAAATAATAAAAAATGAAGCGCAAGTTCTGCGTGAATTAAGCTTGCGAAACTTACATTAGCTTTTGGCTAATACCTAATACCTGATACCTGATACCTACGAAAATACAGCCGTAAAGGGGGTTAATATAAAAAAGAAAAAATTTGCTGCAAAGGGGATATGTTTGATATTAAAAAAAGTGTATTTTTGCCGCCCAATTTTAACGACAAAAAATTATACTGATATTATGAAAAAAGACATCCATCCCAAAGAGTACAGGACCGTGGTTTTCAAGGATATGTCAAACGATTATGCGTTCTTGACAAAGTCAACGGTCAACACGAAAGACACGATTGTGTGGGAAGACGGAAATGAATATCCGCTCGTGAAATTAGAGATTTCCAGTACCTCCCACCCCTTCTTCACCGGCAAGATGAAACTGGTTGACACCGCCGGTCGTGTGGATAAATTCCGCAACAAATATGCCCGCCATTTTGAAGCAGGCAAAACGAAATAATCCATTTATTTTGTACTTTTGCTGACCTTTTTTGTAACCCGAAAAAGGTCAGTTTTTTTATGGTAACCTATTGAAATGATAAAAGATATAATTGCTGCAGGCGGTTTTCTGAATGGTGAGTCGAACGTCATCCCCATCCTTTCGGTTGATGACGAAATCAAACTCAGTGAGGAATTTAT
>JAEEGJ010015344.1_pt1 | contig 17895 bp, 18 predicted proteins | sample 8958761 | NCBI WGS metagenome assembly JAEEGJ01 (sample SAMN16246546, study PRJNA631951) | gut metagenome | biome: gut microbiome; feature: rumen; material: RS-attached | host: Bos | place: Iran: Karaj | collected 2018-10
TTCTCGGCGGAATAAGAAAACAGCTTTGCGAAAAACTTTCAAAGATTCCGTTAGGCTCGGTATTAGATGACAACAGCGGAAGTTACAAGAATATCATTGTCGAACGAGTGGATTCGATGGAGACAACACTTGCACATATTGTACCCGAATTTACTTCCAATATTCTTTTGCCGATTGTGATGTTTATATACATTCTTATCATTGACTGGAGATTGGGACTTGCCAATTTTGTCGGAGCTGCAATCGGTCTCATATTCATGGCGATCATGATGTATAAGAGCAAGGGCGGATATGAATTGTCGGTACAAAAGACAAAGAAATTAAATGATACCGCGGTTGAATATATTAACGGCATCGAAGTTATAAAAGCATTCGGAAAGACAGGAAGCTCTTATGAAAAATTCGTAGTTGCGGCAAGAGAAGGAGCGGATGTTTTTATAGACTGGATGAGAAGATGCATCTGGCCTCAGGCAGGAACCATGTCATTTCTTCCTGCTACGTTTCTTGGGGTGCTTCCCGTGGGATTACTTCTTGTGAATAAAGGATCACTGGAACCGCAGGGATTTATTACCGGCATCATCCTTTCGACAGGTTTGATCACGCCTTTGGTAGTTGCGTTTTCGTATACGGACGATCTTTTAAAGATGGGAACAATCTTCGGAGAAGTAACAGAGATTTTAGAGCGTAAGGATATGATAAGACCTTCGGAGATAAAGAAGAATCCCGAAGACGCAGGAATTGTATTAAAAGACGTGCGATTCAAATACAAAGATAAAGAAGTTTTGCATGGTGTAAACATGGAAATAAAGCAGGGAGAATTTGTTGCTATAGTCGGTCCTTCGGGTTCGGGTAAAAGTACAATTGCAAGACTTATCGATTCGCTCTGGGATGTGGATTCCGGAACGATTACTTTTGGAGGAGTTGATATAAAAGAACTGCCCCTTGAGTATTACATGGGACAGATTGCTTATGTTGCTCAGGATAATTATCTGTTTGATTTGTCTGTAAAAGAAAACGTAAGACTCGGAAGAGCGGGTGCTACGGACGAGGATGTAATTAATGCTGCCAAAGCAACAGGCTGTCATGATTTCATTCTTGGTTTGGAAAACGGATACGATACGATAGTCGGCGGAGCAGGCGGACATCTTTCGGGCGGTGAAAGACAGAGAATTTGTATTGCAAGAGCAATGTTAAAAGATGCTCCTGTTGTTATTCTGGATGAAGCTACTGCATATACAGATCCGGAAAACGAGGCGCTGGTCCAGTCAAGTGTTGCGAAACTTGTAAAAGGAAGAACTCTTATCGTTATAGCTCACCGTCTTTCAACAATCGTAGATGCAGACAGGATCTTTGTCGTTAATAACGGAAATATTGAGGCAAGCGGAACGCAGGAAGAGTTACTTGCATCCTGTGAATTATATAAAAATATGTGGGAAGCTCACAGCATGGCTAAAGACGAAGATTGGGAGACATCTGGCTTTGGAGGAAAGGAGGCAGCACATGCTTAAGATGGTTAAAAAGTTCTTTGACTTTTGCAGTAAAAAGAACAGAAATAAATTTTATCAATCCGCGGCTCTCGGAGTTATCGAAGCCATGTTTACGGCGATGAAAATTCCTGCGGCTTTCGTTTCGATAAATGCCGTTCTTGATAACAACATAAATTTGAAAACGATGATCACGGTTATTGCTTTGATGCTTATCAGTACGGTAGGAAAAATGATAGTCAATCGTTTTTCATCAATGCTTCAGACGGAAGGCGGATATGATACATGTGCTTTAAAACGTATTGAGATAGGTGAACACTTAAGATATCTTCCGATGGGATATTTTAACGATACGAGTCTAGGACATATTACGTCTGTTACCACCAATACGATGGAACAGACGGGAGATATAGCGACCCGTGCGATAATGATGGTATTGCAGGGCGGAATCACGACAATTGTTGTCACTTTGTTTATGTTTGTATTTGATTGGAGAATAGGACTTATTTCGCTTGCCGGAATAGGGGTTTTCCTTCTTGTAAATCAATGGACCAACAGGAGCGTGGCAAAAGTTGCCGATGAAAAATTATCGTCCGATAGGGATATGGTAGGAGTAATTCTTGAATACATTCAGGGTATTGCTGAAATCAGAAACTACAATATCATAGGACAGAATCAGTCACGTGTTCAAAAAGCAATCGAAAGAAAGAAAAAAGCAGATATTGCAGCAGAACTTGCAGCAATTCCCGCGGTAGGCGTACAGAATCTTCTCGTTAAATTAATAGGCGTTGCGATTGCCGGAGCGTCACTTTGGTTTTACTTTAACGGCACCATGGAACTTACCTATACGATTACGATGCTTTTGTGTTCATTCATGGTATTTGAATCACTTGATCTTGCAGGAATCTATACTGCTTTATTAAAGATTATAGGAAAAGGAGTAGATCTTGCGAATGAAATTTTAAGTATAGAACAGATGGATATTAACGGTGAAGATATCAAACCCGAGAACAGGGATATTCATCTTGAACATGTTGGTTTTGCATATGAGAATCGTAAAATTATCGACGATGTAACTCTTGATATTAAAGATAAAACAACAACAGCGATCGTCGGTCCTTCGGGTGGAGGAAAAACAACCATTACTTCGCTTATAGCAAGATTCTGGGATGTGCAGGAAGGCGAAGTTACTTTGGGCGGAAGAAATGTAAAAGAGTACAGTTTTGATTCTCTTATGGAAAACTTCAGTTTTGTTTTTCAGAGAGTTTATCTATTTGAAGATACCATAGCGAATAACATTCGTTTTGCAAGACCGGATGCTTCGATGGATGAAGTAATGGAGGCTGCCAAGAAAGCTTCATGTCATGATTTCATAATGTCACTTCCTAACGGATATGAAACGGTAATCGGAGAAGGCGGCGCTACATTATCAGGCGGAGAAAAACAAAGAATAGCGATTGCCAGAGCCATCATGAAAAATGCTCCGATTATTATCCTTGATGAGGCTACTGCAAATGTAGATCCCGAGAATGAAAAAGAACTTACGGAGGCAATCGAAAACTTAACAAAAGAAAAGACAATCATCATGATTGCACACAGATTAAAAACTGTCAGAAATGCAGATCAGATAATTGTTGTCGACAAGGGAAAGATCGTTCAAAAAGGAAAACATGATGAATTGATGATGCAGGACGGAATATATAAGAATTTTGTCAGTGGAAGAAAACAGGCTGTAAGCTGGATAATTTCGTAGGAAAAACAAAGGGAGAAAAAATGAACAACAATAAACTTAAAGTAAAAGATTTTATAACAGTAGGTATTTTTACAGCAATACTTTTTGTGGTTGAATTTGCATGCGGAATGCTTGGATTTTTCCATCCATACATTGTTGCATCATACGTAATTATGATTCCTCTTGTAGGATGCATTCCAATGATGCTCTTTTATACCAAGGTGGAAAAATTCGGAATGATCACAATCATGTCGGTTCTTATGGCGATAATCATGTTTGTTACCGGTATGGGATTTCTTGGCGCACCTCTTATCATCGGAGCCGGGGTTATTGCAGATCTGATCGCAAAATCCGGAGGTTATAAGAGTTTCAAAAAGACCGCATTCAGCTATGGAATATTCTCTATGTGGATTTGTGCGAATTATTTCCCTGTAGTTGTAACAGCAAATTCATACAGAGAAGGTCTCTTGGAAGGAGGCTATTCGGCAGAGTATTGCGATAATCTTTTCCGTGCGATCAATTATAAAACGATCGGAATTCTTCTGATTCTTTGCTTTGTATTCGGATTTATCGGTGCATATATCGGCAAAGCTGTTGTTAAGAAACATTTTGAAAAAGCCGGAATAGTTTAAGACGGGTAGATAAATGAAAGTTTCTCTGGATCCGCGAACTAAATTATATATGGTTTTTATCGTTTCAGCCGTGGTTATGATGAGCGCAACAAATCCATTCCTTTGGACGGTCAGAATTATTATGACTTTGATACCTATCTTCCTCTTATTATTCGAGAAATGCTATGCATCAGCTTTTCGTTTCATGTTGCTTTATATTGTTGCGCTCGTTTTAACATTTACATGTATTTCCGAAGATTCGAAAGGGTTTTTCATGGCTTTCCTGGTTGGATACTGCAGTATTATCGTGCAGTTTGCTCCGGCTACGATCACAGCGTGGTATGTGGTCAGAACGACAAAAATAGGAGAGTTCGTATCCGCCATGCAAAAGATGCATGTTCCTGACGGAATAACAATTTCTCTTGCGGTTTTAATGAGATTTTTCCCGACCATCAAAGAAGAATATTCATCAATAAACGATGCGATGAAAATGCGGGGAATAAGATTCGGAGGAGGAAATGCCATAAAAATGGTAGAATTCCGAATGATCCCTCTTTTGTTTTCGTGCGTGAATATAGGAGATGAACTTTCAGCGGCAGCAGTTACGAGGGGGCTTGGCGGAAAGGTTAAAAGAACAAGTGTGGAAGATTTGAAGTTTAAATTTCCGGACTATATTCTGATATTGGCTTTTACCGCGGTTCTCGGAATCTTTATTGCCAATAAATATTTTATTCACTGATTATCTTTCGGATGGATTTACTTAGTATGGAAAACATAATTGAGATAAAGAAAGTAAGGCATCAATACAAAGGTGCCGATGAAGAATCATTAAAGAAAGTCTCTCTTTCTGTCAAAAGAGGAGAGACTTTACTTCTTTGCGGTGCTTCCGGTTCGGGCAAAACATCTTTAATAAGATTAATAAACGGATTGATCCCGCATTATTATAAAGGCGAGATGACAGGCGAAGTTATAGTAGCGGGGAAAGATATTTCCAAAACGGAGCTTTATGAACTTGCCGGTATTGTAGGAACGGTTTTTCAAAATCCGAGAAGTCAGTTTTTCTCAGTCGATACGGATGGAGAAATTGTTTTCGGAACTGAAAACATCGGCCTTGATACTTCTGAAATAAGAAAACGAAAAGAAGATATCGTTTCCCGAATGGGAATAGAGAAGCTCCTTAACCGTAATCTTTTTAATTTATCAGGGGGCGAAAAACAGCGAATAGCGTGTGCTTCCGTAGCAGCACTTCTTCCTGAGATCATTCTTTTGGATGAACCGTCTTCCAATCTTGATATTGATTCGATTGAGAATTTAAGAAACATAATCATCGGATGGAAGAACGAAGGAAAGACCATTATCATTTCCGAACACAGACTATGGTATCTGAAAGATCTGATCGACAGAGCGATTTTTGTCGAAGACGGAAGACTGAAAAAAGAGTGGTCCGGTGAAGAGTTCTGTAATCTGGATGAGAAGACAATCAAAGAATATAAGTTGCGTCCTTTAAATATAAAGAATGATTACTTTGATTTTTCGGATAATGAAAACGATGCCGGTATTTCGGGAAATAAAAAATGTTGTGAAATGTCTGAATTTGAAAATCCCATAACATTCAGAGATTTTTACTTTTCATATAATAAGAAGAGCCATGTATTTTTAAAGAAAAAATTCAAAGAATCGGATGGGGATAAATTACAATTATGCATTCACGAACTTAAATTGCCTCAGGGTAAAGTGATTGGCGTGGTCGGTCACAACGGAACGGGCAAGTCTACGTTTCTACGCTGCATATGCGGTTTACAAAAAGACTGTAATGGTATTATCGAAGCCGACGGGAAAACATATAAAGGAAACTCGAGGATCAGTTTATCATATATGGTAATGCAGGATGTTAATCATCAGCTTTTCACGGACAGCGTTTTTGCGGAAGCAATGCTTTCGATGAAGGATAAGGATGAGGATAAATGTGAGGAGATCCTTGAAACGCTCGGTCTTTTGGATTATAAAGACAAGCATCCCATGGCTTTATCCGGAGGTCAGAAACAAAGAGTTGCCATTGCATCGGCTATTGCAGCGAAAGCGAAGCTTTTGTTATTCGATGAACCGACATCGGGCTTGGATTTCATGCATATGGAAAAAGTAGGGGAATTACTAAAGGAACTTGCACTACAGGGAAATACGGTTTTGGTATCCACGCATGATTCGGAACTTATAGAAACATGTTGTGATTATACGCTGCTTATTGAAAAAGGCAGAGTTAAAAGTTTTAAAAAGGTGTAATATATGAAAGTTCGCAATCTGCAAAGAGTGTGAACTTTTTTTAAAAGTATTTGCTAAATGGAATAAATGAAAATATAATGTAGTCGTATGTATTTCGATAAAGTCACAGGAGGACTATTAAAATGAGCATTAGAATAGGTATTATCGGTTACGGTAATCTCGGACGCGGAGTGGAATGCGCCATTAAGCAGAATGATGATCTGGAACTTGTTGCGGTATTTACAAGAAGAGACCCTGCAAGCGTTAAGATCCTTACAGATACGGCAAAGGTTGTTAACGTATCTGAGATAGCTGACTGGAAGGACAAGATCGATGTTGCGATCATCTGCGGCGGTTCGGCTACAGATCTTCCCACACAGACACCCGAGTATTCTAAGTATTTTAACTGTATAGATTCGTTTGATACACATGCAAGAATTCCCGAGCATTTCGAGAATGTTAACAAGGTATGTCTTGAGAACAACAAGGTATCCGTTATTTCGATCGGATGGGATCCCGGTCTTTTCTCACTCAACAGACTTCTCGGCAATGCCGTTCTTCCCGACGGTAAGGATTACACATTCTGGGGCAAGGGCGTAAGCCAGGGACATTCCGATGCAGTAAGAAGAATTAAAGGCGTAAAGAATGCTAAACAGTATACGATCCCCGTTGAATCAGCTCTTGAGAAAGTAAGAAACGGTGAGAATCCCGAACTTACAACAAGAGAGAAACACACAAGAGAATGTTTCGTTGTTCTTGAAGAAGGCGCTGATGCAAAAGAAGTTGAGAGACAGATCGTAACAATGCCCAACTACTTCGCTGATTATGATACAACAGTTCACTTCATCGACGAAGAAGAATTCAATAAGAATCATTCAGGCATTCCTCACGGCGGATTTGTTTTAAGATCAGGTAAGACAGGATGGAACGGCGAGACCAATCATATGATAGAGTTCTCATTAAAGCTTGAATCCAATCCCGAATTTACCGCAAGCGTTCTTGTTGCTTATGCAAGAGCAGCTTACAGACTGGCTGAGAAGAAAGATTTCGGATGCAAGACTATCTTCGATATTCCTCTTGCAATGCTTTCCGCTAAGGATGCTTCCGAATTAAGAGCCACACTTTTATAATTGCTAAGATAAAAGGACAAGATTATGCATAATGATTTATTAACCATAGGAAAATTCACGCTTCACGGATATTCCGTTATGATTGCCATCGGCTTTCTTGTAGCAATGGGATTATGTTTGTGGAGAGCGAAAAAAGAGAATAAAAATTCCGATATAATCACGGATTATGCCATGATCGCCGTTATCTGCGGATTCTTAGGCGGAAAGATATTATATCTGATCGTAAACTTTAAAGTTCTGCTTGCAAATCCTAAGAGTATGCTCGGAATCCCTCAGGTATTTTCGGGATTCGTTGTTTACGGCGGAATAATCGGCGGAGCAGTTGCTTTGATTATCTATTCTAAGATCAAAAAAGCGGATTTCCTTGAATATATGGATTTTATGCTTCCCTATATTGCGATCGTGCAGGGATTCGGAAGAATCGGATGTTTCCTGGCGGGATGCTGCTACGGTGCACCTACGGATTCATTCCTCGGGGTTGTTTTCCCTCAGGGTTCCATAGCTCCTCCGGGTATCAAGCTTTGGCCGACACAGTTATTTTCGTCGGCGGGAGATTTTGTCATAGCTGCGATTTTGATCGCATTATCATACAAGATCAAGAAAAAAGGAAATATTACCGCACTGTACATAATCCTTTACAGCATAGGCAGATTCGCGGTTGAGTTTTTCAGAGCGGATGCGAGAGGAGGAGTCGGACCTTTCTCGACTTCACAGTTCATTTCACTTATCCTTCTGCCCGTTGCGATAGCTTTTATAATCTTTATCAACAAAGAAGTTTTATTTAAATCCAAAGAATCCAAAGAAAACAAAGAACAGTAAGTTTCAGGTTTGTTATGGCTCAGATAAAAGGAACCGGCGTTTCGGTCGGATACGAAAAGAAAATAGTTGCCGATAATATCAACTTTGAGATAAACGAAGGTGATTATCTCTATATTGTCGGTGAAAACGGTTCGGGTAAATCCACGCTTATGAAGTGTATTCTCGGACTCGAAAAGGTGGTTGCCGGAAACATCGTTTACGGTGATAACCTTAAGCAGAAAGAAATCGGATATCTTCCACAGCAGACCTTTATCCAGAGAGACTTTCCCGCCACGGTACAGGAAATTGTACTTTCGGGATGTCTTAATCAACTGGGCTTTCGCCCTTTCTTCGGCAAAAAAGAAAAACAAAGAGTCGAAGAAGCAATGAGAAAATTGGAAATCACCGATCTCGCGAAGCGTTCGTATCCGGAACTTTCCGGAGGACAGCAGCAGAGAGTTCTGCTTGCAAGGGCGCTTTGCGCGACGGGCAAAGTACTTCTTCTTGATGAGCCTGTTGCGGGACTCGATCCTTATGCACAGGAACAGCTCTATACTCTTATTTATAAGATTAATAAAGAAGAAAAGATCACTATCATCATGGTTTCCCATGATCTGGAAGCGGCAAAAAAATATGCAACGCATATTCTTCATATAGGTAAAGAAAAGAGCGTTTTCTGTACCAAGCATGAATTCCTTAAGGAGAACGGCGGATGTCTGTTTTAACTTTATTAACGGAATATTTGTCACGTCCCATGGTAAGGAATGCATTGATCGTCGGAACACTGATCGCACTCTGTGCTTCGCTTTTAGGTACGACTATCGTTCTTAAAAGACTTTCTTTTATAGGCGACGGCCTTTCGCATGTCGCATTCGGTGCTCTTTGCATCGCAATGGTATTTTCCTTAACGGACAAAATGATCGTAGTGCTGCCGATCACGGTTTTGGTGGCTGTTATTTTAATGGGAACAAATGACAATAAGAAGATAAAAGGTGACGCGGCCGTGGCCATGCTTTCCGTGGGCGCGCTTGCTTTCGGTTATCTTCTTTTAAACAAATTCCCCGGAAGAGGAAACAACAATATATCGGGAGACGTATGCTCGACTCTTTTCGGTTCGATGTCGATAATGACTCTGTCGAATACCGATGTGATCCTGTGCATTGCACTTTCCGTTATAGTTGTTATTTTCTTCATTGTATTTTATAACCGTATTTTCTCTGTCACATTTGATGAAAACTTTGCGGCAGCGACCGGAATAAGAAATACTCTTTATAAACTGCTTCTTTCCGTTATCATTGCCGTTGTTATAGTTTTAAGCATGCAGCTGGTAGGTTCTCTTCTTATCTCTGCATTGATAGTATTCCCCGTCCTTTCCTCGCAAAGGATCTTCAGAAGCTTTTTATCGGTGGTCATTTCCTCTGCGGCACTCGGAGTTTCATGCGCCGTTATAGGAATCCTTGCCTCCATTATTTTCTCAACGCCCATCGGAGCAACGGTTGTATGCGTTAATATTCTCGTATTCGCAATATGCTTCGTGTTCGGCAAACTGTTCTTCAGAAAATAAAAAAATTCCTCTTGCACGCGTTTATTCTTAGTGTTATACTCTCAAACGGTGTTTTTTTAGGAGGATTTATTAATGATTACGAGAAGAGATGATATTCGTAATGTAGCGATCATAGCCCATGTCGATCACGGCAAAACCACTCTGGTTGACGGTCTTTTAAAGCAGAGCGGAGTATTCAGAGACAATCAGGAAGTTGCCGAGAGAGTCATGGATTCCAATGATATAGAAAGAGAAAGAGGTATTACGATCCTTTCCAAAAATACGGCCGTAAATTACAAAGGAGTTAAGATCAACATCATCGATACTCCGGGCCATGCGGATTTCGGCGGAGAGGTTGAACGTGTCCTTAAGATGGTTAACGGCGTTATCCTTTTGGTTGACGCTTTTGAAGGACCCATGCCCCAGACAAGATTCGTATTAAAGAAAGCTCTGGAACTTAAACTTCCCGTAATCGTTTGTATCAATAAGATTGACAGACCTGAAGCAAGATGCGAAGAGGTTGTTGATGAAGTACTCGAACTTTTCCTTGATCTTGATGCTGACGATGCTCAGCTTGACTGTCCTTTCATTTTTGCATCAGCAAAGGCAGGAACGGCAGTAAAGGATCTGAATGACGAAGCGGTAGATATGTCTCCTCTTTTTGAGACTATCATAGATTATATTCCCGCACCCGAGGGTGATCCGGATTTAGGAACACAGATCCTTATAAGTACTATCGACTATAACGAATATGTAGGCAGGATCGGTGTAGGTAAGGTAGACAGAGGTTCTATTAAGACAAATGACGATGTTGTTATCGTTAATGCACACGATCCCGAGAAATCACGTAAAGTTAAGGTTTCCAAATTATACGAGTTTGACGGACTTGAGAGAGTGGAAGTAAAAGAAGCGGGAATCGGCTCTATTGTTGCGATCTCCGGAATTTCGGATATTCATATCGGTGATACGCTCTGCAGCGTTGATTCTCCCGAACCCATTGAGTTCCAGAAGATTTCCGAACCCACGATCGCAATGCATTTCATTGTAAACGATTCACCTTTGGCAGGAAGAGAAGGCAAGTATGTAACAAGCCGTCATATCCGTGACAGATTATTCAAAGAATTAAACACTGATGTTTCATTAAGAGTTGAAGAGACAGACAGTACCGATGCGTTCAAGGTATCCGGAAGAGGCGAACTTCATCTTTCCGTTCTTATCGAGAATATGAGAAGAGAAGGATACGAATTCGCTGTAAGCAAGGCTGAAGTACTTTATAAAAAAGACGAGAACGGCAAACTTCTCGAGCCGATGGAAAGAGCATTCATCGATGTTCCCGAAGAATACTCGGGAAGCGTTATCGAGAAATTAAGCCAGAGAAAAGGCGAACTTTTAAACATGGGCAGCGCAACCGGAGGATATACAAGACTTGAGTTCTTAATTCCCTCGAGAGGCCTGATAGGTTACAGAGGCGATTTCCTTACAGATACTAAAGGAAACGGAATCTTAAATACTCTTTTTGAAGGATACGGTCCTTTTAAGGGAGAGATCCAGTACAGAAAACAGGGTTCTCTTATCGCATTTGAAGGCGGAGAGAGCGTAACATACGGTCTGTTTAACGCACAGGAGAGAGGAACACTCTTCATCGGACCCGGCGAAACCGTATATGCGGGCATGATCATCGGACAGTGTCCCAAGGCAGAAGATATTGAACTTAATGTCTGCAAGACCAAACATCTTACCAATACGCGTTCTTCGTCTGCTGACGAGGCACTTCACTTAACACCGCCCAGAATCTTAAGTCTTGAGCAGGCGATCGACTTCATCGATACGGACGAACTTCTTGAGGTTACACCCGAGCATCTGCGTATGCGAAAGAAGATCCTCGACCCCACATTGAGAAAGCGTGCGGGATTTGCCAAGAAGCAGGCTATGGAAGCAGCCGAAAACCAGTAAAATACACAGTTTTCATATATTGAAAAGTCGGAGAAAAACTCCGGCTTTTTATTATATATATTACCTTAATATATTAATGTTAATCTTGAAAAAAATGGGGTTTGCAAGTATACTATATTTTGATTTATTATGTGTTACTGTGCCTAACTATGTAATGAGGCAAAAACGGAAGGCAGACCCGATGGAAATACGTTTTGACGTGCAGATGACAACTTCAAAACTGTACGATTTTAATCTTCAGCATTCGTACAGACAGCCGATCTCGATCATTGCTTCGGCTGTCGGAGTCATTTTTGCATTTTTATTTATAAATTATCTTAAATGGTATTATCTGGCAGCAGCGCTTTTACTTATCTTTTATCTGCCGATCAGTCTTTTGAGATCTTCTTTTATGAAGGTTAAGCTGATCGATTTCTTCCGTGAACCCGTTTCGTATCTTTTAAACGAAGAGGGTATTACGGTAAGTGCACAGGGAGAAGAACAGACGATCCCCTGGAGTGCCTGCACCAAAGCGTGCAATACGAGACAGAGTTATTTTATATACACAGGAAAAAATTCCGCTTTTATTTTCCCGAAGAAGGACATGGGAGATAAAACGGCGGATGTTCTTATGATGATCAATACCCATATGGACCCTAAGAAAGTTAAGATCAAATTCGGAGGTCTTTAATGGAAGGAATATTTGAAGTCAATTCAGCAGAGGAGACCAAAGCACTCGGAGTCAGATTCGCCGAAGAAGCAGCTCCCGGAACGGTCATAGCTCTTATCGGCGATCTGGGTGTCGGCAAAACGGTTTTCACCAAAGGCATTGCAAAGGGCCTCGGCATTACCGAAAAAGTATCCAGTCCGACTTTTACGATCCTTGAATCCTATTATTCGGGCAAAATGCCGCTTCATCATTTCGATGTTTACAGGATCGGTGATTCCGAGGAAATGGAAGAAGCCGGATTCGACGACTGCATCTCTTCGAACGGGATAACGATCGTTGAATGGGCAACGATCATTGAAGATATTATGCCCGCAGGTACTTTTGTCGTTGAGATAGCCAAGGATTTAAACAAAGGCCTCGACTACAGAAAGATCACCATTACCAAAACTCAAAGAGAAGGATATTTAAAGTGAAAATACTTGCGCTCGATTCGTCGGGACTGGTAGCCTCGGTGGCTTACCTCGAAGACGGAAAGATAAAAGGAAATTTAAGTTACAATTATCAGAAAACACATTCGCAGACACTTCTGCCCATGCTTGACAGTCTTATAAAAACACTTGAGATCGACTTAAAAGAAGTTGATTTCCTGGCAGTAGCCAACGGACCGGGTTCTTTTACGGGACTTAGGATCGGAGTAGCTACCGTAAAAGGTCTGGCAGAGAGCACGGGAAAAGAAGTCATTCCCGTATCGACACTCGAGGGACTGGCTTTAAACGTTAATTATGCAGACGGCCTGGCATGCCCCATCATGGATGCGAGAAGATCCCAGGTTTATGCGGGAGTATACAGATTCAAAGAGGGCGCAGTTAAACCCGAGGAAGTATTCGAACCCGTTAACTGCGAAATGGTCAGACTCTGTGAGAGACTTAACGAGTTGGGAGAGAAGGTTTATTTTACCGGAGACGGAGTTCCCGTGTACAGAGAGATCATCGAGAATAACCTGAAGGTTCCGTATGTATTACCCAATCCGCTCAACCGGTATCAGAACGCGGGCAATATTGCGGTGCTTGCAGAGGTTTACGCCAATGAGGGATCTAAAAAGGCATGTGACGTCACACCGATATATTTAAGAAAACCTCAGGCGGAGAGAGAAAGAGAAGCAATGTTAAATGCTGCAGATTGAGAGATTAAACGAAAGTAACGTTATCGGCGCCGCAGAACTTGAGAAAAACAATTTCTCAAATCCGTGGAGTGTTGAAGCGTTATCCGCAGAAATAAACAATCCGGATGCGCTTTATCTCGTGGTAAAGGATGTATCCGAAACCGGCGAAGAAAGCGTAATAGCGATGGCCGGCCTTATCATAAGCTATGATACCGCGGATGTGGCAAATGTTTCGGTATCCGAAAAATACCGGAGACAGAATATAGCATACGATCTTTTGACAAAGCTTATGGATGAAGGACGCCAAATTGGAGTAAAAGATTTTACTCTGGAAGTCAGGGAAAACAATGCTCCTGCCAGAAACCTTTACGAAAAGCTTGGTTTTAAATACGAAGGTACAAGACCGAATTTTTACACGAACCCTAATGAGGGTGCAGCCATATACTGGCTGAGAACCAAAGAGGTATAGAATGTTTGAAGTTTGTCTTTTGGGAACGGGCGGAATGATGCCCCTTCCGTACAGATGGCTTACATCACTTATAGTCAGATATAACGGCAGCAATGTTCTGATAGACTGCGGAGAAGGAACTCAGGTTGCTTTAAGGGATAAAGGATGGAGTCCCAAGCCCATTGATGTGATCCTTTTTACGCATTATCATGCCGATCACATTTCGGGACTTCCCGGAATGTTCCTTACGATAGGAAATTCGGACAGAGTAGAGCCGATCACGCTTATAGGACCGAAAGGACTTAAGAAGGTTGTCGAATCACTTTTGGTGATTGCGCCCCAGCTTCCTTTCGAATTAAAGTACATAGAAATAGAAGGCGATTCTCAGAGAATAGATTACAAGGATCTTCACATAGATGCTTTTAAGGTCAATCATAACGTAACCTGCTACGGATACAGCATCTCGATCGACAGAGCGGGAAGATTTGATGCTCAAAAAGCGAAAAGCCTGAACATACCTTTGAAATGCTGGTCAAGACTGCAAAAGGGAGAAGTCATTGAAACAGATGGAGTAACATATACTCCGGACATGGTAATGGGGCCTGCAAGAAAAGGGATCAAGGTCACTTATACAACCGATACGCGTCCCTGCAGGAACATTCCCGTATTTGCAAAGGAATCTGATCTTTTTATCTGCGAGGGCATGTACGGGGAAAACGAAATGATTGATAAAGCCAAAGAGCATAAGCATATGACTTTTTCGGAAGCGGCAAAAATGGCCAGGGAAGCGGAAGTCAAAGAACTCTGGCTTACACATTACAGTCCTTCGTTATTTAAGCCAAAGGAATTTATAGACAATGCCAAAGCCGTTTTTGAAAACACGATAGCGGCTAAGGATGGAATGAGCGCAGATCTGCGCTTTGAGGAAGATTAACTTTCAGGAAAGGTGTGTCCATGAAGAAAAAACGGACAACGATAATCGGCATAATCGGTATTGTAGCGATAGCTGTTATGGTTATTGTTGTTTTTTGGATGCAAAGCAGAAAGAATACCGATCCCGGTGAGCCTGAAGTGGATGTATCACAGGTGATGGATATTCTTCTTCGTGACATCGATAAAACCTATCCGCCCACACCCAAGGAAGTATTAAAATATTACAGTGAAATAACATGCTGTTTTTACAATGATTCACTTACACAGGAACAGCTTGAACAGCTGGCCGAAAGGTCATATGTCCTTTACGATGACGAACTTAAGGAACATATGTCATTTGATCAGTATCTTGAAGATCTTCAGCAGGAGGTTTTAAGTTTCCAGGCACAGAAGATCGTTGTGTCGGGATATTCCGTTTCTGCGGCTGCCGATGTCGAGAGATTCAGTGAAGACGGTTTCGAATGGGCAAGACTTTATGCCACATACAGATTAAGACAGGGAACCGAATACCTTTATTCCAATGAAGTCTTCCTTTTGAGAAAGGATGATGACGGACACTGGAAGATTTACGGCTTTGATCTCGTCGAAGACGGAGATGTCGGTACGCTTGAAGAAGAAAAAGTTTTTAATTGACGAAGGATAAAATAATGGAAAAAGATATAAATATACTTGCTATAGAATCTTCCTGTGATGAAACCGCAGCGGCGGTTGTCAGAAACGGAAGAGAGGTCCTTTCTAATGTTATTTATTCTCAGATAGATCTGCATACTCTCTACGGAGGCGTCGTTCCGGAAATCGCATCCAGAAAACATATCGATAAGATCAATCAGGTAGTCGCAAAGGCGGTTGCCGATTCCGGCATGGAATTAAAAGATCTTGATGCCGTAGCGGTTACTTACGGACCCGGTCTTGTCGGACCTCTTCTTGTAGGTGTTTCTTTTGCGAAAGCATTTGCTTACGGGGCAGGACTTCCGATCGTGGGAGTTCATCACATTGAAGGCCATATCTGTGCGAATTATATCGCAAATAAAGACTTAAAGCCTCCTTTTATGTGCCTTATCGTTTCCGGCGGACATACACATCTCGTAAAAGTTGAGGACTACGGTCAATATGAGATCTTAGGCAGAACGGAAGACGATGCGGCAGGAGAGGCGTTTGACAAAGTTGCCAGAGCTATAGGCTTGGGATACCCCGGCGGTCCGAAGATAGACAGGGTTTCGAAAAGCGGAAATCCCGAAGCGATAAAGTTTCCGAGAGCAAAGGTAGGAGACAGTGAATTCGATTTCAGTTTCTCAGGCCTAAAATCTGCGGTACTTAATTATCTTAATACCGCTTCGATGAACGGAGAAACGATCGTAACGGAAGATGTTGCCGCTTCTTTCCAGCAGGCCGTGATCGATGTCCTTGTAGGCCATTCCATGGAAGCAGTTGAAAAGTATGGTTTTGATAAATTTGCGATAGCAGGCGGCGTGGCTTCAAACAGCGGATTAAGAGAAGCGTTTGAAAAGGCATGTGCGGAAAGAAACGTAAAGTTCTTCCTTCCTCCGCCGATTCTCTGTACGGACAATGCTGCCATGATAGGCTCGGCGGCATATTACGAATTTATAAAAGGAACAAGGCACGGTCTTGATCTGAATGCCGTACCCAATCTTAAACTTGGGGAACGTGTCTGATTTTTAAGGATTTAAGTATGAGTAAATTCACTGCGATAGTTTTATCGGGCGGAACCGGTAAAAGAATGCAAAGCGATATACCGAAACAGTATCTTATATTAAAGGATAAGCCTGTGCTTGCCCATTCGCTTCTTGCGTTTGAAGAATCCAAAGTCGACGATATAGTGATTGTCTGCGGCGCGGGAGATGAGGATTTTATAAGAAAAGAATTCGTTCAAAAGTACGGATTGTCCAAAGTATCAGCGATCTGTGCGGGCGGAGCCGAAAGATACGATTCGGTTTATAACGGATTAAAGGCATGCCCGGATTCGGACTATGTGCTGATCCATGACGGCGCCAGACCTTATCTTAGTGTTGAAGTGATTCAGAGAAATATTGATGAAGTTATAAAATACGATGCTGTGGTTACGGCGGTTCAGTCGCTCGATACGGTAAAGATCGCCGATGACGAAGGATTTGTCACATCGACTCCCGACAGGAAGAATGTTTACTTAATGCAGACTCCGCAGACTTTTAAATATGAACTGGCTTTTGACTGTTATGATAAATATATAAATGAAACAAAAAAGGGCACATCGGTAAAAGCTACGGATGATGCACAGGTTGTTGAAATGTTTTCCGATATTAAAGTAAAACTGATAGAGGGGGACTATTCCAATATTAAAATAACTGTTCCTAAAGATCTGGACAGATAAAAGGAGTTTTATATAATGAACAAATTCGTTAAAGTGATGGCTGTATTATCAATAGTATCGGTGATAATAGATTTTACCCTTGGGAAAATAATCATTCCGATCGTTTATACGCTGATCGCCGGAAGAGGAATGATTACGGGTTCTTCAGCCATGGCTGCCGTGTTAACATTTTTCGGACTCAGAATCTTTGATTTTATCGGTGGAATGATCATCATTCTGTTTGCGGTTCTTATTTTACTGGGAATCAGATCCGGAAGGGAAAAAACAGGAGTTGAGATAACCGGCCTTATCCTGATAGGCATTTCGCCTGTTGTATCGCTTATCTTAAGTGTTGCAACGGTCGGAATAATAAGGTTAGTAACCATGTCAACAGGCATAGCTTTTTACAGCACATACAGCTTACTGACTTCGGCAGGCGGATTCGGCGGTTTATTACACAACACAACCATCGTCCTTATCGTTATCGCTCTGACTGCATCTTTGTGCAGGATAAAGTGGTCAAGAGACGATGAATTTGATAAAGACTGATTGGTAAAAATATTATATAAATAATGTTTCTTTAGTGTTGACACAAAACTTTAAATTTGATAAACTATCACTTGCGTTTGAAGAAACGTTATTCGGAGAGGTATCGAAGTGGTCATAACGAGGCGGTCTTGAAAACCGTTTGTCCGAAAGGGCGCATGGGTTCGAATCCCATCCTCTCCGCTTTTTTAGTAAAAGAGCAATATTTATGTATTGATTTAGCTGTCTGGAGAAGTACCCAAGAGGCTGAAGGGACACCCCTGGAAAGGGTGCAGGTCGTTAATAGCGGCGCGAGGGTTC
>JAEEGJ010015352.1_pt1 | contig 17886 bp, 9 predicted proteins | sample 8958761 | NCBI WGS metagenome assembly JAEEGJ01 (sample SAMN16246546, study PRJNA631951) | gut metagenome | biome: gut microbiome; feature: rumen; material: RS-attached | host: Bos | place: Iran: Karaj | collected 2018-10
TTTTCATCACACCTGTCAGATAGTCCTTCACCATCTGTTCCGACTCCTGACGGATAAACGCCTCGTTACGGAACACCTTGTCATAGTCACGCTTCTGGATGAGTTCCATCTTCTGCCCGTTGAAGGCATAGAGTTCGATGCCGTCGATATAAGTCCAGCTGTGATACAGCCCTACCTTCTCTACGATGACGATACGATCACAGAAGCGGATGCCGATGTAATACCGATGACCGCTGTTGCTCTCGTACTCGTTGCAGATGAACATCTTCTGGCTGTCATCCCAAACCGGAATGTGAACACGCGGATTGCCAAAGGATGGCAGGATGCTGTCAAACAGGTTCTTGTTGATTGCTTTAGTCAGTGTAGCCATTGTCTTGTTGTTTTAATGGTGAAACATCTAGTTACTATTCTCGTTAGCATTCGCCCTTAGGCTAATCGCTTTTGTTGAGTTTCCTCAATCATATTGCGTGCAAATGCGTAAGTCTCTTGTTCGCTGACGTGAGCCCCCTGAATCTTCAACTGTCCTTCAAGAAAATTCTTGAGCATCAGAGTGCTCTGCTCCTTGGCGAACTGCTCGTTGAAGATGCGGTAGTCATAACCACCCCAGTACTTCTGTGCTATAAGGTTTGCCTTCTGCCCATCAAAGCAATATAGCTTGATGCCATTCAAGAAGGTATGTATATACCCTTGTCCGAGATCATAGTAAACTATCAGCCGGTTTGAGAGGCGGATGGCTTTATAGTACATATTACCTGCCGCACTGGTGTATCCCATTGTTAAGAACACGTTCTTGGCAGCGTTGTAGGTGATTGACTCGCCCGAGAGGGCTGGAAGGCTTTTCGCCACGATGGTCTGAAGTGCTGTGTTTGCCATAGACATTTAGCATTTAAGTTCCCACCAATATGCTTTTACAGCATCAATCTCGAGGTGGTATCAATGATTGACGCTGCAAAGTTAAGGCGATTTTCGCAATCTTGCAAGAAAAACAACCTTGTGAACGGTTCCGTTCTACTTGGAACCGTTTTTATTTCTCCAAAGATTGTAGTTTTGTGGCAAAAAACGGGTATAATTCTTTTGTATTAGGATTAGTATTTAGCTCCTCTTTTATAATAACAACCTTCTTTCCCACAAGTCCTTTTGCTTTTGCAGATAGGCAGATAGATGATTCGTGACCAACTCTTTTACTTCTTATGAGGCAAATTGATGGATTATCTTTAATTTCTTCTACAAGCCCAATAGTTTTGCACATTTTTCTATTTTCATCTTTATTTTGATGACATTTGATATAATTATTTAGCCATAAAACTATTTCACATATTTGCAAAGCTAAACTAAATAAGATATCTTTGGGTTTTGTTGCAACGTTATTATTAACATATTCATGGGACAAATAATTAGTAAGGCTTTGCACTGAAAACATCAAATCCTTAATATGTCTAGGCACTATTTTTTCGTTACTGCTACCGTATCGGATTCCGACAACATCTGCATTTCGGCCAGATAAATATTGTATGCATTGATTAATATTTACATTACCTTCTATTATATCCACACATTCATTTGGTATAATCTGCCATTCATTAGCTTTTTTATAATAACTTTCTAGTATTTTCCTCAAAGAATTGAAACTTTCATCATAATTGAACTTAGGGTTTGCGGCAGGGAAATGCATCACCTCCATAATATCCAAGATGTTTTCGCAAGCTTTTGGGTTTATCTGATTTAAGACATCAATAGTATCCTTATATAGCTCTTTAACCCGATACCTTGAATAACAATCAACCTTCGATTTTAAATCTTCAATAAGTTGTTCTTGTCCTTTTACCTTAATTTTATCACCTTCTTTTTCAGGAGCGCCTTTCTTATAAAAATCACCAATTAGTTCCCTAAAGGTATCATTATCTAATAAGTCTGGCTGACGGGTTAAAACAAAATATGGGATACTCTTCTTCATTTTCAATCCTTCAATTTGTTTTATTGCTTCATATAGACCTTTGAGATTTGCCGTTTCATTTTCAGATTCATTAAAGGCTTTTGCATCTAGAATAACTGCATCCCAAGGTCTTTCGTCTTTAAGAAGCAAATCCATACCTTCCTTTCTTGTTTTGAAAGGTGTGATATGAATCTGATGCTTCACTTTACATAATTGAATGAATGGCTTACCTCTGGTATCCCATTCATCATCTATCCAAATAACATTATATCCCATACTTGTATCATTTTATTGGTAAACATATTCTAACCACAGTCCACCCATCCTCCATAAAGATGTCATAATCCCCACCATAATGTTCTACGAATGACTTGACATAATTACCTCCCAGCCCAGTTCCTGCAGTTTTACCAGCTTTCTCTCCCTTTATGCCATAACGCATTTTGTTCATACCTTTTGGCAGAGGATCGCCATTGTTGCGAAAATCTATCTGATACATACCAGATTCAGCATCTATTGATGTTTTGATTTGTACCACATAGTCTTTCTTGTTTGGATTGGTAAAACCATGCCTTTTTGCATTATTAAGTATATTATTAACCAATCTTTGGAAGTCATTTGGAGCAACATATATTGGTGGCATATACATATTTGCATTAGAAGAAATGCCATTGTCACGTCCAATAACAGAAGACACTGTAAAAGGAACTTCCGACTCTGCTTGCTGCTTCATGTCTTCCTCTATCATCTGATCGTTGATGGCATCCAATTCTGCCTGTCGCTTCATGTCTTCCTCCATCATCTGGTCATTAATGGCTGCTAATTCAGCCTGCCGCTTCATGTCTTCCTCCATCATCTGATCGTTAATGGCATCCAACTCAGCCTGCCGCTTCATGTCTTCCTCCATCATCTGATCGTTAATGGCATCCAGTTCTGCCTGCCGCTTCATGTCTTCCTCCATCATCTGATCGTTAATGGCATCCAGTTCTGCCTGCCGCTTCATGTCTTCCTCCATCATCTGATCAGCAATGGCTGCTAATTCAGCCTGCTCCTTCTTCTGCCGTTTCCTATTGTATCTTTTTATTGACGGCAAATCACAGGTATATTGTATCTTATATGAATCTTTCGTATGACGTTTCTCTAAAGCTGACAAAAACTCTGTCATATTGAAAGCCTCTGGATCGCCGAATTGTTCCTCTTTACTCAAATTATCAAGCAATGTCGATAATTCTCCCAAAGATGAACGGAAATTATCGAGCAGACTTTCCATTTGTTGGAAGATGTCCTTTTCTGTATCTCTATTATCAAGATAATATCGCATTAGATCTTCGATATTACCTAATTCGAAGATATATTGCCCCATATCATGCTTACGCATTCTAACCTCGTTAATATATTCAGTCTTCTTGGCAGCGAGCAACTCTTCTTGTTTCTTATAAGACTCTTTTTCGTTATCCAAGCGCTGAACTTCATCATAAATAACACGCTGATCCGTGGGAACAAGTATATCATTTAGATGACCATATTCCCCATAAATACCGAATTCTTTATACGCAAGTATTTGTCTATAAACGATAGGCATCCTTAATATGGAAAGGAGCGATAATGCATCAATATCTTTATTGGGATATAAAACATGTACATGCCCTACCCATAAGCCTTCTACAACAATCGGTTTCCCTGTAGCACGATATAGAGCTGATACAACCCTTTCATCTTCAAGACTAATTATAACTGCATCTCTATTTCCATCCAAATAAGTGCATGCCCTATATTGTTGAATACGGAAATCGTCATCTGTTCTACCAAGACTTACTAATAAATATTGGCCTGAACTACTAAAATCTTTTATAGACTTATCTTGAGGATTATTGGGACAATTTGCTTTATCAAGAGTGTCAATTTCCAATGCACCTTGGTAAGTTACGGACAAATCCTTATTTTTTACCCAAGGAGTGTCTATGGGTAAATCAAACTTAACATCACGAACTCGCTCTGTTACCAATTGGCAAAGAGAAGATAAAGGAACAGGATGTTCATTTTCAGAAGGTCTTTCTATCACATATACTTGTGGAATCATCATTTGTTCATCCAAATCTGATGTAGATACATCAACCATCTTGCGTAATCCTGTTTCAGTGTCGCATCCATGATTCTTTAGCATTGCATTGAAAGCATTTAAGTCAAGAATTTTACTGAAATTCGTTTTCTTTGTTTTCTTGAATGCATACCTTGCATCAATCATAGACAACACACCTTCAGTCCTACCTTTCTCCACAATAAGCAGTGAATAATCACGCGTAATTGCGTTTGAACTCATTACTTGAGGGAGCTGAATGATTTCTACGATGGAACCATCGTCAATTAAGCGATGCCTAAATTCATAATGAATATCACGAATAGGATTAAGCACTTTGTTCATCTTCCCTTTATCATCTTTTGTAAAGAAATTCAAGTCATGAGGATACTTAGAGCATAATAATTTGTTGGGACAGAGTAGAATCATTCTTCCTCCATCATTAAGATGGTCATATGCACTAATAAGTGTTTTGGTACATTTATCCTCCTTGCCCATATCGTAGGGGGCGTCTTCATCAAGTACCCCATATGGATAAGAAACGACGAAATCATATGAAGAGGGAAATGCTCCATCCTCAAGGATCTCTACATCAGCATTATTGGCTAAGATGGCAAGCTGCATCCATGCATTCGTGTCATCGCAATAAAACTTGCATCCCTCAAATTGATTAATAAGTTGTGCATAACCAGTTTTGGGATAGTAAATTTTCGAACCTTCTGCAATATTTGCTCGGCTTGCAATAAGATCCATAACTTCATCTGGGATAATAAAACCATCCCTTCCATCAGAGCGATTCACCCATTTCAAGTATTCATCATTAGATGGTGATTTAATAATAAAGTTCACCATCTCCTTGAAATGTGATTTCAAGAATAACTCTTCTTCTTCAGTAAAAATAGTTTTGTCATATATCTCAGGCAATAACCCACTAAGGATTTTTTTGTCAGCATTCGCGCCAGAAACCTCAGCATAGAAATGACCGAGTAACTGCTCATTAACCCTGAGATGCTTTATCCAAACCTCTGTATGATCACCTTCGCCAAAAATGCCGCCACAGAAAGACTCGCCTGTCTCAAATGCTTCCTTGACCATTTCCTCGTTTACCTCTTCCCAATACTCATACTCCTCCTTTGCATCCTTTGCGACCTGACTCTCTTTACCCACCTTGGTACGGTAAAGCTCAACGAGGTTAATCACTCTCTGCTGGATCTCTGCTGCGTTCTCTACGTTCTGCATAGTCGTTTGTGTTTTTTGTTAGTACTTCATTTTACGCATTTGTGTCTCAAATGCGCTGCAAAGGTACAACATATTTTTGATTGCTGCAAGGAATTCACCATTACGAACGGTTCCGTTCTCCGTGGAACCGTTTCCTATTTTTATTTTGTATAATCTTATATACATAATCCTTTGGTTTTACGCTTCATTCTTTAGGTATAACCTTGTTGGTACATCTGACAGTGGATATGCCAATTTTGGTGTAGAATAGAAAACATATAATTTATGCATTGCGCGAGTCATTGCCACATAAAGTGCTTTTCTTGACTCGTTGTCTGATGCACCATTATACATCGGAAGAATGACAATATCGAACTGTAAGCCTTTTGCGCTATGATATGTCATTATTTTAGGCATAATTGTGGCAAAGTCCAGTGTATCTACATAACGGGTATCTATTTTCATATCAGTAGAATACTTAAGTTCGCAACCTACATTCTTCTTTCTCAACTCTTCGCTAACATTCAAGGCTAGTTCATTAGAAGGAAGGAGAATACCAATACTTTTTCCTGCATTGTTACCAACAATAGTTTTAATAGCGTCTACCTGTTCCTCTATTGAATTCTTATATATTATATAAGGTAGGCTCTTCTCTTTATTTTGGTAAACTTTCTCTTTATATGGATCAACATTTACTCCTACATAGTCCTGTGTAATCTTAGCAACAGAACGAGGAAGACGATAATTGTTATATAACTTAAGCACATTCAACCCTGTCAGCTTGGCAATTTCTTCTATTGTTAAGGTCTGCTTTCCATATTGTTTGTATATTGACTGAGCTGTGTCGCCAAAGAACATATAGTATTTCTTGGCAGCCTGAATAAAGTCTTGTATTTCTTCTTGGGTGAAATCCTGGATTTCGTCAACAATGATGTAGTCTGCCTGAGGTTTCCCCTGTTTCACCCATTGATTATGATAATAGAACCGATATGGGCCAATCGGTTTCCCTACATTCATAAAACCTGTTAATGATTTTGTATATGCTATCAGAACAACATCTTCTCCCTGCTGGGCTATTTGCTCTGCCTTATGCATGGCAATAACAGACTTTCCACTTCCTGCACAACCAGCCACTAACATAGGTTTGTCAAGTGTCCTCTCTATCAAGTCTAACTGATCATCATCCATTGACTCTTCATCAAGATCCCAATCAGAATTTACTCTCAAAGCAGAAAGAAGATTACCACGAGGTTGATTCACAACGATAGGTTCTTCATCAGCTTCATGAATATCAATAGGAACCATCTTTTCCAATTCTTTCTTCAGCTTTTCTATTTCCTTTTGCTGCTCAATCATCCTTGATTCCATCTCAGCAGTTTTTTGTTCCAACTGCATCTGTTCGTTTTCTGCCTCCAGTTGTAATTTCCTGGCAGCTAAAATTGCTGCCTTCTGCTCCTCAATGACAGCATTCGCATCATTAATCTGCTTTTTCGCCTCTTCCAGTTCTCCTTTTCCATCACTAAAATTGAAATCATCAAAGCTGTCAAAGAAAGATATCGTTGAAGGTTGCAGGACATGATTGCTCTTCATGAAGTCAAAAAAGCCGGGGAAAAACGTAGCACATGCTAAAGCTTGTTTCTTGTCATTCATACTCGATGCCCCTGTATGACTTCCAAGTTCACTGGCCGTGCTATACCATTGGTACAGATTTGCCGCATTGGTTTCAATTCCTTTTTTCAACCTTTTCTTTTGTTGGTCAACTCGTGAGAAAGCAACATCAGAGTGTTTGTAGAAATAGACCCCAGGAAGGATTGCTGCAAGCGCACTTCCTTGAATCCTTCTGAAATCATTTTCAACGATATACCTTTCACTTGTTCTGTCCTTTTTTATTGAAACATTGCCGGAAACAATGTCTTCCGCCAAGTCTTCGTCAGACACAAACTCATGTATCAACAGTTTACAAAGAAGTTCTATGGCAGGACGTATATTTCTAAAAAAACCTCTGTAATCTCTTTTGTTAAAAGCATCTACTGCAACGTCGTAGTCATGCTTCAAATATTGTTTTATCTCTTCCATATCTACTTACTTTTTAGGTTGTCCAAAACCTGCTATATTTACTACATAAACAAAACCTTGCGCTCTTGCTGGATCCGACCATTCACTTGAATAACTTGTTGTTCTTGAACCAAGAACTCCATTCTGCACATCCTGTCTGTTCTTTTCATCAACTCTGACAGAATCAGCATATTCCCAAACGCATATCTCACTAATAAAGAATCCCTCAAGTATGTTAACATGATCTTCTCTCATTTTCCGCTTAATAGCACTGCTATCTGAAAGTCTGCCAATAGTCTCGTTATGCCATACTATGTTAGCATTTCCGTTGTCAAGTAGAATTTCAACACCATCATTCCTTTTTACATCATCAGCAATAAAAGTATTTTGTGCAAAGTAGTAATTCACATTGAACCCTAAATTGTATTTGTCAAGACCTGGCTCTTTCTCGTTATATCCAAGAATTTCCGCACTTGGTGTTTTGTATATTTGTTTGTTCTCTAATGCTTGCTCTCGTTTTGCTTTGTAAACATGAAGGAATTTCTTTGCACGTGTATAAGCAACAAAAAGCAATCTACGCTCCTCCTCCATATCAGCAAGGTCATCAAGCTGACTTATATAACCCTTTTCATATTCTCTATGTGCTTTCAATGGTAGATTTGCAAATGACGGCGTAATAACCACTGCATCAAACTCAAGCCCCTTGACTTTATGCATAGTTGTTAGCACTATGGTCAACTTATCATCTTTATCTTTTAACTGTTCTTTGTATTGATCATATATCTTATATACCTGTCCGCCATCATCTCGTCCTGCAACATCTTTTATATAGGTAGCCAAATCCATCCACGTATGAGAATCTTGGTCAGACCTAATGGTTTCAAGATAGTTCAATACCAAAGTGTAAGCAACATCTAACAAATATGAATCCCATATCGGTTTATCATTTTTTACTTTATTGATATAACTTTTCAATTCAGAGGCGGTTCCTTCTGAACTAAGATCGATTGGTTTTGTTGGCTTTGAGTTTATATATCTGACTATATCATATATTTCCCGTTCACGCCATAATTCATAATTACTTGCACCTTGTATTCTTATACGGACATCTTCAGAGACTTGTGCTTTTATTTTTGAATAGCCTCGATACACCTCATTGTTTGTTCTGAAAAACACAGCAATAGTATTAATCTTACGATGCCCATCATCGGATGCAGCGGCTATATTATTTTCTTTCTTAGCCCACTCTACAAGATCTGGAATATCCTTGAACCATGCTTTACTTGGATTCTCCACATTATCCGTATAGACAACATACTCCCATGTTGGCTCATGCTCCATCAGTGAAGCTGCAGAATGGGGCAGTTCGTACCCTTTAGGGATGAATTTTGCTGATGCGTCTAATATCTTTTGATACGAGCGATAATTTGTCGTCATTGTTAGTTGGACAGGTTTAAGTTCCTTCTTTAACTGTTCATAGTATGGCTGAGGATTAAGCTTCTCAGCATACTCTTCTGGAGTCAAATTGACATCTTTTGGAACTCTGTCGAAACCATATATACTTTGGTTTATATCACCAATAGTGAAGAACTTGGCCTTCCTATAAATCTTATGGATTCTCAGAAGCGAGTCAAGACGTGTTTGCGTTATATCTTGGAACTCGTCAACCAATACGAACTCTATTTGTGGAAACAGGACTTTAAAGTCCCGAACATTGTTGTTTAGATATTTAAGAAATTCTGACTCCCACTGCGCTGTTGGGATGTTATTAAGTTTATCTCCCATACACTTCTTTGCTAATGCATGGAATGTATATACATGCAATTGATGAGCTATCTTGCTTAGTCCCAATTTCGTAAAGAGTGTATCAAGTCGATTCTTTAACTCGGTTACTACTGCACGGTTATAAGCAAGTACAAGGAGATGAGAAGGTTCAATATGCTCCCGATAGATGAGCCGTGCACACCGTAATGTCAAAACGTGTGTCTTTCCAGAACCTGGCCCTGCCAAAACATTGACATTCTTATTGATAGGCTGTTGGTAGATATCCATCTGCTGTTTGTTTCCTTTTAGTTTATCCTCTTCTCCTGTCAAAGCCTCTTCTGTCAGTTCTTTTATTATAGGGGAGTCTTTTGGTGCGTACTCGCCAACTAATCCCATATAACCATTATGGTTTCTGCATTGGAAATATTTCCGTATATATTCGGATTGTTTGTCTTTTCCTACTGTTGAGAATACCTCCATGGCTGCCAGACGGACTTTCTTGACCCGTTCTTGGTCATCAAATTCTTGACGATACTCATACAATGGAGACTTTTCGTCTAAGCCTTCTTCAATAGGTTTGTCTGTCAATTCTGTCGTGTATATCTCCACCCCAGATTTCAATAGTGGAGAATAATCTATATATGAGAGACGCTTAAGAATAGACAGCATCGCATCGAAATATGCGAATCCCTTAGATATTAATCCATTCCGTTTTATAATGTCTGCCCAATTAAATGGTCCGGATTGTTCACAAGTAAACTTAATCCAATCAAGACAATCATTTTCAAGTGTGTTGAGGTAAGAATATACATCCTTGTCCTTCAACGTGATGTGATACTCAACATCGTATTCTGCTTTCACGATCTTGTATGTCACATACTTAGGCATATAATACAATATGGAAAAGATTTGGGCACCAACCCTCGTAAGAATGTTTTTTCTAAATGTATCATAGACTGTGACTGCCCCTCTTGGTAGAGCCTTAATCTCTTCATTCCAGGGCATGTATTTTACTTTCTTATTGCCACTCTGTCCATCAATCAGCATGCCGCTATAGTCAACGTCATCCATCAAATGCTTGAAGATGTGTTCTCGCTCTTCTTGCAGGATAACGCGCTCTTGGTCTATCTTACAATCGGAAAGCAGATTTCTTAAACCTTCAAAAGCGATGTGAAGCGCAAAGATATTGGCATTGTGGTTTACCATATAATGAGCTTCGCCATATCTTCGTGGTCTTAACTCGCAACGCATGTTTTCGTTGAGTGATATTAAATCGTACTGGACTAAATGCAGAAGCTCGTTCATCAGTCTATTAAGCCCCATGCGGAGAGAATTCCGTGTGACTCTTAAATCAACCAGAACTGGTACTCCGTATCTCCCAATCTTGTTGACAAGATAAACGTACAAGTCATTTTGTGCCCAATAGTTCTTGTCACTATTATTAATAGTAATGTCCAAAGCAGCCATATCAAGATACCCTTGCTTTATGTACCCAACATGGTCATTCCCTTTACCTTTTCCTATGTGCTCCAGCCAGTAAAATGCCAGTTTTGAAGCCGTTATATCATTAAAGTGCTCTGGATCATCATTCTTAACCCAAATGTTATAAGGCACAACGATTGACTTCACCTTCGTCTCCTCCAACATCTGGAATCTCGTAATGTAGCCAATGATACTTTCTTTTGCTTCGGAAAGATTTGACCAACTCATCTGACTTTTAATCAGAAGATCTTTCAATTTTCTGAAATCTTCGTTCGAAGTAAGGCACATAGCCGGTATCTTTTCATCATGGAGTGCCTTAGTATACATTTCTTTGTTACGGCCTGCACGACCAACTTCTTGCAGATAGTCCTCCATGACTGAAGGTGGATTGAAATGGACAATATAATGAACGTTCGGTATGTCCATACCCATTCCAAAGGCCTTAGTCGCACATAGTATATAGATCGGCTCTACACCTTGTTTACGTTTATATTGCTCATAGACATCATTTCTTCTTTCAGCATCAAGCCCAGCATGGTAATATCCAATACGGTCAACGCATTTAGACAGCACTGTATCTGGTTGAGCATACAAACTTGCCTCACTCAAAGCATCTGATACTTCTTCGCATTGTCTGGTTGTCCTACAGAAAATGAGCATGCAACTCTTGTCGAAATTGATATGGTTCGATTCTATAAAATCAACTATCTCTTCGATACGTGCTGCATTTTCGTGTTTCGTCTGCTTGAAGTTAATAGATATATGTGAGCGAACAGGGTTGCTGTCAGTTTCGCCTAATAGTATTGGTGGCTCAAATCCTTCGTCTTGGAAACACTTTGCAAAGTCTTCGTTAACTTGAGTGGTCACAGTAGCGGAGAAAAGCGTAATCATGATATCATACGCATGCCTGAGTTTTAAGCTCTTTTTGATAGCATTCCGATAGTCTGGACGGAAATCTTGTCCCCATTGTGACACGCAATGTGCTTCGTCAAACACAATATATTCCAGTCCTCTATCTGCTTCCAATCTTTGGTAGAGGACATTCATAAACGAACGCACTCTGAATCTTTCAGGCGTAACATAGAGTAAGGCTAGTTCGCCAGAGCGTATGCGACTGTATATTTGTCTAACTTCTGGCATCATGCGGTCGCCACTTAGGTAATCGACATTCGTAACAAATCCTTTCTTCTGTAGTTCTTCTACCTGATCCTGCATCAAAGCACGTAGCGGAGTAACAACTAAGGTCAACTTCCGACTAAACATAGCTCTATATAAAGCAGGTCCTTGGAATAATACTGATTTGCCACCTCCCGTTGGCATGGATACAACACAATCGCCACGACGTTCAAGAATATGAGGCAAAACGGACAACTGCGTTTCTGACCACTGACTATTCTCTCCAATGAAGATTCTACGGATATAGTCCATGGCCTCAGCAGTTTCCATCTTAAAGTCCTCAGCATGAATGTCTTTGAAATGCTTCTTGGCTATATCGTATGCTCTTTCAAATTCATTATAGTCTTTCCATAGTGACACCTTTAGCCATTTTGCATTGCATTCTTTTGCTAAATCGGAATAGTCATCGAAGTGAGAATCAATGACAAACAACTGTGAGTCCTCACTATTGGCTTTCATCAACGAACAATAGTGCTCAAAAACTGGCCACGATGCGTAAATACATTGCTTGGGAGTTGTCCGACGTACCTTATCATCTTGTTCTTCATCAGCATCGTCTTCTATGTCATCCTTAAAAGGTAACTTATCCCACATCAGCATATATCTGTCAATGTCCATGTTGTCCCAGACATAGCTGAAAGCCTTATCTGTCCTATATGATCCAATCTCATTAACGAACTGATCCTTACTTATAATAACCATTCCATTCTGGTGGCTACCAATATATTCCAGTTTGCGAAATCCTGTACCATGTTGTGGAACATAAAAATCGAGTGTCGACGCATACTTGTTCAGCTCGTCAATCTCGTCAAGGTCGTTGACAATATAGACGATTGGCATATTGGGGCATGTCTTATGCACTTCTTTGAGTATCTCAAACTGGAACAGCCAATACTTGCTACGTTGTGTAGAACCTACGCTTACTCTCTGCTCTGCATTATCTTTCTGTTCCCTGCTGACTTGGGTTATACTGATATTATTGTTTGTTTGACCTTCAAGTTTCCATTTTACGGGTTGGAATTCTACTCTAAAATGAGATTCGAACTCTTTCTTGTAGGCTTGATACTGGAAGTTCTGGTAAATTGAGAAGGTGTTGTCCCAATTACGTTCTGCCCAATAGTTGGCCGCAAGTTTTGGTTTCGTAATATTCAGTTTCTCTAAATCATCATCTTTGACTACGGCGTAGTTTGTAGAAGCCATTGCAAATGGCAACTTACAGCCTCGTGCCAAAAGATCAGCAAATGACCATGTTCCAACACAGCATTTATGAATGCGGTCATGCAGTTCTATTCCGATAACAAAAATATGCTGATAGTCTGTATTAGTGATTGTTGGGTCCTCGAACGAGTCGATATCTATACAGTCAATATGGCTCTCGCTTACTTTCAAGAAGTCATGCAAAAACTCGTCATTGAATGTAATCTTGGATGGAGTATCCCCTTCTGTCCTCAAATATTGTGGAATATTAGCGACTATCGGAGTCATTGACTCCTCACAGAATCTTTGCAGAATCTTATATGATAGCAGATTTTCAAAAGATTGAGCGTTAATTTTATCAGCATCTATAGACATCAGTTGGTATTCTCCTTCGTGACCAGGAAATTGCAAAGGAAGAACTTGTGCAATACGAGGCCAAAGATTATTCGGAGCCACTATCAGCGTTCTTTCCTCAGCAGGAATATGTGATATGCGAGAAAGGGCTTCTAATAGTTTGTTACTCAAAGGACGTAATTCTTGAAAGAACCTGTCTTTCTGAGTTGCTGTCTGTTTAAAAAGGTCTTTAAACATTGGCTGTTGCAAAGTCTCTATTATAGCATTTAACTCCTGGGGCAGAAATTCATTTACGCTGTTACACAGATCGGGTTGTAGGGATAATCTGTACAGTTGATTCCAAAACAACTCATTAGTTAGTTTTACATCACCAGCTGCAGTGTGTTCTGTATGAAGAGAATATGCATACCTGCACGGGTTAAGCAAGATTTCAATCTCAAGCGTATCCCAGATAAAAGACTTGGTAGTATATCCTTTCCTTTCTAATATAGGCAAATCCCATTGGCGAATGTTGTGGCCAACAACGATAGGAGTTCTTGCAATAGCTCTTCCTAATGTGGACAACTGCTCTTCTGAAGAATAGGGTCTTATATTGTCTCCTTTCAGAATAGCAAACTCCTTGATGTCTTCTCCAACGGTTTCAATATCAAACGTCATATAAGGAACCTCGGCTTTACACTTGTCCCACTGATCCATTATATACGTATCATACAGGTTTGTTTGCTTAAAATGATTATAGACGATTTCTTTGCCAATTTCATCTGGTAGTTCAGAAACATATTGGTATTGATGGTCCTCATCCATTTGCTTAATGCCATTCGCAATAGTATCATGGTCAAGGCAAAGTAGTAAATCCTTGTATTCATCCTCATCAAGAAACTCTGACGTGCTTAAAAGGAAGCGACAAACAATCTCAGGTGACAGAGTGTGGGCAGACTCAATATATGGTTGAATCTCCTTGATATGCTTATAACAAGACTCTACCCCAGACATGAGGAATGCATACCAATTGAGTTTGTCTGAGGCAATGGAACTTTCTGCAATATACCCGGCCAGTTCTTTCTCTTGCTGCTTTCCCAATGACAAAACCTTATTCCAAATATTCAATAACGAGACATAAGATACATCAGCAAGATTATTAAACTCAGAAACCACACTCGGATGTTTAATCCAATCTGTTGTCTTAGTGAGTGTCGTTAAATAAATACGGACTGCTGAATTAGGATGATATTCTGGATGCGACAAATAGGCAATAAGCGTTTCTGGCATAAGTGCTTCAGATAAGAACTTTTGACACCTTTCACTGCTAGTCAACATCTTCTGGTTTACGAAATCCCAAAAAACAGTTTTGCACTTGTCAAATGTCAGAGCAGATAGCTTCTCAAGGAAATCTGTAACATTATAGTTGTTTAGAGCCTTAGAAACTTGGGCTAAATATAATGATTCTACAATTTGTTTTTCTTCAGGAGAGTTGAGATTTGGCAAAGAGTCCGTAAGTAGTTGTTCTATCCGAGTATCTCTGTCAATGTATTCGGACAATACACTATAAGCAACGTCTTTCTGTGAGTGTAAATCTGATAACAGATTCTGGAGAATGATACCTTTTCCATCTTCTGTAGAAAAAAAGAGGTTGTGTATAGTTTTCTGGAAATAATACCTGACCGAGTCCCGGCGAGTCGTTCCTATTATACTGGCGTACTTACCGACATGTAATTTTCCTAAAGTATATATTTCCTGAGAACACGTAATGGGGCGAATATCATTGGCTTTATTCCTTGATTTTGAACCTGTCATAGTAAATGTAACACATGTTCCTACGGATATTTGTTCATCGCTCTTCCAGTCTGATTTCTTGAAATAGACTTCTTGTACTGAGCGTGATTGATCTGCCGGGTCCAAGTTTTCACCATAGGTAACAAGGAATCCAAAGCCCTCACTTCTTTTATAGAAAGTGACGAACCCCAGACAAACAGGATTCTTGTCATCATGCTTAGGGTTTGGTAGTTCTATTTCGGGCAAATTGGACAAATCCAATAAGCCAAGTTCCTTATAACCTATAATATATTTCGAAGAAACTAATACTTTATGTTCCATTTTGCCTTATTAATTTCGTTTGGGATATTGTTCCAAGAAATTGTCACATTTCAAGTAAACTTTTCTTAATTCCATATCTATCTCTGTTATTTCAACCTCAAGCATGTTCCCGAGGAGAATATAATCAAAGAAATTTGTGTCCTTTTCAAAACCAATCGTTTTCTTATGTAGCAATGCTGTAATGGAATTCCCTATGTCAATTGATAAGCCAAATTCTAGGACGCGTTGAATAGATCCTTTGACTTTCATACCAACGTAAAATTTATCCTGAACTTTCTTCCACGGATCATCTTGCAATCTTTTGATACTTAACATCACACTGCCATTCTCCTGTATTTTGACTACCACAGCCTCAATCTCATCTTTCTCTTTTATTTGACACTTATTACTTGTCCATGATACTTCGGAAACAGGTAAAAAACACACTTTAGAGCCTAAAAGAACCCTAATCATTTTTTTATCGCCTCCATCTACTATACCTTTGACAATATGCCCAACTTGTAATTCGACATTATCAGATAAGTCCTTTATCTCAATAGATTGCTCAGCCATAACAGTTTTGATTTTGTCGCAAATTTAGTATTTTTTTTCGATAAAAACAAATTGTTCAATAAAAAAAATACAAAGACAAGTCTTTTTCCTTAATTATGATCATATTTATATTAAGTTTCATCCTTGTTTGTTCCTCGCCGCGCCTTCCCTCCTTACTTCAATAATTCACTATTTGTCATTATTTGGGCACAATTGCTCCCAATACGGCTGCAATTGAGTTCGGATAAGAGCACCAACATCAGTAAAGGACAATTGCTTGCTGTACTTGATTCGTTTGAGGAATCCTTTCCAATACAGTGAGCGATTACTATCAGTGAAGAAATCCTCACTGAATAGTGGGTGGTTCGCTTTATAATCAGTACCGCGATTGGCAAATGTTGCCTTGATAGCTTCCGAAAGGGTATCAGGATCTAATGTCTGCTTTGACAGAATCTGGTAAACATCGAAGAAGTCCTTCATACGACTGTTACCAAGCGACAATGAAATCATGGTCTGAAACTTCTCTGCAACAACAGTCTCCAACGAGTAGGCCAAGATATTTGCACCTGGGGCAGTGCCAATCAAAACAGGAAATGCTAACTGTTGAGGAGATGGGGTAATGACATCACCAAACCCTATATCCATGGAGATAATCTGCTGGGCAGTGTCAAGATGTGCCAAAAGAGAAAGACGCACTCCATGATAATCCTTGGCAACTGCTATCTCACTGGCTTCTATCGTATCGACGTCAAACACAACACCATCCTCTTCACATTCAATTTGACAGATCTCTTGGAATATCATCTTGATGTTAGACATGTCGTTGCTGACATTCTTCGCCATGAAATCAATATCCAATGTAGGACGTGCCTGAAAACCATCGTGAGCATAGAGCAATGCGCCACCCTTCAAAATAAACTTGTCCTTATAGTCGCTAACAGAAAGTCTGTACAATAGTCGCTCTTGAAAATAGCGTGAGATAAGCAACTGCGAACTATATTTCTCTGTCCGGGAGATATTAAGCAGACGCTCCTTTACTGACCTTCCGTAGTTTTTGATCGTTTTTGCCATACTGCTATATCATGTATTTTACGAGTTCATCCATACGCTTGCCCAATCGCATGGCATTTGCATAGGCATAAAGACGTGTGATGTCACGATCTTTTCGTGAAAGATAGTTGCGAAGTATCTCTGAACTGACATCTATTCCAATTCTATTACGGTATTTGACAGCATCGCATACTGATTTCTCTATATCGTATATCTTAACTTGAAAACCCTCAATTACAGCTTCTGAAATACCAAGTTCAAAAACATTCTTACTCAGAAAGAAAAGTTCTATAGGTGGGTATTCTGGCAAAATAACCCTCCGACTTCGTTCAATGGCGATACAATAAGAAAGGGGTATCTGGGTAGTCAGACCATAGTGTGACCATGCAGAATATACACACAATACGCCACTAGGAACAAGCCGTTCTACGTCAATCATTGGTTTCGCCAATCCCTCTTCGAGAGCATAGATGCCTTGGCGAACACGAACAATAGTACCCTTTTCAACCTCATACAAGAGTTGATTGTAAAGAGATTTTTCCTTTGCTTCTGCTGATGATATATACCCTCCGTTTTGGCTGATGCATTCCTTGATATTCATATTTAAGTAAAAATTACGCTGCAAATATACTGCATTTTTTTGAAAGTGCAGTATTTTTAGAGGAAAAAATCTATTTGTTTTCAGATTATTGCTGCATTTGGTTTTAAGAGATTCCTTGATTTACTCTATTTTTAAAAAGTACTCAGCCGTGACAAAGGGACAGAGAGAGCACTAGCCTTAGCACCTAAGATATGAGAAATGAGCGAAGAAATTTGGTTTTTCGTTCAGTTTGCACTAACTTTGCAAAATAATAACCATAAATGAATAAGACAATGAAACAACGAGTATTTCTTTTATTGACTGCAATGATGTTTCTGGGTTGTGGTTCTCTGTATGCCCAAGCTAAGAGCTTCG
>JAEEGJ010015355.1_pt1 | contig 17886 bp, 13 predicted proteins | sample 8958761 | NCBI WGS metagenome assembly JAEEGJ01 (sample SAMN16246546, study PRJNA631951) | gut metagenome | biome: gut microbiome; feature: rumen; material: RS-attached | host: Bos | place: Iran: Karaj | collected 2018-10
GCCAGCCGCTGCTCGACTACGTGCCTTACGGCGCCACCACCGAGGGTTTCGGCGGCACCTTCGCCACGCAGGAGAACTTCCGCATCATGCGCAAGGCGCTGGACGAGGTAGGCGAGGAGGTGGGCCGCTACATCCGCCTCTGCAACTACTGCTCGGGTCTCTGCATGCCGGAGATCGCCGCCATGGGTGCGTTGGAAGGCCTCGACGTGATGCTCAACGACGCCCTGTACGGCATCCTGTTCCGCGACATCAACATGCAGCGTACGCTGATTGACCAATACATGAGCCGTATCATCAACGGTTTCGCAGGCGTTATCATCAATACCGGCGAGGACAACTACCTGACCACCGCCGACGCCTACGAGGAGGCACATACGGTGCTGGCTTCGGACCTCATCAACGAGCAGCTGGCCCTGATGGCCGGCCTGCCCGAGGAGCAGCAGGGCCTCGGCCACGCCTTCGAGATGGACCCCATGCTGGAGAACGGCTTCCTCTACGAGTTGGCACAGGCCCAGATGATTCGCGAAATCTTCCCCAAGGCTCCGCTGAAATACATGCCCCCGACCAAGTTCATGACCGGCAATATCTTCCGCGGCCATATTCAGGATGCCCTGTTCAACATCATCGGCCAGTGGACGCACCAGGGCTTGCAGCTGCTGGGTATGCCCACCGAGGCTATCCACACCCCCTTCATGAGCGACCGCTACCTCTCTATCGAGAACGCCAAGTATATCTTCAACAACATGAAGGACATCGGCGAGGAGGTGGAGTTCAAGGAGGGCGGCATCATCAAGAGCCGCGCCCAGGAGGTGCTGCACAACGCCACCAAGTTGCTCGAGACCATGGAGAGCGAAGGCCTCTTCACCGCACTGGAGAAGGGTATCTTCGCCAACGTGAAGCGTCCGAAGACCGGCGGTAAGGGCCTCGACGGCGTCACCCTGAAGGGCGAGCACTATTTTAACCCGTTTGTTGAATTAATGAAAGGAAAGAAATAAAGGTTATTGGTTAGGGGTTATCGGTTATGGAGGCTGACGCAGTCAAATGCGGTCGCCGATAACCGATGACCGCAAAACTCAATAACCTATAACCAATAACCTATAACCCTTAAAAGAGATGAGCGAAGGATTGTATTCAATGGAGGCTAAGGATTACGACAAAACCTTAGACCTCACCAAGATAAAGCCATACGGCGACACGATGAATGACGGCAAGGTGCAGCTGAGTTTCACCCTGCCGGTGCCCGCAGGTGCGGAAGCCGAAGAGGCCGCCAAGCAGCTGCTGAAGAAGATGGGCTTCGAGAACCCGCTGGTGGTCTACCAGAAGGAACTGACTGAAGGCTTCTGCTTCATGAACTGCTACGGTTCGCTGACCCACACGGTGGATTACACCAGCATCCATGTGCCCAAGGTGGAGAGTACCACCATGGACATGCACGAGTGCGACGAGTATATCCGTGAGCACATAGGCCGTAAGATTGTCATCGTGGGCGCTTCGACGGGTACCGATGCCCACACGGTGGGTATCGACGCCATTATGAACATGAAGGGCTATGCCGGCCACTACGGCTTGGAGCGCTACGACATGATCGACGCCTATAACCTCGGCAGCCAGGTACCCAATGAGGAGTTCATCGCCAAAGGTATCGAGCTGCATGCCGACGCCCTCATCGTCAGTCAGACGGTGACGCAGAAGGACGTGCATATCAAGAACCTCACCGAGCTTGTCGAGATGCTCGAGGCCGAGGGTCTGCGCGACAAGGTCATCCTTATCTGCGGCGGTCCCCGTATCAGTCACGAGTTGGCCAAGGAGCTGGGTTATGATGCCGGCTTCGGTCCCAACACTTATGCCGACGACGAGGCCTCCTACATCGCCCAGGAGATGGTGGCCCGCGGCTGGAAGTAACTGGCGAATGATAACATTATGGAAACGGCGAATTATACGAATTATACGAAGCTACGCAGGTCAATTGGGAGCGAATTACTCGAATTGTGCTTGCGCATGCCTTCGAGTAATTAGCCTAAAATTTAAAGACTGCGTAGCTTAGAGAAATTAGAGCAATTCGCCGTTAGAAAAAAAGATAATCAACATTAAAAATAGCAATATGGAAAAAGAACAGATTAAACCCTTTATCGCCAAGCGCGCGGCTCAGGAGCTGCACGACGGCGATGTCGTCAACCTTGGTATCGGTCTGCCGACCTTGATCCCCAACTTCCTGCCCGAAGGCGTGCACGTCATCCTGCAGAGCGAGAACGGTATGATTGGCATGGGTCCCACCCCCGAAGAGGGCAAGGAAGACCCCTGGTTTATCAATGCCGGTGGCGGATACATCACCCATGTACCCGGTGCCTCGACCTTCGATAGCGCTACCTCGTTCGGTATCATCCGTGGCGGCCATGTGGACGTGAGCGTCCTGGGTGCCATGCAGGTGGATGAGGAAGGCGACCTGGCCAACTGGATGATTCCTGGCAAGAAGACCCCCGGTATGGGTGGCGCTATGGACCTCCTGGTGGGTGCCAAGAAAGTCATCCTCGCCATGGAGCACACCGCCAAGGGTAACCCCAAGATTCTGAAGAAATGCACCCTTCCGCTCACCGCCAAGGGTCAGGTGAACATGATTATCACCGAGATGGGTGTCATGGAGATTACCCCCAAGGGCATCGTCCTGACGGAGATTAACCCAGAGTTCACCGTCGAGCAGGTGCAGGCTGCCACGGAGGCTACGCTGATTGTTAGCCCCGACTTGAAGAAAATGAATGCTTAACATTCTGTTATGAAAAAGACAATTCTTGCTGTTGTAGCGCTGCTGTGCCTTTGTGGCACGGCAGCTGCCCAGCGGCATATAGAGTACAAGTGGCGCGGGTTCTATTCAGTGGTGGATTTGTCGTATGTGATGAACCTGAATAGGGCTCCGGGTTTCAATAACCAGGCAGACACATTGTCGGGTATTGCTATGGGAATCTCGGGAGGTTTCCAGTTCCGCAAAGAGGCTTCCTTGGGTGCCGGTATTACCTATGTGTATGATCCTGCGGGTGCGTTCACCCAGATGCCGGTATATGTGGAGTTGCGCAGCCATTTCATGCGTTCGCGCCTGACCCCGTATGCGGCTGCACAGGCGGGTTATTCCCTGCCATTGGGAGCATCGAGTCCCGAGATTAAGATTACCAAAGGTGGTCTGTATTTTGCCGCAGAGTTGGGTGCCCGTTTCGCAGTAGACAGAGGATTTGCAATCGGTGTCCATGTGGGATACAAGCTGCTGAACATGAATCAGCTTGAGCGAACGGATGAATATGGATTTCCCCGCTTGTCCGACCCTGTGGCACTGCATCTGATTAGCGCCGGTATGACGCTCCATTTCTAACAAGCGATGCATAAGGGTGTCATAGGCATGTTGCTGGGTGTGGCTATGTCGCTGGCAGCAGTGGCACAGCCACAAAATCTTACAGCACCACATTCAAATGTGGCAGCCTATGACAATGAGGACGGAATTGCGAAACTGGAGTATAGGGAATCTCCGTATTACCTTGAAATCAGCGGGACATGGAAGCAACGCCATACCGACAGCTCGTTGATATATACGAAGCAAATTGAGGCGGAGAAGTCCTGGAAGGATTATCTTGTATACCTAAATGTCCGATGTGGACGGGCGTGTCGTGTGTATTTGAACGACAAGCCGGTAGGGTATGGAGATGATTCGCGTCACTGGAACGAGTTCCAGTTAAACAAGTATTTGAAATATGGCAAGCCGAACAAGCTTGCCATTGAAGCCATGAAGCACCCGAGAGGTGCCATGCTGGAGGACACGGCGATAAGGGTCGGCCTTAACGGTGAGCCGTATATCTTGTTCAAAAATGACCCCAATGTCTCCGATTTTTCACTTTTGACCGATTATGACTCCCGGACGGAAGCGGGTACGCTGACGGTGGATGCCAAGGTCTTCTGCAGCCGTAAGAAGGGCCGTTATTACATGGAGGTTGAGGTGTGGAATCCCCAGGGAAGACAGTTGGACAGAATGGGGCGGTGGGTTGTCTTCGATGGAAAGAACGAGGAAACCATAGAAGTGACTCGTACATGGCCCGGGGTAGAGCCTTGGAATGCGGAGTCGCCACGCCTGTACACGGCTGTGATACGTCTTCGCAATGAGAAGATGGAAGAGGAAGAGATGGTGGGAGCCAAGTTTGGTTTCAGACGTGTCGAGGTGATTGACGGATTGCTGAAGTTGAACGGAAGACCCATTACCTTTAAGGGGATTACATACGGATTAGAGCATACTGAAGGATTGTCTTCCCGGGAGCAGATGCGCCGCGATGTGGAACTCATGAAGCAGTGCAATATCAATGCTGTGAGGACATCGAGGTTTTCTCCCATGGATCTGTATTTCTATGAACTGTGTGATAAAAATGGTCTCTATGTGGTGTGCGATGCCAATCTCATGCCATTGTCTACGCAGCATGCCGCAGTTGCTACCGACCAGGAATTCGCCCCTGATTTCGAGAGGAGGATGGATAATCTGTACGAGGCATACAAAAACCATACAAGCATAATTGCATGGTCTCTTGGTGACACACGTGATAACGGGGTTTGTATGACGGCGGCATTTAAACATCTGAAAAGCCTTGAAAAGAACAGACCGGTGATTTTCTCTGGGGCTGATTTCGGGGAAAATACGGATGTGATTGCCCTGGAATATCCAACTAAGCAGATTCTCTTGCAAGCATTGGACAAGCCAGGCGAGCGTCCAATCCTTATGCTTGCGGCTGTTGATGTACACCACTTCGTTACTTTGGAGGACTTGTGGAAGGAGGTGCAAAACAGACGAAGCCTACAGGGCGGATTTGTTGACATTTGGCCATTGAGTAAAACCATTAGGTCGGAGTTGAGTCACCTATATAAGCCATTTGATATAAGTATCTCGAAAATTACACAAGACGATGGTGAGTTTGTGATTAGAAATCTCAATGACTTCACAAGCCTATCGGACTACTCTCTCGAATATACAATATTTACCAACCTGCGTCCCAATATTATAGCTGGTGATTTGCCTGTGGCTGTCTCGGCAGGCGAGAGTGATAAAGTTACCCTGCGACTTCCGCAACTTGATATGATGGCGGGAGAAGAATTGTTTGTGAGGTTCAACCTTTACCATCGCCGCAAGGTGTCATCCAAAGTGTCTGCGGGTACTGTTTATTTCACATTGCCATGCTCCAAGGGACCGCGCTACCCGCTGCAAACGGTTGAGACGGTTAATGATACTACGCTGCCGGCAACAGAATTGTTCTTCATAGGACATGAAGATTGGCGCATGGAACAGATGGACAGAATCGTGCGACATCTCGATGGTGGGACGATTTGCGACGACCGTATGTTGCAATTTCTCTCACCGGGAGGTACTGTTATGTGTGACGTCAGAGAAACCCGAATACAATATGGCACAGGTGACGTGGTCGTTGACTACACCGTTGTCCCTACTGACCGTCCACAGGTGGTACTCCACCCTGCCGTGCGTATGAGGCATCATTCTGATAGTGTCAGTTGGTTCGGTCTTGACCGTAGTGTACTTTTTGCAAAGCATAACTCTGGCCAGGTCGGAACATTTTCTGCCAAGATTGAGAATGCGATTGAACGCCAGCAGGTGCGATGGTGTTCTGTCACTTCCAACCAAAAAGGATTATTCGCCCGAATCATTGACGACCGCTTTTGTATGCAGGTTGCTGACAGCACACTCTCGCTTATCCCTTCACAAGGTGCTTCATTCCGAGTTCACTTGAGGCAGTTTGAACAAGAGGACTATACTGATTTTCTGGCAATAGATTTTCCGCAATTGTCGGCTGGCTTCAGCGAACCTCCTGTTATATCAGCTTCTTCTACCCGTTTTTCTGAGCCTCTCACGATTACTCTATCAACAAAGCAATCAGATGGTCCGGCCATCATAAGGTATACTCTCGACGGGTCGGAACCCACCGAAACCTCTCCTGTATATAAAATGCCCATTGTCCTCACTACCACTACTATAGTAAAAGCTCGTGTTTTTGCTAAAGACATGCCGCCTTCCTTTACAAGCACACGCAAGTTCAATTACGACTATATTGTCCGCACTACATTCTCACGCAAACCTAACACTCCGTACAATGTCGGGACGGATACTATCCTATATGACGGTGAGAAAGCAGTTGTCGATGATCTTTCGCATGGTTGGATAGGCTTCTCGGGTACTCCAGTCATCACCACAGTCAACCTTTCCAAGCCGTTAGATGTAGACTATGTCGTTCTGCGCTACGCACATTCACCAGCCACTTGGGCCTTTTCTCCCAGAAGTGTATCGATTGCCTTTTCCGCCGACGGTGAGACCTTCCAGGATACTATCACATTTACCGTACCTTTTGACCCGTCGAGTGAAGCAAACAACACCGCGCAAGTTGTCGAATTGAAGATACCTGTAGATAGAGCATCTGTTCAGGCCATAAATGTTATTCCCCAGACAATTGGCACCATTCCTGCATGGCACCGGGCTAAAGGACTGCGTCCATGGCTTTTGATGGATGAAATTGAAGTCTCTGAAAAACTATGAAACGGAATACGCTCATACTGATTGCTTCCACATTTCTTCTGTTGACCTCCTGTGAGGTTGAATTCTCTCCCAATGCCGACTGGAAGGAAATACCTGTTGTATACTGTCTCCTTGATCAGCAAGATGACACCACATGGGCGCGTGTCGAAAAGTGTTACCTTGGCGAAGGTGACATATATGAGTATTCTTCCATCACGGACTCAATTAACTACCCGCAGGGGTCTATCGAAGTATCCATTCTCGTCTATCGCAATGGGAGTCAGGTTGACTCGCTTCCTTTCAGGGATACCCTTGTAAATCGTCCAGAGGGCAACTTTGCACATCTTGCACAGCCTCTTTGGTATTGTCCCACACAGGGGCGTCTTCAAGAAAACTGCTCCTATCGTATTCGTGTCCGCCGTACGGCCGACCACTCAATCCTCGCGCAAAGCACCGAAACGATATCCTTGGTGATAAAACAGCCTGATGATTCTCTCATTGTTAAACCTTATTCTAGTCGCCGTTTTGCTTTCAAAGACGGCCATGGAAAATGTAATATTGAGTGGAATCCACTTGTCAATGCACGACTCTACCAGCCTATGGTTCGTTTTTACTATTGTGTCGGCGCGGATACACTTTATACCGATATCGCTTGTCAGAGTGTCTCTTCACCCACTCATGCAATTGCATATGACTCTTCCAACTTCTTCAGTACACTTAAACAACGTCTCAAAGACGACCCTCGCGAGAAGTTATACCCAGCGATAGTCGACATTTATATCCTTGCCTGCACGGAAGACCTTAATGCCTACATCTACAGTATTACAGATGCTGTAGACATTGATCAGGCTCGAGAGACGTACACCAATATTGAAGGTGGGCTTGGCGTTTTCGCAGCCCGCCGTAAGCACCTCTATAAGCGAATGCTCGCCGACGACTCGCAGGCTCCAGGCGGTTTTTACAGACATCTCAAGAGTCTCGGTGTCGGTTTTTGAAGATATTTTATGCGTAAAATATAAAAAATAATCTGCTAATTCAATAAAAATGTGTACATTTGCATTTTAGTATAAAAAACAAATAGATTAAAAATCAATAAATTAAACTTTCAGATGAACATTACAAGAGAGAATTTAAGCGACTTGGAGCTCTGTATCAAACTCGAAATTGCAGAAAATGACTACAAAGAATCTGTCACCAAACAGTTGAAAGACTATCAGCGTAAGGCTGTGGTTCCGGGATTCAGAAAAGGAATGGCTCCCATGTCGTTGATTCAACGTATGTATAAAGCTGCCATCGTCTCTGATGCTGTGCAAAACACTATTAATTCCTCACTTTTCAAATATCTTGATGACGAGAAGCTCCATATCCTCGGTATGCCCATGTCTGATGATGAGAAAACCGGTGAGGTGGATTTCGCCAAGCAAAACGATTTTGTGTTCTACTTCAATGTGGCAGTTGCTCCTGAATTCAGTATTGAATGGGACAAGGTGAATGTCAAGTACAATCAGATAAAGGTGACTGCTAAAGAAGTTGACGCTGAGATGAACAATATCATCAACCGTTATGGCAAGTTTGAAACGCCTGAGACTGCTGGTAAAGGTGATATTCTGTACGGCAAACTCGTTGAACTTGACAAGAAAGGCGCTGTCAAAGAGGGCGGCGTCTCCACTTTTGTTAGCCTCAATCTTCTCAACCTCAAAGATGAGGAACTTATGCCTCTCTTCGAAGGTAAGAAGGCAGAGGATAAGATTGTCTTTAACCTCGCCAAGGCTTTCCCCGTTGCCGATATAGAGCGTGCATTGCATGTGGACAATGCTACCGCCAAGAAGTTCAAGGCTGATGTTGAACTGACTCTCAGCGGCATCTCGCGCATCATCCCGCACGAAATCAATGAGGAGCTCTTTGATATGGTATTCCCCGGACAGAAAATTAAGGATGCCGAAGGATTCAACAAGGCTCTGAAGAAAGAGATTGAGAAGGCCAATGCTGAACAGAGCGATTATCTCTTCGTCAATCAGGTGCGTACCGCTCTTGTCGACAACTTCGACAAGCCGCTGCCCGAGAACTTCCTGAAGAAATGGTTCGCCTCCCGTGGTGAGAAAGACATGACTCCCGAGAAAATCGAGGCCGATTGGACTGAGAAATATCTGCCTTCGCTGAAATGGGAGCTTATTGAATCCAAGCTGGAGGAAATTAAGCCTGTCGAACCCACCAACAACCAGATTGTGGATTACATAAAGGACATCCTGCGCCGCAACGACAACAAGCCCGAGGGAGAGAAGAAGGAAGAGACGGAACAGCGCCTTGAGCAGGCTGCCCGCAGCATTGCTGCCGACCGCAAGAACATCCAGCAGGTTATCGACCGTCTCTATGCAGCCAACCTCTCCTCGCTCTTCAAGGAGCAAGTGAAACCCGAGGTGGAGAAAGTCTCTGCAAAAGAGTTCGCCGAGCGTGCAAAGTCTGAATAATAAGTTATGAAAAAGCTGATTCTAACCGCAATCCTTGCTTGCGTTTGTCTGCAGATGCATGCCCAGCGTGAGGCTGCCTATGCTGACAACACCTTCTTCCTGTCGTTTAATGCTGGCGCGACCTACTATCAGCATTCGGGGACAGGTCAATTGGGAATTCCGTCTGCCGGCGTCTATTTCGGCCGTTGGCTTATGCGCCCATTGGCATTTCGGTTAGCAGTCGACTATATCAATGCTCCTGCGTACGCCGCAAATTCGGCCGCAAATGCAAATCATATCCTCGGCAGTGCTGAGTTTATGTGGGATGTCAACTCCACGTTCTTTCATGTATACAACAAGACCTTCCAGTATCCATGCCCGATTTATCCTTTGGTAGGTCTCGGTTTAATTTACAGGCTCCCTGGCGATGAATTTGGTGCAGACCGTGATGTGCAGGCTATGCTTGGCTTCCAACTTCCTGTCCGTATCGGCTCCCTTTGGGATGTGGCGCTTGAGTACAAGTGGTACTTCCTCCCGCAACGGTTCGATGAGAGCAACGGTGACAACTATATGCACACCATTACTCTTGGACTTACACGCCGTTGGTCAGACGATCCCTTCCGTCGCCGCACTGCCTTTGAGTCTCGTAATACGGGCGAAGATTGGTTCACGGGCTTTGGCGTAGGTGCCCTTTTCAACTCATTCGATTTTGCACATATGTTTGATGGTGAGGGTAAGCTGTGGAATATTACAGGCGATATGATGGTGGGCCGCAACTATAGCAATATTTGGACCATCCGTTTTGAACTTTCCGGTTTCTTCGCCCGCGAGCGCTATGACGATGAGACAGAAACGGCTGGTCTGTGGTACACATTCAATAGTCTCCACACAGACTTCATGATCAATCTCTCGCACTTGACGTCATTCCGCAATGGGCAGAAGTGGAATTTCCTCCCTTATCTCGGCGCCGGCCCCATCTGGCGTTACCGTAATTCTGTGTTTACGCTCAGTGCTGATGCGGGAATCCTGTTCCGCCGTTATATCGACAATATGGGAGACTTCTTCGTTGATGTCAAGTACATCGCGGTTCCGCCTCGTTTCACAGGTAATCCGGGAGATATCCGTGGCTACCTCAGCGTAGGCTTCCCGATGATTACAGTCGGCTATATTTGCAACTGGGGGCACTCCACGACTCGCTATCGTATGCCCGTCAATAGTTGTGCCGATTAATACCTTCAACCATTAAAGCAATCTGTAAAATATGAAAAAAGTTCTACTCTCATTGCTACTGGTTCTCTCCGTCGGCGCCTCCCGTGCCCAGATAGGCACGGACTTTGGCGTCAATATGTTCATGACTATGGGCGGCGGTGTTAGTTACTACCAAAGCGCCGGACGCACCTCTTTCGGTCAATCTGGAAGCATCGGCGTGGGTAAATGGATACTCAGCCCGCTGGCAGGTCGTATATGCCTCGACATGATGTCCATGCCCAGCATTTTTAATGAAAATTATCCTGCTACTAGTGCCGCTGCTAGTGCAGAGTTCCTTTGGGACTTCAATTCCACCTTCACTCGCATCAAACATTGGCGTGTCAATGTCTATCCCATGATTGGCTTGGGTGTTATTCTTCGTTCTGCATTTTCATATCAGGACGAGAGTGGTGCAACCCGTATTGCGGGTACCGACCGTGAAGTCCAAGGTATGCTGGGGTTAAATGTCCCGATTCGTCTGGGCGCTGGTTGGGATTTGTTCTTCCAGTACAAGTGCCACTTCCTCCCTGAAAACTTTGACGGTGCGGGAAAAGTAAGCTATCTGCACACATTCATGGGCGGCTTTACGCACAACTTCACAGAATCCCCCTTCCATCGTCGCACCGAACATGAGTCCAAAAGCGTCGGCGACGACTGGTTTGCTGGTTTCGGCATAGGCCCCAACTACTCTGCTTTCGAGTTGTTTACCAATCCTAATAGTGGTGGTCTTTCCATGCTCGGCGTGGCTCCCGAGATTATGTTTGGCCGCAACTTCAGCAACTTCTGGACAATCCGCTTCGAGGCCACAGGTCTCACGGCGCACGAGCAATTTGACACCGTCTTGCAGAAAGCAGGTAAGGGCTATACCTTCACCATGATTCATGCTGACGTGCTGATGAATCTCAGCCACCTCGTTGAATTCAAGCGTGGAGTCAAGTGGAACTTCATGCCCTATATCGGCGCAGGCTCCATCTGGCGTTACGACAACGTGATGTTTGATATGGCTGCCGATTTCGGTCTGTTCGTCCGTCGCTATATCAGCAAGGAGGGCGACTTCTTCATCGACCTCAAATATGTCATGATGGCTCCCCGTATCGGTGGTGGGGCTGGCCCGGAAGGCGATATCTACGGTGTGGGTATACCGTCGCTTACCTTCGGCTACATCCACAACTTTGGCCATTCCTCTACACGATACCGTGTTCCATACGGATGTGCTGATTAAAATAAAAGAGGGCCTCTCATCAGCGGCCCTCTTTTTTCTTATTCTTTCCGGTCTCGTCCGAAGGCTTGGCCAATCCAGCTGCGGTTGAGTCGGGCGATGTTCTGTCGTTTGATTTGCTTGGGACATTCGGCCTCACAGGCGTAGGTATTGGTGCATCCGCCAAAACCTAACTCGTCCATCTTGATAATCATGTTGCGGGCACGGTCCAGCGCCTCAGGCTGTCCCTGCGGCAGCAGGTTCAGGTGGCTTACCTTGGCGCCCACGAAGAGCATCGCCGAGGCGTTCTTGCAGGCTGCCACGCAGGCACCGCAGCCTATGCATTCGGCGGCATCCATGGCTTGGTCGGCAATGTGTTTGGGCACAAGGGTGTTGTTGGCATCAGGCACACCGCCCGTGGTCACGCTGATATAGCCACCCGCCTGTATGATTTTATCGAAGGCCGTACGGTCAACCACCAAGTCCTTGATGACGGGGAATGGCTTGGCGCGCCAAGGTTCAACCCATATCTCGTCACCGTCGTGGAAGCGGCGCATGTGCAACTGGCAGGTCGTCACCCCGTCGTCGTTGCCGTGCGGGCGTCCATTGATGTAAAGGCCGCACATACCGCAAATACCCTCGCGGCAGTCGTTGTCGAAGCACACAGGATGGGCAATCTTGTCATTAATCAGCTGCTCATTGAGCTGGTCGAGCATCTCGAGGAACGAGCAGTCGGCCGAGATGTTGTCTATCTTATAGGTCTCGAAGTGCCCTTTGGCGCGGCGGTTCTCCTGCCGCCAGATATGTAGTGTGAATTTCATGGCTTACTTGTAATTACGTTTCACAATCTGTATGTGCTCGTAGTGGAGTTCTTCTTTGTGCATCACTTCCGGCTGATCGTGGCCCTGGTATTCCCAAGCAGCTACAAACATGAAGTGCTCGTCGTCGCGCAGGGTCTCGCCGTCCTCGGTCTGGTGCTCCACGCGGAAGTGTCCGCCACAACTCTCTTCGCGCTGTGTGGCGTCGGCCACAATGAGGCGAGCCAACTCGAGGTAGTCGGCTAGACGGTATGCTTTCTCCAATTCGGGGTTCATCTCACTGACTTTGCCGGGGATGCGGACGTGCTGATAGAAATCCTCCTCCAGCTCGGCCACTTTCTCCGCTGCGGTGGCCAGGCTTTCTTTCGAACGGGCCATGCCGCAGTATTCCCACATGATACGTCCGAGGGCTTTGTGGTAGTGGTCGACGGAGTGCTCACCCTGTATGCCCATGAGGCTGTCCATGCGTGCACGCACAGCGGCTTCTGCCTCGTCGAATTCGGGCCCCTCGGCTTTAATCTTGCCGACGTAAATCTGGTCGGCCAGATAGTTCTGGAGGGTGTAGGGGAGGACGAAGTAGCCGTCGGCCAATCCCTGCATGAGGGCGCTGGCACCGAGACGGTTGGCGCCGTGGTCGCTGAAGTTTGCCTCGCCAGCGGCAAAAAGGCCGGGGATGGTGGTTTGCAACTCGTAGTCGACCCATAGGCCACCCATGGTGTAGTGTACGGCGGGGTATATCATCATTGGGTTCTCGTAGGGATCCACATCCACAATCTTCTTGTACATCTGGAACAGGTTCCCGTACTTCTGCTTGACGACCTCCTTACCGAGTCGGCGGATGGCGTCGGCGAAGTCAAGGTAGACGGCCAAGCCCGTGGGACCTACGCCGTAGCCGGCGTCGCAGCGCTCCTTGGCGGCTCGGCTGGCCACGTCGCGCGGCACCAGATTGCCAAAGGCGGGATAGCGCCGCTCGAGGTAGTAGTCGCGGTCTTCCTCGGCGATGTCTTGCGGACCTTTCTGCCCAGCGCGTATCGCCTCGGCGTCCTCTTTCTTCTTGGGCACCCAGATGCGGCCGTCGTTGCGCAAGCTCTCGCTCATCAGCGTAAGCTTACTTTGGTAGTCGCCGTGTACGGGGATGCAGGTGGGATGTATCTGCACGTAGCAGGGATTGGCGAAGGCGGCGCCGCGGCGGTGGCATACCCAAGCCGCGCTGCCGTTGCTGTTCATGGCGTTGGTCGAGAGGTAGTAGACGTTGCCGTAGCCGCCGGTGGCCAGCACCACGGCGTGGGCGGCATAACGTTCCAGCTCACCGGTCTCCAGGTTGCGCACGATGATGCCGCGGGCTCGTCCGTCGACCACCACCAGGTCCATCATCTCCGTGCGCTCATGCAGCACTACGGTGCCACGGGCAATCTCGCGGCTTAAGGCGCCGTAGGCACCCAGCAGCAACTGCTGTCCCGTCTGGCCGCGGGCGTAGAAGGTTCGAGAGACCTGTGCGCCGCCGAAGGAACGGTTGTCCAGCAGGCCGCTGTAGTCGCGGGCAAAGGGCACACCCTGCGCCACGCACTGGTCGATGATGTCGCCGCTCACCTCGGCCAGACGGTAGACGTTGGCCTCACGGGCACGATAGTCGCCGCCCTTGATGGTGTCTTTGAACAGGCGCTCCACACTGTCACCGTCGTTCTGGTAGTTCTTGGCGGCGTTGATACCGCCCTGGGCGGCGATGGAGTGTGCGCGGCGCGGCGAGTCCTGGATGCAGAAGATGTCCACATGGAATCCCAGTGCGCCGAGCGATGCTGCGGCAGAGGCGCCGGCTAGGCCCGTGCCCACCACGATGATGTCAAGCTTGCGCTTGTTGGCGGGATTCACAAGGCGCTGGTTGGTTTTATAGTTGGTCCACTTCTCACTGAGCGGCCCTTCGGGTATTTTTGCGTCTAAGTTCATTGCTTTGGTCTTTAAGGTCATTAAGGTCTTCAAAGTCTATTAGCTCACAGGCCTAAGTAGACGAGTATGGGCACTGCAGCAAAACCGAGGACAACAACCCAGGTGTATATTCTGCCCAAGGTTTCGATGATATTGTTGTATTTGTAGTTATTCAATCCCAATGTCTGAAATGCCGACGGGAATGCGTGGCTCAAGTGCATGAAGATGACAAAGAAGAAAAACAGGTAGCCCAGAACGATGTGCCAGTGGCTGAACTTCTCCCGCGCCATATAGTAGAAGTCGGGCTCGGGCTTGGTCTCTGGCGCGCGTTCCTTCAGCAGGGTGCGCTCGTCGTAGGTGAGGTGGCGTATCCAGTTGCCGTCGGTGCTCAGTCTGCCTTCCTCCACCGCATCGTAGGCCATCATCATCACCTCCTCGTCGTTCATGGCGTTCTCGCTCTTGGCCAGCGCCTCCACTTTCACCATGTACTCACCCTTCACCCAGCCTACCTTGACAAAGTAGAAGTCCGAGAAGTGGAGTATCAGGCAGGCAAAGATGAGGATGCCCGTCCAGACCATGAGCTTCGACGTGGTGTGCGTCTTCGAGCGCGAGGCCTGATGGTAGCGCACGGGGCGTGCCAGCCGGTTGGTCACCGCCAGCCACAGCGTCAGCAGTATATGCAGCGCAATGAAGCCCAGCAGCCCCACTTCGGCAATCTTCACCAGCCAGTTGGTGCCCATGAAATGGCAGAAAGCCGAGTACCACGCTCCTTCATCGTGGCGCAGGATGAAGAGGTTGGCCGTCATGTGGAACAAGAGAAACAGCAGCAGGAAGCCGCCCACCAAGGCCACCACTATCTTTTTCGTGATGGAGTGTATCTTGGGTAAATTCATAGGATAGAGTTTATTGTATCGGTTCAATTGGAATCTTGATTGCTGCAAAGATAAGCAAAAAAATCGGATTATCCGACCATCGATGTGTATTTTCTCGCAACAAACTGAAAATCACGCGGCTAATTCCATAACCCGCAGTGTTTTGATTTTGAGATTTTAACACTTCCACAACCACTTGTCTTTCAATGTCCTGTATTCTTCCCCTCCGTACCAACACCGTATCAACACCGTCCCATCTCCGACCCAACTCCGACGCCCGTCGGAGGGGATACGGCGTTGGTAGGTTAATGGTCAGTAGATGATGCTGTTAGGTGATTCTGTGTGAAATAATGTTGCCGAATGTGGAAAAAGTTGTATATTTGCACTTTGAACAATGTTCCGAATGTATATTATAAACCATTAAAAACAATATGATTATGATGAAAAAGATGATTGCAGTGGCGCTGGCCGCCTTCATGGGCACCAGCCTGATGGCGCAGAGCGTCCAGGAGACCACCGCCATGGTGGGCGAGAAGACCGTCACGGCCTACACCATGAGCCTCGAGAAGAATGTCGATTTGGTGCAGGATGCCATGAACCAGCGTCTGAAAGATGCTAAGTTGAAGACCAAGAAGAGCGAAGGCTATGTCGCCGCTCTCGACCAGGTGTTTCCTGAATTGTCTGAGGCCTCGATGAGCCTCTACACCAAGGTTGAAGAGCAGGGCAAGCGCAAGAAGAAAGTGGCTGTTGTCACCGTGTGCGCCATCAGCAACGATCTCACCATCAGCCAGAGTGTCATCAACGGCAATGTCCGCAACTTCGTGGATGACTTCGGCCGCTATGTGGCAAGATATGAGGCCAGCCAGAACATGGAGGCCGAGCAGGCCAACCTGAAGAAAGCCGAGAAGGCCGCCGGAAAAGCCGCCGCCGCCGTGACTGACCTGGAGAACGACATCACCAAGGCCCAGAAGAAGATTGAGGACCGTCGCAAAGACATCGAAAAATATCAGCAGAAAATCGCCGATTGCGAGAAGGAAATCGCCGACCTTGAGAAGAGCATAGAGAAGAACAGCGGCAAGAAGGTGGATGCCGAGCGCAAAGCCGAGGAAGCTAACCAGAACGTGAAGGCTGCCGAGAACGAAGTGGAAAAATACCGCCAGCTGAGTGAGTAATTACTTCTCAACAAAAAAGAAGAAGCCTGCCAATCGGCAGGCTTCTTCTTTTTTGTCAATATCGTCAATGGAATATGTTGGCATTGTTTGGATAATAATTCGTATATTTGCCGCCATGATTACAAGGAAGTATATCTGTATGCTGCTGATAATGACGGTTGCTCCAGTGTTATCTACGGTTTCGGTGGGGCAAAGTCCAGATTACAAGATGCTGAAATGCATACAAGAGCACCGCACCGAGCCTTGTAACACGGTGATGCGCTGGACGTCGAACAGTGTGATTTTGGCGCCAGTCATTCCAGCAGGTATGGCCCTCGGCGGCTGGGCGGCAGACAGCAAGCCCTTGCTGGCTGATGCCGCCACGGTGGGAGCATCGATGGGTACTTCGTTGGCATTGGTGATGGGCACCAAATACATCGTTCGGCGACCGCGACCATATATCAAGTATGAAGGCGACTTGATGTCGGTGACCACCGAACCCGACCCGTCGTTCCCGTCGGGGCATTCGGTGATTGCATTCTCCACGGCCACGTCGTTGAGCCTGCTTTATCCGCGCTGGTATGTTATTGCACCTTCTTTTTTATGGGCGTCGGCGGTAGGATATTCGCGGCTCTACCTCGGGGTGCATTATCCGAGCGATGTGCTTGTCGGCGCGTTGATAGGTGCTGGCGTGGCGGTCTTCTCCTATTATGTGGCTCAGCGCCTCAGGGAGGATACCCCCTGGGCGCCGAGCGATGCTGTTGTACTGTCGTACAAGTTTAGCTTCTAATTTTTATTTCTTTGGGGCACCTCCTCCGAAGTCGTCATACGCGATGTTTTCGGGTTGGACGCCGAGGTTGTCGAGCATGTTGACCACGGCGGCGCTCATGGGGCCAGGACCGCACATGTAGTACTCGATGTCCTCGGGGGCGGGATGGTCCTTGAGGTAGGTGTCGTACATGACCTGATGGATGAAACCGGGGGTGTAGGGCACGCCGGCAGCGTCGGCAGCGGGGTCGGGTCGGTCGAGGGCCAGGTGGAAGTGGAAATTCGGGAATTCTTTTTCGAGCTGGTGAAAGTCCTGTAAGTAAAAGACCTCGTTGAGGGCGCGTGCACCGTAGAAGTAGTGCATGGGGCGGTTCTGGCAATGCAGCGTGCGTGTGAGGTGCATGATCTGTGCGCGGAGGGGAGCCATACCGGCGCCGCCGCCGACCCATATCATCTCGTTACCCTGCAGGTCGTCGCTCCAGGTGCCGTCCTCGGTGCCGCGTACGCGGAACTCGCCGTAGGGACCGCTCATGATGACCTTGTCGCCGGGCTTCAGCGAGAAGATATAGCTAGAGGCGATACCCGGGTTGACGTTCTGGAAACCGCTGCGGTCGGCGGTGAAGGGCGGGGTCGCGATACGGACAGTCAACATAAACACATCTCCTTCGGCGGGATAGTTGGCCATAGAGTAGGCGCGGACGGTGGGCTCGGTGTTGACGCAGACGAGGTCGAACATCTTGAACTTCTCCCATGCGGGCAGGTATTCGTCGCCGATGAGGCTGCGGTCGAAGTCGCTGTACTTGATGCGGAAGGTGGGTATCTTGATCTGCGCGTAGCTGCCGGGCACGAAGTCCATGTGTTCTCCTGCGGGTAGCTGCACCTTGAACTCCTTGATGAAGGTGGCCACGTTACGGTTG
>JAEEGJ010015356.1_pt1 | contig 17886 bp, 15 predicted proteins | sample 8958761 | NCBI WGS metagenome assembly JAEEGJ01 (sample SAMN16246546, study PRJNA631951) | gut metagenome | biome: gut microbiome; feature: rumen; material: RS-attached | host: Bos | place: Iran: Karaj | collected 2018-10
CGTGTGTCAGCATGGAAGGATATAACGCAAATGTATGTCTCTCCGATGGGGCGCGCAAAGGCAACCGCCGCACCTTCTTTGGAAAAACTTGGAATGAGAGCTACAGAATGTGAATGGCTGCAGGAATTCTATTATCACACTACATACCCAAAAAATATAAAGGACAAGTCCAAAGCCGGAAAGAGCACAATGTGCTGGGATCTTATGCCTGAGTACTTTTTGTCGGACAAAAAGTTTTTTGACAAGGACAAGTGGACAAAAAGCAACTTTATGAAAGGCGGTAACATTGCCGAAAAGTACCGGATGGTTTGTGACGGCATAGACGGAATTCTCGCCGAATACGGATATATAAGAAACAAAAAAGGTTTTTATGACGTTGTAAACCCCGTTCCGAACCACAACTGGTACGAACCGGTTGAAAAATACCACCTCAAATCAGTTAAAGACGACTATCCTAAAGAGCAGACTCTTGTTTTTTTCTGTCATTTGGGGGTTATGTTCGTAATTATCGCCCACTTTGTCGGAATGTCGCCCATGCAGCTGTGGCAGGGATTCTTCGTGGCTCCCACATCAATAACCGTTGTAAACAGTGAAGAACGTCTCAAAGATCAGGCATTCTTCCGCGTTGAGCGGCTCGGTGATACAAACCATCTTACAAACGGCGGAGAGCCAATTTCTTCTTCCGGCTACTTTGCCGACGTATTTTCCGAATAAATAAAATAAATTTTAGATTTACCTATTGACATAGTGGGTTTTAGATGGTATAAATGATTTATAACAAACCTATTAAGTCACTAGGTATTAAGAAACTGCATAAGGCAGTACAAAACTAAACAGGAGGACAGAAAATGACCGTATATTTTGAAAAGCTTGTTCGTGCCAATTTCCGTTTTGGCAGAATGCGCTCCTGTTGCTGTCCTCTTACAAACTATAACGCGGCTTGTGCCGTAAAAAACTATCAAGCTACAACAGGAGCAAATTATGTCAGACAAAAACAAACTTCACTTTGAAACTTTACAGTTGCATGTAGGTCAGGAAAACGCAGACCCTGCAACAGATTCACGCGCTGTACCTATTTATCAGACAGCGGCTTATGTATTCCACAATGCGGCACATGCTGCAGCAAGATTCGGACTTTCAGATGCAGGTAACATCTACGGACGCCTTACAAACACAACGCAGGGCGTTTTTGAAGAACGTGTTGCGGCTCTTGAAGGCGGCGTTGCAGGCCTTGCGGTTGCAAGTGGTGCGGCTGCAATCTCGTATGCATTCCAGAACATAGCCTTTGCCGGTGACCATATTGTAAGCGCAAAGACAATCTACGGTGGTTCGTATAATCTGCTTGCCCATACACTTGCAGGACAGGGTATCGAAACAACCTTTGTAGACGGAAGCGATGTTTCGAATTTTGCCAAAGCAATCAAACCCAATACAAAGGCTTTGTTCATTGAAACACTCGGAAACCCGAACTCCAACATTCTCGACGTTGAAGCAATTGCGGAAATTGCTCACAAAAATAAGATTCCTCTTATTGTGGACAACACATTCGGAACACCGTATCTTTTCCGCCCGATTGAGCATGGTGCGGACATCGTAGTTCATTCAGCGACAAAGTTTATCGGCGGACATGGAACATCGCTCGGAGGTGTAATTGTAGACAGCGGTAACTTTGACTGGAAAGCCAGCGGCAAATTCCCGCTGCTCACAGACGGCGATCCAAGTTATCACGGTGTAAAATTTACCGAAGCAGTTGGAAAAGCTGCTTATGTAACACGTATAAGAGCAGTTCTTCTGCGCGATACAGGTGCAACTCTCAGCCCGTTCAACGCTTTCATTTTATTACAGGGATTGGAAACTTTAAGTTTACGCCTTGAACGCCATGTATCAAATGCGCTTAAAGTTGTAGAATATCTTAGCAAGCATCCTCAGGTAGCAAAGGTGAACCATCCTGCCCTTAAGGATAGTCCCGATCACGCTCTCTACAAAAAGTATTTTCCGCTGGGTGCAGGCTCAATTTTTACTTTTGAGATTAAGGGCGGTAAAGAAGCTGCATGGAAATTCATTGACAATCTCAAGATTTTCAGCTTGCTTGCAAATGTTGCCGATGTAAAGTCGCTCGTAATTCATCCTGCAACAACAACTCACAGCCAGCTATCAGAAGCAGAGCTCGCGGATCAGGGCATTACACAGAGTACAATCCGGCTTTCAATCGGTACGGAACACATTGATGATATAATCGCAGACCTTGATGCGGCATTCAAAGCTGCAAAATAGGCTTAATAAGACATTAAACTAAAGGAGATTTTCGTATTATGCCAAAGATTTTCAGTTCAGCAGACCAGCTTATTGGTCATACACCGCTTCTTGAGCTCACTCATTTGGAAGCGGAACTCTCTCTGGGTGCAAAGATTTACGCAAAGCTTGAATATTTTAATCCGGCGGGAAGCGTAAAAGACCGCATTGCAAAAGCGATGCTTGATGATGCCGAAAAATCCGGCAAGCTTAAGAAAGGCGCTGTTATTATTGAACCAACTTCGGGTAATACGGGAATCGGACTTGCTTCTGTTGCAGCCGCACGCGGTTACAGAATTATAATCGTTATGCCAGAGACGATGTCCGTTGAGCGCCGCCAGCTTATGAAAGCTTACGGTGCGGAACTCGTTCTCACAGACGGAACAAAGGGTATGAAGGGTGCCATAGCAAAGGCTGATGAACTTGCAAAAGAAATTCCGAACAGCTTTATTCCGGGGCAGTTTGTAAATCCTGCAAACCCCAAAGCTCATATTGAAACAACCGGGCCTGAAATTTGGGAAGATACGGACGGCGAAGTAGATATTTTTGTTGCCGGCGTTGGAACAGGCGGAACTGTTACCGGTGTCGGACAATACCTCAAGTCAAAAAACAAGAATATTAAAGTTGTTGCCGTTGAACCTGCTTCAAGTCCGGTTTTGAGCAAAGGAACAGCAGGTGCACACAAGATTCAGGGAATCGGTGCAGGCTTTGTTCCCGATGTTCTGGACACAAAGGTTTACGATGAAATTATTGCCGTTGAGAATGAGGATGCATTTGCCACCGGTAAAAAAATCGGACAGAAAGAGGGCGTACTTGTCGGTATCTCAAGTGGTGCTGCAGCTTGGGCGGCAATAGAACTCGCAAAACGTCCCGAAAACAAAGGGAAAAAGATTGTAGTTCTTTTGCCTGATACCGGCGACCGCTATCTTTCTACACCGCTTTTTGCTGACTAACGGAGTTGCGTACATTTTCATTGACTAGCAGTTCATAAAAGTTTAGACTGCAAACGGTATGGATTTTGGTTTTATTCAGAAAGTATTTCCTATGTATGTGCAGGCGGCAGCCCTTACACTGCGGCTTGCTCTCATAGGAATTTTTTTGTCTCTGGTACTCGGTCTTGTCTGCGCTCTCATAAAGTATTTTAAGATACCGGTTCTGCGCAGCATAACCAGTGCTTATATCGAACTTTCACGTAATACTCCTCTTTTAATCCAGCTGTTTTTTCTTTATTTTGCTTTTCCGCGTATGGGAATAAAACTTTCTTCCGTACAGTGCGCCATAATCGGACTTACGTTTTTGGGCGGCTCTTATATGGAAGAAACGTTTCGTTCCGCATTGGAATCCGTATCAAAAATACAGATAGAAAGCGCACAGTGTATCGGGCTCACACCGCGCCAGGTTATGCAGTACGTTATACTGCCTCAGGCTGTCTCTGTTTCGATTCCGGGCTTTTGTGCAAACGTTATGTTTATGATAAAGGAAACATCGGTTTTCTCAGCGGTTGCACTTGCAGACTTGATGTACATAGCCAAGGACTTGATCGGGCTTTATTACAAAACGGAAGAATCGCTGCTTTTGCTTTGTATCGCGTATTTTGTCCTGCTTTTGCCCATTTCGCTGATTGCGGCATTTGCCGAGAGGAGGCTGCGTTATGCCCAGTTCGGACGTTAGTGTAAATATGCTTGATGCAATCAGACAGGCATTTGGTGTCCTTACGATGGGAACAAACACGCTCCGGCTTTTAGGCGGACTTTGGGTAACTGTCTGGATAGCGCTCGTTTCCGTTGCGTTTTCGCTTGTACTCGGCTTTTTGTTTGGTATGCTGATGACTGTTAAAAACCGCGTAGTAAAAACCGTGAGCCGTATCTACCTTGAATTTATGCGCATTATGCCGCAGATGGTTCTGCTTTTTCTTGCCTATTACGGACTCACAAGAATGTGGAACATTTCGCTGAGTGGAGAAGCTGCAAGTATTCTTGTATTCACACTATGGGGAACTGCAGAAATGGGTGACCTTGTACGCGGTGCACTCGAGAGTGTTCCCAAACATCAATATGAAAGCGGACGTGCAATAGGGCTTACGGAACGTCAGATTTTCTTCTATATAATAATACCGCAAACTTTCCGTCCGCTGATTCCTCTCAGCATGAATCTGATTACTAGAATGATTAAAACAACATCGCTCGTGGTTTTTGTCGGTGTAATCGAAGTTGTAAAAATAGGTCAGCAGATTATAGAAGCAAATCGTCTGACTGTGCCAACGGCTAGTATCGCGGTTTATTTTGTGATTTTTATGATGTACTTTTTTGTCTGCTGGATTTTGAGTCTCGCGGCAAGAGCTGTAGAAAAACAGCAGAAAAAATAATTGTTGTTACAATAGTTCGATCTGTTTATTTCCAATATATAAGGAGTTTAAAGAATGATTACTTTTTCTAAAAAACACACACTTTTTATTGTTTTATTTATTTGCTCAGTTTTGTTTCTTAGTGCTGCCGAAAAAAGCTTCAATATTCCGGGAAAAGGCACCATAAAAAGAGATGTTTCCTTACAAACGGTAGAAAACTATGATAAAAACGGATGTCTGACAAGCTCAGAAAGTGCTATGGGACCGGTAGAAACATACACATACGACAAAAAAGGTAAGCTGATTCTTTTTGCCAATGAGAATGGATTTGAACAAAACTACGAATATGACAAAAAAGGCAATCTGATTCATATGAAAGATAATGAAGGTTTCGAAGTATGGTACACATACGATGACAGTGGAAAACTTTCAGTTGCAAAAGACAATGAAAACCTGGAAACACATTATACCTATGATGCTGCCGGCAATCTGTATCAAACTGAATTGTGGGATCTCGAAGGCGATGCCGTAATTGAAATGGAATGGTATTATTATGACGATAACAACCGCCTGATTCGTAAGGAAGTTTCATATGGTGACACAATAGACTATACCTATGACAAAGCGGGTAATCTTGTAGGCGAGCGCTATTCTGACGGAACAAATGTTGAATATGTTTATTCACAGTCGGGACAATTGCTTTATCGTTATACGACAACATCAGATTCAGAGCAGGAAGAATTTTATGAATATGAACTGTGGAATAACGGCAAAGTAAAAACACGAAAAACATACCTTTGGGAAGTTTTCGGCTGATACAGCGAACCTGCCGGTCTCATGGCCGGCAGTATTATAAAGAAAAAAACACGATACGTAATGAAAAAAAATCGTATTCCCGATAAAATGTGTGGCAGGAGAATCTGATGCCGTTACTGGAATTAAAAAACATAAAAAAGACTTTTGATGAAAACGTTATCATAAAAGACCTTTCGCTTTCTGTTGAAAAAGGTGAGGTTATAGTAATCCTTGGTCCTTCCGGCTGCGGAAAATCCACACTGCTTCGCTGTATAAACGGTTTGGAAACAATTCAGGACGGTGAGATTCTTTTGGACGGTGAAGTTATTTCCAACCGCAAAAAGGACATGCACCTTATCCGGCAAAAAATAGGTATGGTATTTCAGAGCTATGATTTGTTCCCGCACCTGACAGTAATGAAAAACCTGCTGCTCGGACCGCGTCATGCACACGAAATGAACTTTATTATAGAAGAATCCAAAAAAGAAGCCGAAATGTGGCTTGAGCGTGTTGGCCTTGCCGACAAGAAAAACGCATTTCCGCGCCAGCTTTCGGGCGGACAGAAGCAGCGCGTGGCAATAGTGCGCATGTTGTGTATGCATCCCGAAGTAATGCTTTTTGATGAAGTTACCGCCGCACTCGATCCCGAAATGGTACGCGAAGTTCTTGATGTTATGATGAATCTTGCCAATGACAGAAAAACCATGCTCATTGTAACACACCAGATGCAGTTTGCCCGCGCCGTTGCCGACAAAGTTGTGTTCATGGACGACGGAGAGATTGTGGAAATCAGTACTCCCGAAGAATTCTGGACAAACCCCAAGACGGACCGTGCCAAAAAGTTCCTGAGCAACTTTGAGTTTGAAAGCCGCAAGAAGAATTAATTTTGTAACCTGGAGCGAGGTGCCGCAGGCCAGCTATTTTGCGAAATCTAAGGTTTTGCGGGCCTGGGCGAAGGCTGGGAGCTAGCGGCGGGCCTGCGGAATACCTGAAACTACAAAATAGCAGGCCCACGGCATAGTTCCAGGGCACCGGCGGGCCCGCAAAAACACAAAAAACGACATTTAGCAGGCTCGGTAGAAGTACAAACAAGCCCGGCGGGCCCGTGGAAATGGGATTCCTGCAAATTAGCGGGCTGGGCTTCTGCTTAAATAAAGCGGGGCGGCCTGCTGAATTAGAAAAATGTGTTTTTAGCGGGCTTTGTGCGGGATGGTGCTACTGGGAGTGAGCCTGCTAAAACACAAAAATCGACATTTAGCAGGCCCAGTAGAAATTCATACTAGCCCGGCGGGCCCGCGAAATGTCTGAATTTTCAAAATAGCAGGCTTCGTTACTTTTCTTGTGTGGTGAGTGGCCTGCTAAAGCAAAAACTTTTTAATCAAGTTTTCTACATACCTGGGGTTCAGGGGGCAGTCCTGGGTTTCCATTGTAATTATTAGATTTTTACCGGGGTATATGTGATTTTCGCCGTAAATAAGCAGTTTGCCGGCGGCGTTTGTGGAGTACTCGGGGTCGTCCATCTTGCCAAAGTGTTCCCAAATAAATTCCTGACGTGTGCGGACATTTAAGCATAAGAAATCGGGATAGAAGTTGCCGTACTTTTTCAAGTTCAGAGGATATTCGTAGCGATACGGAACGCCGCAGTGTGTAAGGATGTCGGAGATTATTATTTCTGACTTGGAGCGTACTCGTTCTCCGCGTGCTGTGGTGATGACCGGGGCATCGGCGGCAAAGGGGCGGCCTTCCCACTGGACATTCTGCCAGGCTTCTATGTACTGGGTGTCTGTGAGTGTTACTGGAGTTATAAGCCTTTGCCGCGCAGGGCAGAGCTTTGAATAGAGTTCGGAAATATTTTTCTCTGAGAGATGGAGAAGTTTTTCCAGAAGGGTCAGCTGGCGCTTCAGAAGTTTAATTACTTTTTCGTCGTAGTCTTTTTGCGCCAGCTGACCTGCAAGGGCCGCCTGTGAGACGGGAAGGTAAACGCCTCTTGGTTTTGAACTGCTGGTACAATGGTAGAACTGGATGCGGCGGCCGCCGTTTTTCTGTTCTATTCGAAGGTGGCCGGATGGGGTGCCTTTCTTGGCTTTAAGTTTTAGTGTGAGCAGATTGTGTAGTTCAAGGCGGCGGGCCTTGAGCTGTGGCGTGAGAGTGTCTGGCGATAAGAGTTCATAATTCATTTTCTTTCTCCTCTGAGGCCGCCTGGCGGCCATTTTGGGCTGTCACGGTATTGTGGCGGCCCGTTTTTCGGTGAATTCGGAGATTTTGCAGGCTGCAGCACGTGGGGTGTGAGGTGGTGGTGCCTGCTAAATCGGCGAAACTTTAAGTTGGCGGGCTCGGCGCACTTGTGCGCCGGGCGGGCGGGCCCGCGGAAATGGGATTCCGGCTAATTAACGGGCTGGGCTTTTGCTTAAGTAAAGCGGGACTGCCTGCTGAATTAGCAAAGTGTGTTTTTAGCAGGCTTTGTGCGAGCTGCGGCGACTGGAGGTGAGCCTGCTATTTTGCGAAATCTGGGGTTTCGCGGGCCTGGTCGAAGGCTGGAAGAGGGCGTGGGGCCTGCTAAATGCCTGAAACTACAAAATAGCAGGCCCGCAGCATGCTCCCAGGGCGCTGGAGGGCCCGCTGTTTGGAGAACTCGGAGTTCCAGCAGGCTCCGCTGCCCTTTCCACAGCTTTCTATTATATATAATTGCTTTAATATTCGATTTTTGACAAAAATTCTAAAAAAAATCTTCAGAAAATTTAAAAAAAGCGGAAGAAAACTGTGGAAAGGGCATTTTTGAGATCTCGGATGCGTTAGGGCATGGAGCAACGCCGAAGGCGGCCTCTGCGTGCCGGTGGTTGAGTGTGGCCGGAGGCCGTAGCGAAACTACCGGTACGTGGAGGCTGGAGCGCCAGCGGAATTGCGTAACGCCCGACCCCGTGTCGCCGCTTTGCGGCGACACGGGGAAACGCCCAAAACATAACAAAAACATATTATACCTATTGACTTAGTAGGTAATACTGTGGTATATATAAGGCATCTTGAAACTTTAAAGAGGTGACTTATGAAAAAATCATTCAAAACAATTATAGCGCTGAGTCTTATCGCTCTGACTTCCGTTTCGGCTTTTGCTAAGAGCAAGGCTAAGTACCGCACTGTAGAACAGATTAAAAAAAGCGGAACTATTAAGATTGCTGTTTTCAGCGACAAAAAGCCATTCGGCTATGTTGATGAGTACGGTAAGTATCAGGGCTACGATGTTTACTTTGGAAACCGCATTGCTAAGGATCTTGGTGTAAAGGTTAAGTATGTTCCTGTTGAAGCAGCTGCCCGCGTTGAAGTTCTTGAAACTGGTAAAGTTGACCTTGTTCTTGCTAACTTCACTGTTACTCCTGCCCGCGCAGAAAAAGTTGATTTTGCTCTTCCATATATGAAGTGTGCTCTCGGTGTAGTTTCTAACGAAAAAGATTTGATTACAAAGCCAGAAGATTTGAATGGCAAAACTTTGATTGTTTCAAAGGGAACAACTGCTGAAACATATTTTACAGAAAATTATCCTAAGGTAAATCTTTTGAAGTTTGATCAGTATTCAGAAGCTTACAATGCTTTGCTTGATGGTCGTGGAGTTGGTCTTTCAACAGATAATACAGAAGTTCTTGCATGGGCTATTGAAAACCCTGGATTCTCAGTTGGTATTGAATCTCTTGGTTCACTTGATACAATCGCTCCAGCTGTAACAAAGGGTAATGAATCACTTTTGAACTGGATTAATGATGAGATTAAATCTCTCGCTGCAGAGCAGTTCTTCCACGCAGATTATGAAGCAACTCTCCGCGCTGTTTATGGTCCAAAATCAGATGCTGACTCTCTCGTAGTAGAGGGTGGAAAGCTCTAATAACTGATAAAAAAAGAAATTATGCTCCTATAAGAAGAGCCGCCTGAACTGTGAGTCGGGCGGCTCTTTTTTTTACAGGGTTGTCAGCTCTTCGGCTTTGGCGCGGACGCCTTTGTAGAGGGCGTCGGCGTTGTTTTTGTTTTCGGTTATCAGGCGCACGAACACGGAACCGGCGACTATTGCTTCTACCTGGTCTGCAAGGGCACGGGCCTGGGTTCCGCTGGAGATTCCGAAGCCTCCGTAGATTTTACTGCCGCCTGCGGAAACGGCGCTCAGGAAGCGGCTGGTGCTGTCGTCGATTGTTGTGTCGGTGCCGGTGATGCCGGTGCGCAGTGCTGCATAGATGTACGGGAAGCCTGCATGTGCAAGTTTGCTTAATCTTTCAGCTGCCATACTTGGCGCGGCAACAGGAATATTTTCCATACCATTAGCGCGGCAAGCAGCTGTAAGACCTTCATCATAGTCAAAAGGAAGGTCTGGAATTATCATGCCTTTGACTCCAGCGGCAGCGGCACGCTCGCAGAAGTTCTCTACACCCGGTGTATAAACAAGAGATCCATAACTCATCAGGTAGATTTTTACCTGAGGGAACTCTTTGTGTAATCGCGCAATAAAGGCCAGTCCGTCTGCAGTTCGGAAGCCGCGCTTTAAGACTTCGGTACACGCGCCCTGAATTGCCGGGCCATCTGCACTTGGGTCTGAAAATGGCAGCTGAATCTCGAGTATATCAGCACCGCCGTCCACGAGGGCGCGTGCCGCAGTAAATGAAAGTTCTTCGGTAGGGTAGCCGGCAACAAGGTGGCTCATCAATTTTATTTTGCTCATTTTGATTCTCCCATAATCTTTGCGTCATGAATATCTTTATCAGATTCCAGTCTCTCAATTTCCGCATGAAGGAAAGAAAGCCATTCTTCGCAACGGAAAACCGGGCAGGTAATAAATACATCCTTATCTCCACGGCCACTCATGTTTACGATGATGGCTTTATCTTTTGGCAGAGTTGGAGCAAGCTTAATCGCTTCGGCTCCTGCGTGTGCACTCTCCATTGCAAAAAGAACGCCTTCGTTTCGCGCAAAAAACTTTACTGCGTTCAATGCTTCCTCGTCGCGCGCGTAAGTGAACTCCACGCGGCCTTTTCGTCCAAGAGCTGCAAGCTGAGGTCCAATTCCGCAGTAGTCCAGGCCCGCAGAAATTGAGCGGGTCGGCAAAGCCTGTCCGTCTTCATCAAGCAAAAAGCGGGATTTATAACCATGCATGATTCCGTCGCGGGCCGCCTCTCCAGACATACGAACTGCGTTCTCTCCGATTCCAGGTCCAATACCGCCAGCTTCCACTCCAATCAGCCGAGGAGATTCATCTTCAATAAAAGGAGCAAAGAATCCTATTGAGTTTGATCCGCCGCCTACACAGGCAATCATTGCAGCCACATCGAGTTTACGTTTTGCAGCTTCGCGTTTTACTTCGCGGCCAATTACACTTTGGAACTCACGTACCATATCCGGAAACGGAGCAGGGCCAAGAGCACTTCCAAGAACGTAATGTGTTGTATCAGGATTTGCGGCCCAGTCGCGCATTGCTTCGTTTACTGCATCCTTAAGAGTGCGGCTTCCGCTTGTTACTGCGTGAACCTTGGCACCGTATAATTCCATTGCGGCAACGTTTGGCTGCTGACGGCGAACATCAACTTCGCCCATATATACAGTACAATCAAGGCCAAGTTTTGCGCAGGCAGCTGCAGTTGCAACACCGTGCTGTCCGGCTCCTGTCTCTGCAATAATTCTTTTCTTACCCATGCGCTTTGCAAGCAGACACTGACCAATAGCATTATTGATTTTATGTGCACCTGTATTTGCAAGACCTTCGAGTTTTATATAAATCTGAGCGCCACCAAGAAGTCGTGTTGCAGTCTCTGCAAAAAGCAGCGGAGTTTCACGACCAATATAATCGCGCTGAATAGTTTCTAATTCACAGATGAAGTCTGGATCAACCATTGCTTCCTTAAAAGCAACCTCCAGTTCATCAAGCGGGCGGCGCAGAACTTCTGCAACATATTTTCCGCCAAAGCTGTCAAAAAATCCTTTATCTGATTGTGTCATTTTTTATCTCCATTATCTTTTTAATTTTTTCATGATTCTTAATTCCAACAACGTCGTCTTCAACACCGCTCGAAACATCAATGAGTTCCGGTTGGAAATGCTCAACGAGTTCTAAAGCGTTTTCCGGGGTAACTCCACCTGCAAGCCAGAGCTTATGATTTGTGTCGTAGCTCTGTGATTTTGAATCCTGCAGAAAGCGAGGTTCTCCCATAAGGAAAAGTCTTTCTGCAGCCTGTTCCAGCGGCCCGTTCTTTTCTGTGATTGCGAAGTAGTGGGGCAGAGAAAGAAAACGCTCCGGCACTTCGCTATATTCAATTCCATGCAGCTGAATGCAGTCAAGAATTCCCTGTTCAACATAAGAGGCTGCAGCTTCTGCCTCAGGTGAATTGATGTCAGTAATCACAGCGACTTTTTTTGCATGAACATTTTTCAGTACAGGTTTAATAGCTTCAAACTTTTCTCCGCAGACATTTCGCCCAAAGCCAGCGGCAAAAATAAATCCAACAAAATCAGCACTAAGGGAGTCGGCATAGAGCACATCTTCGGCGCGGGTGAGTCCGCAGATTTTGATGAGAGGACGTATAACATCATCCCGAACTTGTTTCGGGATCTCATTCACAGGAGATGCTGAAACAAGTTCAGCATGACAACATTGTTCTGTATTAGTCGAATATTTTGTCCAGAACTCAGCGTTCTTGTTGCTAACGGAGTTCACAAACGCCTTCACAAGTTCCTCGCGCAATTCCGGCGCCTTCGCAGCAGCCTCTCCCAAAAGCATTCCGGTAAAGCCAAGACTTCCTGCAAAACGGGCTGCCTGCGGAGTTCTGATTCCGCTTTCAAAAACAACCCGGGCATCATCTCCAAGCACCCCACGAATCTTGCCAAGCAAAGCACACGGCTTGAGCAGATCAATCTTAAACGTTGCGAGGTCCCGCGAGTTTACTCCGCAGACAATATATTTACTGTCCACGGCGGCGGCCACAGCGGCAAGTTTTTCCAGATCCGCCTCACTACGCACTTCGACCAGACAAGTCATCCCATATCCCGCCGCCGCCTTCGCCATCTCTACAATCACCGCTTCTTCAAGAATGCGCGCAATCAAAAGAATTGCGTCAGCACCGGCGCGGTAAGAAATATCAACTTCATCAGCACTTAAAAGAAAATCTTTTCGAAGAACAGCGGGCATCACGCAAAGGCTTTCAGATTTCGAAGAACCTGCCGCCCCCGCAGCATACTCATCCACGGCCCTGCAAACATTCATCAAATCTTCAAGCGTCCCTTTAAAATAATTTCCCTCAGTCAGACAGCTGATTGCTCTAGCTCCCGCCGCAGCATAAGACCGTGCCGTCTCCGCCGCATCCAGATTTGGCGCAATATCTCCTTTACTCGGAGAAGCACGTTTTACTTCGAGAATCACTCCCTTTTCTGCAAGGAAGGAATGTACCGGCCGACATCGCTTTTCTGGAATCTCAAATCCAAAAGCAAGCCCAAGCCTTTCAATATCAGCTTTTCTTTTTTCTACTATTGTTGTAAGAATGTCTGCCATAAGCTGTCCTTTTTGATTATGTTACTACAAATAGTAACATAAAATAATGTTTCTGTAAATAGTAACACAACAACAAAATAATAATTTCATGTTATAAATTTATTTCGCATCTTCATCCTTGTTTGCAATGAATTTCTTTTTTCCTTATAATGAAATTAAGTAAAATGTTTCATAGAGAGGATAATATGAAAAAAACTAATCTTAGAGCCATACTCGGCGCATTCGTTCTTGCCCTTGTATTGACTTCGTGTGCATCAACCCCTAAAAAGGCTCCTGCAACTCTTACAAAAACAGAGAGCCGTGCTTTCTGGCGTATCGATGGAACTGATAAAAACGGAAATCCAAGTACAGTTTATATTCAGGGTACCTTCCACCTTGGTGATGAAAGAATCTTCCCTCTTTCAGAAGAAGTTCAGCAGGCCTTTGTAAACTCAGACCGCTATGCTGGTGAAATTTCTACTCAGGGCTATGCAGATCTTGCACAGATGGGACCAGTTCTCAACGCTCCAAACAAAGACGGAAAACTCGTAACTGATCATCTTACAGAAGAAGAAAAAGCTTTTGTTCAGATGGCCTTTGGTGAAAATATTTCGATTGTTGATCCGCTTGAACCATGGCAGATTAAAACTGGCCTCAGTGTTCTGATTTATACAAACACAGGTCTTAGCGCAGAATACGGTCTTGATAACAGCTTTATTGCAACTCTTTCTCAGATGGGCCGCGAGTGGGACGGACTTGATGAACTTCAGGTTCAGCTTGATATCATCACTTATGGTGATTATGACACTCAGATTAAAATGCTCAAAGATATCATCAAAGTTTTCACAGATGAAGCAGAAGCTGAAAAGCTTACAGAATCAACAGTTGGTCTTTATGAAAGCTATGTAAATGATGATATGAAAGAAATGGAAAGACTTTTGATTATGTCTGATGAAGATGAAGAAGCTTCAGACAAGCTTTATGTTGATTATCACAACATGGTTTTCCGTGACAGAAATAAGGAATGGGCACAGGATATTACAAACTATCTTAATGAAGGTGGAACAACCTTTATCTTCGCTGGTTGTGGTCACTGGCTCGGTCCTGATTCAACATTCAAATTCTTAAAGAAGATGAAGACAATCAAATAAACGAACGATAGTTAGTTAAAGATTGCTAAACAAAAAGGCTGGAGTAAAATCAGATTTTCTGAAAATACTCCAGCCTTTTTTTTGATTGATGTGAAACCTTATTATGCGGCAGTTTCCTTATTCAACTCTGCGCTAACGTTCTGAATCTCATTGAGCTTTCTGAGAGTTGTTCCGTTAGACATTGCTGCAACAGCCATATCATAACCGTCTTTCAGAGTCTTTGCTTTTCCGCTAAGGTAGAGTACAGCGCCTGCGTTAAGACCAACTGCAGCCTTAATTGTTGCGCGTCCACCGCCGTTCAAAACTTCCATTGCAAGCTGAGCGTTGTCTGCTCCGTTTCCACCTTCAAGTTCATCTGCCTTTGCACCACTGATTCCAAACTTAGCTGGATCAATTACATAGCGGTATTCTTTTCCATCTTCATTAATCTGGAAAACATCTGTTGGTTCAATAGGAGAGATTTCATCAAAACCATCACGGCTGTGAATAACCATAACACGCTTTGCTCCAAGAGCCTTTGCAGCACGTGCATAATCTTCCATAAGGTCTGCGCTGTAAACTCCAAGAACTTCATACTCAGCTCCAGCCGGATTCAAAAGAGGTCCAAGTACATTAAAAATTGTTTTAATTCCAAGCGCCTTACGTACAGGAGCGGCGAATCTCATAGCTGCATGATAAACAGGAGCCATCAAAAAGCCAAATCCTGTCTGCTGAACAAGGTTTGCTGTTTTTTCAGGTTCTGCCATAATTTTAATTCCAAGATTTTCAAAGAAGTCTGCAGCACCGCTCTTAGAAGACACGGCCCTGTTCCCGTGCTTTGCAACTCCCTGTCCGCAGCTTGCCGCTACAATTGCAGAAAGTGAAGAGATGTTAAAGCTTCCTTTACCGTCTCCACCAGTTCCTACAATTTCTGCAAGACCAGTTCCAGAACTAGGGAAGGCAGTTTTCTTTTTTAAAAGTGCACCGGCACAGCCTGCCATTTCATCTGCGGTAGGAAGTCCACGGGCAGCCATTGCAGTAAGAATTGCGGCGGTTGCTTTTTCATCCATTGTTCCGTCAGTAAGATTTTCCATAAAGAAAGAAGCCTGTTCACGGGTCAATGGCTTTTTCTCATCAAGCAGCTGGCGAAGATAATCTGAAACAGGAAGATTGTCGCGGCGGTAATTTAGGAATGCCTTAAAAAGATCCTGACAAGCCTGGCTTGCAATTGATTCCGGATGGAACTGAACTCCTTCAATAGGCATTGTCTTATGACGAACACCCATAATGTCGCCATCCTTTGCACGGGCTGTAACTTCAAAATCTGCCGGTAAAGTTGCTTCATCAATAACTAACGAATGGTAGCGAGTAAACTTAGAGCTCTTTCCGATTGTACGGAAAACTCCACGTCCATCCAGATCAATGTCTTCTACAATTCCATGCTTAATGAATTTTGCCTGAACAATTTTTGCTCCAAAGGCTTCACCAATTGCCTGGTGTCCAAGACATATTCCAAGAATAGGTACCTTACCTGCAAAGTATCTGATTGCTTCAACACTTACACCAGCTCCTGTAGGATTACCAGGACCAGGTGAAACAATAAGATGGCTTGGATTCAAAGCGGCAAGCTGCTCAACTGTAGCTTCGTCGTTTCTCACAACTTTTATTTCTTCGTTAGTTGCACACTCAAGTGCCTGTACAACATTAAATGTAAAACTGTCGTAATTGTCGATAACTAAAATCATATTCGTTCTCCTTTTAATTTGTTAAAGTATCAATCAACGCACCAAGCTTCTCGCAGGTTTCGGTGAACTCTCGCTCCGGCTCCGAATCGTAAACAATTCCACCGCCGGCCTGAAGATTCCATACATTTCCCTGACGTAGTGCACAGCGAATCGAAATACAGAAATCCAGATCTCCGCTTGGCTGAATATAACCAACTGCTCCGGCATAAAAACGGCGCTTAGTTTTTTCAAGACCGCTCAAAATCTGCATTGCGCTGATTTTTGGTGCACCACTGACAGTGCCGGCCGGGAAGGATGCACGAAGCACCTGAATCGGTTTTACACCTTCGCGCACAAGGCCTTCAGTTGTACTTACCAGATGAATTACATGGCTGAAAAGTTCACATTCCATATACTGTGAAACTTCAACACTTCCGCGTTCGCAAACACGGCCCAAGTCGTTACGAGCTAAATCTACCAGCATAAGGTGTTCAGCCTGCTCCTTAGGATTATTGCGAAGCTCAATCTTAAGCTTTTCATCTTCTGCTTCTGTCTTACCGCGTCGTGTAGTTCCCGCAATCGGATGAATTACAGCCTTGCCTTTACGAACGCGTACAAGACTTTCCGGAGAAGCACCTGTAAACTGAAAATCACCAAAATCAATATAAAAAAGATATGGAGAAGGGTTCACTTTTCTGAGTTTTCCGTAAACAGCAAGAGCTTCTGCTTCACATTCAATTTGAACACGACGGCTTGGTACGGCCTGAATAAGGTCTCCTGCTACAATGTGTTTTTTAAGCTCGGTTACCTTTTGAATGTATTCTTCTTTTGATTTGTCTAAATCTGTGAGCATTTTGTATTTGAATGGCTGATTGTCTTCTTCGACATAAGAAAAATCAAGGTCATTCATACGCTTAAGGATTTTTTCCATGGCAGCATTCAGGTCTATTTCATGCTCGTTATAATTAAGTCCAAAAAGATGAATCTTTTCTGTAAAGTGATCAAAAATGATATAGATGTGACCTACGATAAAAAGGCTTTCGGGAATATTAAGCTCATCCTTCTGTTCAAAAAAATGGATATTGTCGCAACGCTTGGCAAATTCATAGCTTAAATAACCAAGACCACTTGCAGGAATAGGAAGTTCATTAAGCGGTCTGCTTGGCGGAAGGATATTTTCCTGTGCAATGTAGAGCAGGGCATCAAGAATATCAGGTGCTTTTTCATGGCCAAGTGCATCAAGACTTTTCTGACCTTCCATTACTGTATACATATCAAACGGTTTTTCTGTTCCGTTTATGATAATGGAAATGCTTTCGTCATCCTGTTTGATTTTGAAGGCCTCTTCTGTCATAAGGATGGAATATCGTTCCCGTCCTTTTGTAAAGCTTGCAGATTCGAGTATGGCTTTGGCGCCAATCTTTTTTGCAAGATGATATGGTGTGTATCGCGAGCTGGAAACGCATTTATAAATTAAGTCTGATCTTTTGTTCATTTTATACCTCTTTGATTTAGCGTTTCTATAAATAGTAACGCTTCTATGAATAGTAACATACAACAAAGAGGGTGTTACTGTCAATAGTAACAAATATAATAAATTGTTATATTTTGAGGAAATGGGAATTTTTAGGTTAAATAAAAAAATGTCACACGGATTCGATTTTGCTACGCAAAATCAATAAAAAAGCCCCGAATTTATTAGATTCAGGGCTTTCTTTATTCTCAGAAACGACGTTAGTCGTTTCCAATCCGTGTGACAAATATTATTTCACAACAATGTTAACCAATTTATTAGGAACTACAATAGTCTTCACAACTTCATGTCCATCTGTAAATTTCTTTACACCATCCAGTGTAAATGCTGTTGCTTTGAGTTCTTCCTGGTCGGTATTTGGGGCTGCCATGAACTTGTCGCGGAGCTTTCCGTTTACCATTACTACAATCTGAACTTCATCATCTTTTGCAAACTCTGCATTTACTGTTGGCCATGACTCGTAAGCAATTGTCTTGCTGTTACCAAGCTTTTCCCAGAGCTCTTCGCCAAGGTGTGGTGCGTAAGGTGAGAGAACCTTTACAAAGTCTGCCCACATAGCTTTTGGAACTTCT